>Ga0078972_1003182_pt1 | contig 50203 bp, 57 predicted proteins | sample YelNatPaOPGAMG01_FD_67568 | JGI IMG/M metagenome (GOLD analysis project Ga0078972, IMG submission 67568) | Hot spring thermophilic microbial communities from Obsidian Pool, Yellowstone National Park, USA - OP-RAMG-01 (SPADES assembly) (version 2) | ecosystem: Environmental > Aquatic > Thermal...
AGGAAATACCCCAGTTTTGGTGAAGGGCTCTTATGTTTTCTTGAGGCGTCCCTTATGCGAACCCCACCTGAGGAAATACCCCAGTTTTGGTGAAGGGCTCTTATGTTTTCTTGAGGCGTCCATTATGCGAACGACGCGTATACGACGCGTATTTTAGTATTTTAAGAGTTATATTTATATTTCTATTCCTGGAAAAGTCATTATGGCTAATTCGTCTGGAAAACAAAGGTTTGTTATAGGGATAACTGTATTTCTCATCATAGTTGGCGTACTGCTGTTGATCGGTTTTTTCGTAGTAAATCAATTAACATCAGTATTGGGCAGCAAATGCGTCGCGGAAATAGATATAGATTACCCGATAACCGTTGAAGGAACGCCAGAAACGGTGTTCGCAAGCGGCTATCCGAGTTCTGAGGAAGTAGCGACAAAAATAAGAGAATTAAACGACAGAGATGATGTCGCCTCAGTGTTGGTTGTATACAATTCTGGTGGCGGTTCGACCGTCGCGAGCAAAGAGATATACGATGCGATGAAGGATTTGAAAAAACCGAAAGTCGCGTATTTCAGAGAAACCGCAGCTTCCGGCGCGTATTATATTGCCACCGCGAGCGATTACATAATTTCCGAACCTTACGCATTGACTGGAAACATAGGAGTTATTGGGACAGTTGTCAGTATGGACGGTCTTTTCGATAAGATAGGAATAAACGCCACTTCATTTACATCTGGCGAACATAAAGATATAGGCTCTCCTTTCAGGGAGATGACCACAGAAGAGAAGCAAATAATGCAGAATATAGTCAACGAGATATTCCAAGATTTCAAGAGAGTTGTTTTAGAAAACAGGAAAGGAAAGATCAATCTCGCGCGATCAGAAGAGATATTTGACGGCCGAATATTCACGGGCAAGCAGGCGAAAGAGGTCGGCTTAGTAGATGAAATCGGAAACAAGAGAACCGCAATCCTAAAAGCAGCGGAATACGGCGGAATAAAGGCGAAAAAACCTGAAGACGTTAGGATATGCAAGATAGAAATAAGGCAGCAGAGCAATCCGCTTTTTGGGATGCAAACATTCATTCAAAAATTCAGCAGCGAGTTTAATACCGGGGTTTATTTTAAGTGAAATATACGCAGTGAAACATATGCGAAGAAAAAAAACCGCACCGAAAAAAAATGAACAAAAAGATGGTTTGCAGAAAAAAGACCTGGCGACCATCGGGATTGCCCTGCTCATCGTGGTTTTGCTATTGTTTTTTCTGAATTACAAAACACCTAGCGCGAGCGCAAGCGCGCAGGAAGAACAAAAGATAAGAGAATGCGAAGAAAACAAAACAAGATCTTGCTATGTCAATGACTGCACCGGTCAACAGAAATGTGTCGATGGAAGATGGGGGATTTGCGAATTAAACATCATCTGCATTCCGGGCAGCATAGAGCCGTGCGTGATAGACAGTTGCATAAAAAGCTACAAGATATGCAATAAATGCGGGAGCGGTTATAGCGATTGCTTGCCAAGGGACAAGTTGCCTCTCGCAAACAAAGAACTACCGCCATAACGCATCCTGGAACTTATATCCCCAAGACGTTTTATAACTGCGTTGTATTTCGCGCATTTTGAATAACCTTCAAGAAAATCCTTATGCCTCTTCTGATCTATCGCCTTAAGCATCGTGAAAACATCAACGGCAAAATCTTCAACATCGTTTGAAAAAAAACCAAGACCGAAGTCAATGACAAAAAGATTGTTTTTTGCCTTTAGCAGGTTTGCCGGCGTGTAGTCGCCGTGCACTATGCTGTTGTTGTGCAAGAGCGCCAGATATTCACCGGCTTTTTTACTAAGGCGAGCGTCCATCTTCGGCCTTTTTCCAGTGATGAATGTCATTGTTATCGAAAAATCTTCAACGCAAAGAACGGTCGGGCAAAGAACTCCAGCAGCCTTTGCCTTGTGCAAAAGTCTCGCCTCGTTTTTTGTTCGCATCTTGCGCAATAATTCGTCGAGCTGTCGGACACGGTAGTTTTTCCTTATCCTGTTTTTCACCACGCAATCTCTCGACAGAAATCTTGTTTTTCTGACAACCGCTTCGGCGCCAACCATACCGCAAATTTTGATCACCTAAAAACAAATCACCTAAAAAATAATCTTGAGAGGACAAAAAAGAATATGAACATTATCACCCAGGAAATGACCAAAATTGGCGAGAAGAGAATCGCTTGGATAGCCAATAGCAGAACAGTAAAGCCGAACCAAACAAGCTTGTTCCACGCAAAGATCTTGCTTCCGTCAAGCGGGAACGCAGGTATCGCATTGAACAACGCGAGAATGAGATTTATCTGAGCACCGAAATACCAAACATTGACTCCGTTAGCGCTTTCCAAAAAAGGAAAATAGATCTTCATCGGATTAGTAAATGAAAGTCCTAAGAAGAACAGGGAAAGCAGGAGATTGGTGGAAGGGCCGGCAAGCGAGATGATGCCATTTTGCCTTTTCGTTATCTTCGGCGCATAGATGTAAACAGCGCCGGGCGCAGCAAACAAAACACCAAACAAAGAGGTAAAAAGCATGAAGACAAGCCCGCTGGTCCACATCTGAAACCTTGAATAACCGCCATAATAAATCGCAGTTATCTTGTGCGCGAACTCGTGAAGGATAAAACCTGCGCCGACGGTCAAAAGGGAAATCAACATGAAAAGAAAGAAATAATTCGGGTACTTCCAAAGACTGTCCAAACCGGCAAAGACCAAAGTAAAAGCGAACGAGATAGCAACAACGCTTATGCCAATTTCTTTTATTTCGTCAAACTCCAATGTTATATCCACTTTTCCACCTTCTCATCTTGTCATTTTATCGTAGTGATTAGATCTGCTAGATCTGCTTTTCGACCAACCTTTCCTCGTAAATCGCGCGAACGCGGGGCGGGGTTAAAACACCCTCATAACTCTCAACTATTCCGGAGATCTCGCTTCCATCTGCAAGTCTTATCTTGATCTCGCTGTTTTTCTTCGCATCGTTAAGTGCGGTTCCGAATCTTCCCAATATTGAATAAGGCGAATCGCTACTTATGACCATAACAGTATCGCCGTGCTTTATCCCACGCAACTCCGGATAAACAAAGGTAAACAAAACTGCGAGCAATGCCGAAGCAGCAAGCATCTTTGCCAGGCCAAGCAGATCTGTCTGGGTAAATATGAAAAAAACTAACGAAAACAAAAGAAGAATGAAAAAAACTTTTGCAAACAGAACGATTTTCATTCGCGATGTCCACCTCTGATATTTGTTCAACTATACATCGTTCTTCAACGATACATCGCGCCAATAGGCGAACTCTTGAATTTTTTGACGCTTTCTACATCGTCCTTCTTTATGCTCGGGAAAACTGCCTTGAAAGACTGCTCGAAGTGTTTCATCGTAACTGTCTTTGCGCCTTCCCTTATCGCTGCCATTCCAGCTTCCCTGACCAAGTTTTCTATGTCAGCGCCAGTGTATCCCTCGGTTATTTTAGCTAATTCTTTTAAATCAACATCCTTGTTGAGCGGCATCTGTTTTGTGTGTATCTTAAATATCTCGTATCTGCTCTTTTCGTCTGGCGGCGGGATTTCAATTATCCTATCAAACCTGCCAGCCCTTAACAAAGCAGGGTCGAGGATATCCGGTCGATTGGTGGCTGCGATAACTACTACCTCTTTCATCTCCCTCAATCCGTCCATCTCCGTGAGCAGTGTATCAACAACTCGCTCGGTGACTAAGGTCCCGCCCTCTCCTCTTCCGCTTCTTCGCGGCGCGATTGCGTCTATTTCATCGATAAACAAGATGCACGGAGAGGCCATACGCGCTTTCTTGAATAATTCGCGCATCGTTTTTTCAGATTCGCCAACGTATTTGCTCAATATCTGCGCGCCATTTATTGCGATGAAATTCGCTTCTGATTCGTTTGCCACTGCTTTCGCCAACAATGTCTTGCCAGTGCCAGGCGGACCGTATAACAATATGCCTTTTAGCGGTCTGACGCCCATCTTTTCAAAAATCTTCGGATTCTTGAGTGGCAATTCCACTGCCTCTTTTATCGTTTTCTTGACATCTTCAAGTCCGCCAATATCCGCCCATTTTATGTTCGGTCTTTCCACATAGATCTCTCTCAGAGCAGAAGGCTGGATCTCTTTCATCGCATCAAGAAAATCTTTCTTGTTAACCTTCAATTTCTCGAGGATCTCTTGAGGGATTGTTTCCTCTTCTATATTTATAACAGGCAACATCCTCCTGAGAGCCTTTAAAGCAGCTTCTTTTGTCAAGAAAGAGAGGTCAGCACCAGTATAACCATGCGTTATTTCTGCCAACTCTTTTATATTGACATCTTCTTCTAGAGGCATATTGCGTGTGTGGATCTGCAAGATTTCCTTTCTGTCTTCTTTCGAAGGAACTCCGATTTCAATTTCCCTGTCGAATCTTCCGGGTCTTCTTATTGCAGGATCAAGAGAATCTGGGCGATTAGTAGCGCCTATCACTATGATCTCGCCGCGTGCCTTCAACCCATCCATGAGAGTGAGCAATTGCGAGACCAATCTTTTTTCTACCTCACCAACTACCTCCTCGCGCTTCGGCGCTATGGCATCGATTTCGTCTATGAAAATTATGCTCGGCGCGTTCTCTTCGGCTTCCTTGAAAAGCTTTCTCAATTTTTCCTCGCTCTCACCGACATATTTGCTTATTATCTCCGGACCGCCTATGTAGTAAAAGTTCGCATCAGACTCGTTTGCTACTGCTTTCGCCAACAATGTCTTGCCAGTGCCAGGCGGGCCATACAAGAGCACGCCTTTCGGCGGGTCTATTCCCAATCTCTCGAATATTTCAGGATGCCTCAACGGCAATTCGACCATCTCGCGAACCTTTTGTATCGCGTCCTTCAAACCGCCAACATCGTCGTAAGTAACAGAAGGAATAACACCGACTTCCTTTATCGGTTCCTGTTTTATTATCACTGAAGTTTTTTCGTTTATGATCAACGGTCCCTGGGGGATTGTCTGCGCGACTACTAGCGGAATGGAAGCACCGAATATACCGATCGGGATAACGTTCCCTTTTATAATCGGTTTTCCTATCAATCTCTTCTTTACATACTGCTCAAAACCGCCGCCGTATCTTATCGCTTCCTTTGGAGCCAAGACGATTTTTCTCGCTTCCTTTGTTTCTACTTTTTCGATTTTCACCATCTCGCCAAGGCCGATGCCGACATTTTGCCTAAGGATACCGTCTATTCTTATCATGTCCAGCCCTTCATCGTCTGGATGAGCCTGCCAAACAATCGCGAGCGCGGTTTTTCTGCCAGTGAGTTTTATCACATCTCCTGTCGATACGCCAAGGCTTGTTTTGGCTTTTGAATCTATTCTCGCTATCCCTCTTCCTATGTCGTTCTGAAACGCTTCAGCTACTTTTAACATTATCGCCATTTGCACCACTCTCCAATTCGACAACGATATTTCTGCCTAAGAACATATTTCTTTTAAGATTTATAAGCGTTGATAGTTGCACATCCGGGACTTCTTTCACGCCGAGCAATTTGAACGCACTACTCCTGCTCAAGCGAACCTCCTTGCCGTTCAAAACCAATAGCATACCTTCGTTTCCTATCGGTTCTATTTTCTCGACTACGCCGACCGCAACGTTCTCGCGTTTTAAAAACAACCTGCTCTCTTCGTCAACGAGGACTCTTCCATCTTTCACCAAGCCGTTTTCTATGACGATCTCCTTTCCTTCTTTCAATTTTTCGATTGCCTGCCTCTTATTTGTCAAAACGCATTCAACTGTTTTCTCTCCATCAGAAAGCGAAAATGTAAAGTCAGTTTTCAAACGCCCGGTGTCCTTGACAAAACTTCTCAGATGAACGCGCTTTCCCTCGTTAATTTCCACCTCGGCGAGTGGTGTGAACAATGCCCGCTTTACTATTCTGATATAACCAGCATAGCCGAGACTCAACTTGCCGTTTTTCTCGTATGCATTGTTTATTTCTATCTCGTCGCCGACCTTTATGCCGCCTGCCTCTTCAGCGTCTTCGTTCCACAACAGCAAACCAATCCGACCAGTGTTATCCTCTACGGTCAGCAGTCTCGAACGAGTTTTCGTCGGATATTTTTTCAACTGGCCAACAGAAACTACTCTGCAAACAAGATTGATGTTTCTCGCGCCAGTTGTGATGCCGCCGATCGTGGTGATCTCCTTTTTCAATATTCCTCTCTCAGCCGCGATGACCTTTAACGCCGCAGGCTTCGTGATAAAACCGTGAAATTCAGCGACAACACGGCCAAGTTCTCCGCGCAGTTCTTCTTTTGACATGATTTTTAGAAGCTCCTCCTCTAAATTCATGATATTTCTTCTACCTTCTTTCTTATAAATATTACTCTATTTTATATATTGAAGAGTTATGGAAGAGACGAGCAGAACTGCGCCGCGCGAAATGGTCGGGATAGAATACGCTTACATTGCCGAAGAACTAAGCAAGATGATCGCGGGCAAGCACCTTCAAAAATTCCAAAAAATTGCCGAGAGCGTTTACCGTTTGCGTTTTGAAAGATTCGATGTGGTATGCGAAGTCGGCAGAAGGATCCACATAACGAAGTACATAGAAGAAACCGAAGAAGCGGACAACTTTGTTCAAAAACTCAGAAAAGATGTTGTCGGCAAGAGACTACTCGATGTAAAGCAAGTAAATAACGACCGCATACTCATGTTTTTGTTCGACGATTTCTCGATTGTCTTTGAAATGTTTAAAAATGGAAATATAATCCTTCTTAAAAATAACATCATACAGGCGGCCTTGAGAGAAGAGAAGTGGTCGACGAGAGAGATAAAACGAGAAAGCACCTATGTGCCTCCGCCACCACCGCCAAAAACTCTTGAAGAAACATTATGCGAAAAACCGATAATAACATCGCTTATAAAATTATCCTTTGGCAAGAATTACGCGAGCGAAATAATAAGAAGGGCTGGAATAGACGAAAAGACACCTGGCGCTTCGCTTGACGAAGAAGCCATAAAAAAAATAAAAAGAGAGATGGAATTCGAGCGAGAACCCTTGGTATTCATAATAGACGGCAAGGCGGTAGACTTCGGACTTACTAGATTTAGTTGTTATGGAGAAGGACAGGCGGAAAAAACCGAAACGTTGAGCGAAGCAGCCGATCGCTATTATTGGGAAAACAAAAAAACAGAAGAACCAGAAGAAACAAAGAGGCTGTTGGATAGATTGAAAAAACAGGAAGAGCATCTCAATGAACTGAAGAAGTTGGAAGAAGAATACAAGACTGCCGCTGAATGGATTTATTCCCACTACAATTATGTGGACGCATTAATCCAAGATGCGAAAAAAATCGGAGTAAGAGACTTGGAAAAACTAAAAGAGAGATATGAGGAGATAAAAGAGATAAAAAAAGACAAGAAGATTATTGAAATAGAAAGTGAAGAAGTAAAAAATCGATAAATAAAAAATCAATAAACTTCTTCAGCACTTACAATGTGGTCTTTCAAAAGCGTTTCCGCCTTTCTTGGCTTGTCAACTACCAAAGAGATTATCGTGTTCTTCCCGTCTTTTGTTATCATATGAACATTCGTTATGTTTATTCCCTCTTTAGCCAGTAGATTCGTTACCTTGCTCAATTCACCTGGTTTATCAGGCAATTTCAAGACTATGCTGTCCAACTCGTTGACCTTGTAACCTGCAGCTTCCAAAACACTCTTTCCTCTCTCCCTATCGGACAAGGTCAGACTGATTATCGCCTTTCCGCCAATCACTTCAACATTGATACTTTCGATATTTATCTTTGCCTTGCCAAGTACGTAGGATATATCCGCTAATAGACCAACCTTATCGTCTGCTATGATGGTTATAGGTTTCATAGTTTTCCCCTCTCATTCAAATTTGGTAAATTTGGATATAAGGAATAGTATTTATATATCTTATGTCGTTTTCGTCTATCAACCCTTCTTTAACTGCTACTGCAACAACTTTTTTTCCAACGAGATTCACAGAAGAAAAATTTCTAAGTGCCTTCGCTAGCTCTTCTTCACCAACGATTTTGCCAGTGTAAAAATTGCGGTATTTGTCCAAATCTATACATACGTCGTTTTTGTCTTCTATTACCTTTCCGATTAGCTCCTTATCGCAAGCAGCGACTATGTTCCCATCTTTTGTTTTGTGAATTTTTAGGTACATAGAAATGATATGGATTTTGGTTTATTAAATCTTTTCGTAGGCCAAAGAGCGCGCTGGCGTGCTATCGATGAGCGTTGCGGATGCGGATCTGAGACGATTCAACAAGGCCGAGCCGTCTCCCTCGAAAAATTCTATTTCTCTTGCACCGCTTTGTTCTATGTAAAAAAGAAGATCGTTAAAGTCAGCATGATCGCTCAATGCAAAAGCCTTGTCGGCGTTATACCTGAACTTCAAGGCCCAACCAGTTGCCACTGCGACCAAGGTCTTCCTTCCAAAAGCCAATTCGATTTTTTTTGCGAACGATTTTTTTGCAAAACGCATTGGAACTATCGCGACGAAAGGATGACTCATCTCTTCCTCGGCTTCATCGCTACCAACGACAACTCGATCGATCTTAAAACCAAAACCATCATAAACCGCGCAAAAATCTTCTGTTTTTTCCGTTACGATGGGCGCCCTACCGCAATACTCGTTCAACACACGAGCGATTTCTTGGGCCTTTCCCAATTCATACGCACCTATGATGATGTTCGCCTGCTCGTTTTCTTTGATCCATTTCGCGATCTGCTCGTATATCACAAAAGGATTTTCAAATTGATATTCTGGCGAGGAATAAGTCGCTTCCATTATCAAACGATCGCATTCTTCGATCTTCGCTTTAAAACCAAAGATGTTCTCTTTCAGCGATATGTCGCCTGTGTAGATGATTTTCTGCTCGTTTTCAAGGACAAACTGCCTCGCGCCAAGAATGTGGCCAGCTTCTATCATCCTCGCGCCCTCGACATCCTCGCTTTTTTTGTTGAGACCGCAAAGCGCTATTGTTTCCGGACTGGCTATTATTCGCTCGGATTTCAAACCAGCCAGATGATCGCTGTGAGCATGAGAGATAAAAGATATTGGAGCAGGACTATCCAAGCCGATTTCTTCATTCAGGTGCATGAGACGCATGCTCTCTATTATCAGTTAACTATTTTAATTATTTGCTCTGTTTTGTTTCCGTTATAACAGAAAGAAAAGCTATTTTATTTCCGTTAAAACGGAAATATTAAAAACCGTTCGAATCAATAAAAGAGCATGACTGAGATAGAGATGTTTTTTTCTGAAGTACCGAGATTGGTACCAGCCAAGTTAAGGGGCATAGAAGAGAAGAGGGACTTCACGCTGGAACTCCAAAAAAGAATGGAAGACTTTTACAACAACAAAAAAACAGCACGAATAGTGCTGCTGTACGGCTTGAGAGGAACTGGAAAAACAATATCGCTTCTCCAATTGTACAACAACAGAAAAGAAGACATTATGTATGTCAGTTGTGACGAAATGCTGAAGAACAACATAAGAATGAGCGGAATAATCGAAGGACTTGATATTATCGCAAAAGAAAAAGTCGGGTTAAACAAAAAATTTGTCTTGTTGTTGGATGAAGTATCATACTTGAAAGATTGGCAACTCGAACTCAAATTATTATACGATAAAAGACCAAATATAATGATAATCGCCACATCATCATCGTCAATCGCTCTATCAACCACTGAACTTGAAAGAAGGGCGATAGCTGTCAAGGCGTTCCCATTCACTTTTAGGGAGTATCTTAAAATCAAGAAAAAAATAGTGATAAGTGATGAGTTGAGCAACAGGATAAGAAAAAGAATATTCCAGGAAAAAAGAAGACCGATGGAGGAATTCATGAGAGTACTCTCCATAATAGGTGATAAGAGTCTCATAGCCTTATATCGCGATTACGTCTTGGAAGATATGCCAACCTCATTGGAATTGGAAGGCACTGATTACTCTACAAGCTTAAACAATACTATAAAGAAGATAGTGTACGAAGATTTCCCAAAATATGCCAATATAGAGAGTGAACTTCTCATAAAAGCCGAGCAGATGATAACTTATCTGTCGCGTGTACCGGCCGATGCCGTTCGTATAGAAACATTAAGCGGAACTTTGGGAATCTCAAAGCACAGCACCGCAAAGCTTCTTGATTTATTTTCAAAAGCAATGCTGATCAAGGGGGCGGAAGCTTACGGTAGGAATAGGGCATTCAAGCTTGCGAAGAAATGGTTCTTTTTGTCACCATCCATTCGTTATACCTTGGCAAAGCCTCTTGGCTTTGAGAAAGACATAATCGGAAATATAAGGGAAGATAGCGTTTTTATGCATCTTAGCAAGATATTTGATAATATATATTATTCAAAAGAAGCGGATTTCATAATTCCGAATGTGATAAACATAGAAGTCGGAGGCAACAAAGAAAAAAAGAGAAACACGCTCGTCCTTGTCGAAGAGGAGTATGTGGAAGAAGGAAGAATACCAATCCCATTATTCCTGCTCTCCTTTTAATTTTGTTTCCGTTATAACAGAAAGAAAAGCTATTTTATTTCCGTTAAAACGGAAAAAAATAAGACCTAGTCCCTGCCTTTTTTGTTAGGTACAGTCGTAGTGAAACAAGCGAAATTGTTTTTCTTCAGCGTTCGTTCGATCTCCATCGCCGCGACCTTATCGCGCGCCAAAGCGATACAACAGCCTCCTCCTCCGCCGCCAGTCAGTTTTGCGCCAAGAGCGCCTGCCTGGAGCATAAGGCTAACCATCAGATCATTTTTCTCGTCTGAAACACCAATCTGCGAGAGTAATTTTTGGTTCTCGTTCATCAACTTGCCGAGTTCCTCGATTTTTCCCTTTTCCAGAGCAGCCAAACCCTTGTAAGTTATTTCGGTTGCTTCAACCAAAAGATTTTGGAATTTCTCTGGATCGTCTTCTTTTAATTTTTTTACTTCTGCCACCATCTTTGCGGTCGGGCTGAGCTTGCCAGTAAAACCTATTACGAATATAAAAGAGTGATCGATGTCTATGTGCTGCTTTATCGGTTCGTCGCCTTTTTTGTAGAGCAGGATACCGCCGTAAGTTGCCATCGTGTTGTCTATCCCGGAAGGGTTGCCGTGGAATACCTTTTCGCCTTCAAAAGCAAACCTGTTTATCTGTTCCTTGTTAAGTTGAAGATTTTTGTATGCGGCGAATGCCTTTACCAGTGCAACGCAAAAAGCCGCAGAAGAACCCAAACCACCGTAAGTCGGCAGATTGCCGGTCAGGTAAACCTTGAATTTTTCGTTTATGCCCATCGCTTTTTCAATAGCGGCGATCGCGGCCTTGCTCATCTCCGGTATGACCTCCTGCTTGGTAATTATGTCGTTTTCCTCAGCCGGCTCGATTTCTACTACTGCTTTATTATCTATTGCCGCTGCAAGCGCCGGCGCTCCGTGAACGACAAAATGCTCGCCGAACAGTATTATTTTTCCTACTGCTTCGCCACGTATTTTTTTCATATTTTCACCCTTTCGGAACTCTTCCCTTTGGTTTTTTCGGCTTTAAATCAGGATACGCTTCCATCAAGACGAACGGCGTCAGGTAAGTGTAGTACCCCAATTCTTCCAATGCTTTTGTCAGGATTATCGGATCGCTGGCTGCTTTGTTTATTATCTCGCCGGCCGCAGCGAGCGATTTTCTCTTTCCACTCGCGATTTTTTTCGCTTCTGCTAACTTGCCTTCGTAATTCTCGCTTGCCAACTGAAACGCCTTGTTTAATGCACTCATATTAGCGCTGGCTATTATCCCGGAAACTTCCCAATCTCCTTCCAAGTCCTCGAGCGAGAGTTTTTTTATGACAACCCATTCGCGGTATTTTGCGACAAAAACCATCCGTCCTTTCTCCTCGTAATTCTCTCCTTTTAATGAGAGCGGGATATTCGGTTTGGTGTCAATGCCTGCGCGCGATAGCAGCAAATTGAGAAAACAACTCTCCGCAGCGGGCAATAATTTTTTGTCTTTAACGCAATCGTCTAATGCCTTTTTCGTGCTGCTTTCGCTGAGATATTGAGCAACTTCAGATGGCGTGTTTAGTTTCTTTGCGAGCTCGTCTATTTTCTCGTAAGCAATACCGGAAAATCTGTAACCTGCTTGTTCTATATTATTACTTATATAGAGTAGTGCTGAAGCAACGTCTTTTGGCGTGGCTGAAGACAAATCAAATCTCTGCCCAAAAGCAAAATCCTTGTATTTCCCTGAAAATATCAATTCCTCGTCGCCTAACATCTAAACACCATCATTCGCTCAATAATTGTAATATCGATTTATAATTATTCCTTTTATTATTTTGAGATAGATTTTTAGCGCTAAGTAAGGCGCCGGATTATGTAGTAAAAGCAAATTAAAAAGATCAGAATTCTATCGAAGTATTACTGGAAAATGTTAGAGTATAATCAATAATTTCGCGTTCTTTGCCATTTGGATCTGGCGTAAATTTCACACGTTTTAATTCTCGTTCTATTATTTTTTTCACCTCTGAGTCTAAGCTATCAAGCACCTTAGCATCAATAATCTTGCCTTTCTTGTGATTTATCGTTAATCTCACTTTAAACTGTGACGGTACTTTAAGATGCTTATAAGTTAATAGACCAGATATATCACTCATTGCCTTGTCCAATGCAGAATTAAGAGGTGTTGAAGGTTCTGATTTTTTAGGTTCTTCTTCTGGCCATTGATTTTCTTTTTGAGTTACTTTCGTCTCTGGCTTTTTCGTATTTTCTTTACCTTTAGTATCTATCTCTGTGCCTTTAAATATATCGAGTTCCTTCTGCTTCTCACTTGGTTTTTTCTCTTCTTTTTGCGGTTCCTCTTTCTTTTGCAGTTCCTCTTTCGATGGCTCTCTTTTTTCTTCAGGTTTTACTTCAGGTGTAGTAGGTTGCGGCTGTGTTGGCGCAGTAGTTGGTGCAGGAGTCGGTGCAGGAATTGGCTTAGCTAACTCAATCTGTTGTAGATCTTCTCTTAAATCTATCTCTCCACTAATCGATACTATTCTACTTCGCGGATCTTGGTTTAACATCTTATCTAACCAGTCGTTTCCGTCGCTTGAAGTTGCTTTTTGGACAATTTTTCCTTGTTGTGTCGTATAGGTTCCAAGATATTTCCCACCTCTGCCGAATATCTGCGTTTGCAGTATTGGCACGCCGGTTGCTTTTGAGTACACATTAAGAACATCGTCAAGATTTCCTTTTGTGGTATACCTCATCGCGTAGTCGATTATTGATGCCTTGCCATCATAGAATGCAACAGCAACAACGTGAGGCGATTTAGGTGTAACAACGGTCATTGTATAAGCATCCATACCATTTGCGCGCAAAAATTCTGCTACGAATTCGTGTATGCCTGCGCATATAGCAACACCACGTTTTAATTCTTCAGGCATTCCATCATAAGTACCGTGCTCTTGGTAATATTTCAGATATTCTCGTAGGAAGTAAAGTATATCGTTGTAATTTCTTTCTGTCAATGCTTTTACCTTAGGACTGAATATATTAAATTCTTTCAAATCATTGTAAGCACCGTAGTCATATCCGCCTCGCCCGATAAGACTTGCGATCTCGTTTGCTGCTGTGAGAAGTTCTTCTTTTGATGCACCTTGGTATGCTGCTATAAGATCACCAAATAACTGGCTCTTCAAAATGTTTTCTTTCGCCCTCTCTGTATACTGTCTTTGTTCTGCTGTTATATCACCGTTCTCGTATACGAATTGTTTATCTTCTGATGGTTGAGAAATATTTCTCCTTTCAATTCCGGCAGAGTATTTGCTGTCTGGGAATTCCACCTTAATATTGAATAGAGCGAAGAAATTACGATCCGGGAAGAACGAACTCTGTTTTCCGTTTATAAGATTAAAACCATCCATACCTGCACTGAGACCTACTTCAACACGTAAATCTTTATTATTGTCGTATACTGTTCTCGAATATTCTGCCCATAAAGTTGGGTGAATGCTATCATTGTTCGTACCAACTGAAATCTTATTAATGTCGTCACTATAACTAAGCTCAGCGCCCAAGCCTTGATAGCGTGGTCGGTAGTCAAAAGCCCACGAGGTCTTTGGAGTTACAGAAGCTGCAAAATATTCTGTGTTTTTAATAGAAAGTTGGAAATTGCCAATATCAAATCTTACTCCATTAAGCCAACGAGCGTATAAAAGATCATAAGTCGGGAGGGAAATTGCGCCTTGAAGTAATGTAGCAGCATGAACAGTAAACTTCCAGACATCAAAATGAACAGAACCACCAACGCCGTTGGTTGTATAGAACACAGACGCCATATTTGTCAGAGTAGCATTTCCAAAATAATTCAGCACCAATGTTCCGCCAAAAAGACTTATGTTGGGGTCAAGATTTACGCTGCCGATTGGATAACTGCCATTGTTTATCCAAACTCCGCCAACGGTCAATCTAAACTGTTCAAATCCGCTAAAAGGATTAACTGAACCAGTTAACGAACCTCCAGCATCGTTATTATAACTGCTTATTTCGAATGTCCTTTTGCTTCCTTCGCTTCCGCTTCCTTCTGTTGCAGACACAGATGCAGGAGAAACATCTGCCTTAACAGTATTAGGACCGCACAAGATGGCAAGAGAGATAACAGCAACTTCCAAAATCTCCTTAGACTTTTCTACAATGTCCTTAAAGAACCTCTTAAACTTGCCTTCTGTTTTCTCGTCTGCTTTACTATCCCTATTAATTTTACTATACAAAATGCCTCTCATAACAACTTTTTTGTATAAAAAAGTTTAAAAACACTTATGATCTTTAAATGACACAGGTGTTTTTTTGAAGATACTCCTCCAATTTCCAGAGGGACTAAAAAAAGAAGCAATTAGATATGCTGATAGGTACAGAAAAGAAGGGCACGAGATTATACTTTCTGCCTCTGCGTGTTATGGTGGTTGCGATTTGGCTTTTGACGAGGCGAGGGCAGTAGGCGCGGAAAAGATAGTACATTTTGGACACGCGCCGTTTTTGCGAAGCACGCCAATACCAGTTGAATATGTCGAATGGCACGAGAATGTGAACTTGGAGAACATCGCGAAAGCAGCAAAAAAAATAAAAGAGAAAAAACTCGCGTTGGCAACTACTGTTCAACACATCCATCAATTAAACGAGATTAAGAAGATTTTTGAGAAAGAAGGAAAGGAAGTCCTTATCGGAAAAGGAAGTTTTACCGCTTACGAGGGGCAAATCTTGGGTTGCGATTTTGGCGCGATAGTGAACAACAAAGCAGAAGCGGCAGTGATAGTCGCGAGCGGAAGGTTTCACGCGGCAGGCGCTTTTGTCGGATATCCTGTTTATTCTGTTCATCCGCAAACAGGCGAGACAGAGAATCTCGCGAAGGATTTGGAGAAAGCAAAAAAAACTCGCAAGGCTGCGATCCTAAAAGCATTGGAAGCGAGAAATTTCGGCGTGCTCGTAAGCACAAAGCCGGGCCAGTTTCGTCTTTCTCTTGCAAACGAAATCGCAAAAAAAATACGCTCGCACGGAAGAAACGCGGAGGTTATCGTAGCAAACGAATTGAACGCGGGCGCGATAAATAATTTCATGTTCGATGCGTTGATAAACACCGCGTGCCCGAGAATAGCAGATGACAGGGAATCGTACGACGTCCCGGTAATAAACGCAGATTGCGTTGACGAGCTTTTCAAACTTTGGGCCGATTTAAAACGAGCGTGAGTCTGTTTTTGGCTGCTTCCCTTGTATCTTCGTAAGGAGAGTTTTCTATAACCCACTTTAGTATCAGGGGTTTGTTTGTATTTTCTACCAGGGCATTTCTCGCTCGAGCGTTTTCAGAATATTTTATCACGATCATGTAAGAATTGAAAAGATCAAGATGGCCTGATTCTGCCCTCCTTGCCAATTCTTCTATCGCGGCCTTTTGCAAGGGTTTTACATTGCTATACTTTATTATATCCAATAGTTCGTTCTCGTTTTTCCTTAGAAGAAAATCGTATAGTTTTGTATCTTGCGATCTTAAGTTTATGTGGTGCTTCTTCCTTTTTTTAATCGGATTCTTCTCTCTTTTGTTCAGACCTTCTATCTTGGTATCCCTGTTTTTAAATTTCTCAGCCTGCGTCTTGTCTTGCTGTGCAGCTTTTTTGTTATCTTTGGATTGCTTCGTTTGCACAAATATAGATTGTTTATTATTATGAGAATTCATGTACTTATTTAAGAACGATTTATTTAAAATATTTTTGAGTTTAGCAGATAATGGTTGAGAAAATGAAACGAATCGCGATTGTTTTTTCTGTGTTGCTGCTTGTCGCTCTTTTCGGCTTTGTCGCTCTTTTCGGCTGCGTTCAGCCCACGGAAAAGGTGGTTATGAATTACAGCGTTAGCGAGTGCAGCAGAGACGAAGCAACAGGCGTTTGGATTGAGCGGGATGGGAATGTATTGCATATAAAGCAGGTAGAGTCTTACGTATGCTGCGCTAACATAACCATCACTATGAACACGAGCGAAAAAACGATAAGGATATACGAAGAAAACATAGGCGAGATGTGCAGGTGCATATGTCCATTCAAGGCAGACATCTATCTACACAACACGGTTGGCTACGAGAATGTCGAGATATACGGCGTCAAATTCCGGGATGTTTATGGCTATGAGTTGAAACACAACATCTCTTTGACGAGGTAGGCGCGCATACCGGCGCCGTGCGTCATCAAAACATCAAATTTTTAATATATTGCATTGAAACTAAACATAAATCATAATCGCAGAAATGCTTTTTAAACGGTGAAAAGATGACGGTCAAATTTCTTGTGAAAGAAAAAGATCAGATAGAAATGGAGATAAGCGGCATAGACACCGCGCTTCTTTATTATTTGGTGGAAAAACTAAACGCAACGAGTGGCGTGGAGTTCGCAGCGACAAAAAAGGAGCACCCGCTAAGCGACGTGCAAAAACTCATAGTAAAAACTAAAAGCGCGAATGCAGCTGACATTATGCTCAAAGCGCTAAAAGAGATAGAAGAAGAAACGGAAGAGTTCAAGAAAAAATTCCAGCAGATAGTGAAATAAATTGAGATAAACACGCAAACGCGCGAAGACGAAACACGAAACGCGCGAAAACTTGCGGATAAAAGGCGAGCGGGGAATGGACATAAAAAAATGGTTAGAGAAAAACAGTGGTCTCCTGATAATATTAGGCACTCTGCTAATTTACATAATAATAAAAACCCTGCTTCCCGGACAAGGATTGGTTGACCTTGTCGGAGGCGCGATTATATTTTTTGAGATAATAGCACTCGTCGGAATGGAAGTAACCGAAGGTGCTAAAAAGCACGGTTGGAAAAACGAAATAATAGATACGCTGATGGCGATCGCTATTGCTCTTCTCCTTTGGTTCGGCGCTCAGTTTCTGCTCAACACAAACACACCGATCTCGAGCGTTGTTTCATGCAGTATGTTGAACGAACTTCAGCGAGGAGATTTCGTAATCGTGCAAGGTGGCGAGATAAAAGCGCCCGAGATAGAACTAACGAAGGCAGAGTTTGAGAGAATGGTAAAAGGACCATTCACCGTTAACAGAAATGGAGTGGAATACACTTTTGACAAGCCGTTCAATACTTACTGCTACTATCATAAAAACGAGGATATCTGTCATGATTATTTCACATCAAACGACGAGTTTGTCGAGCAAGCCGGCGTAGCGAACTATCACTACAAGGTCTGCGATGTTAAATACATCAATAGATACGAAACCGCGAAGATGAGATGCTTGAGTTATGTCGAAATAAAAGGACAAAAGTTCCAGATAGCAAACAAAAACGCCGACGTCATAGTGTATACGCCGCGGCCGACAGATTTGTACAGCGCAGTAGGTGACATCGTTCACAGGGCAGTGGCAAAAATAAAAGTTGGAAACGAAACATATTATCTAACAGCAGGGGATAACAATCCTGTTCTCGATAGCCAGGTTTACGATTTCGCAAGCGGCATAGGAAACTATCCGCCATCGAGCGAAAACGTGAAAGGAAAGGTCATAGCAAAAGTACCTTATCTCGGCTACTTAAAGCTCTTTATCGTAGGATATTGGAAAGAAGACGAACAATGCCTTTGGAACTTAAAAAGATAGTACGCGCATCATGGGTCTTCTTCTGGCTTGTATTGATAATCGATAAGAGCGCGAATCACCTTTGCTTTCTTCTCGCCCAATTTCTCAACTTCTTTAAGTTCTTCTTCGCTCGCGTTCATCACTGCGCGCACAGAGCCAAAATGAGTTAAAAGCGCGCGGGCAAGTTTCGGGCCGACCATCGGCAATGCCTCCACAACTCCGCGTTGATGTTGCGAAGGCGTCAAACTCTTTCTCTTCGCGAAAACTCGCAACGACAAAGGCTTTGCCAGTTGTGCATGCTTTGCCAGATGAAAGACGATATCTGCTGTTTCCTCGATATCTCTCGAAAAAAACAGGGGCACGCCAAAATCAGAAATCACTGCCGCATAAGCGCCCATCAACGCTTCCTTGCTTATTATCTCGCTTTCGTTTCTCTCTTCGCCCTCAACGATGACAATCGGTTTTGGAAAATTTTCCAGGAGATTCTGCAACTGCTTAAACAATCTGCCGTCGATTATGGACATCTCGAAATCTTGCCGCGCCTTTCGTTCTACCGCTATCTCGCCAGAGCAGACAAAATCGCCGACTTCGAGTTGCTTTACCTCGACAATCGCGCCCTTTTCTTCGAACAAGTGAAGAAATTCCTCTGGTTCGCGATTATCGAGAATTATTTTTACTTTCTTATCCTCACTCACTCAGCCCACCGAAGATAAGAGGTTATCTCGTTAAAACTTATGCTGCATCCGCTGAACCTGAAGGCGTAAAGAGCAGCCTCAAGCATTTCCTTTGCGTGTTCGCCATACTTGTCTAAGAAACCATTTTCGTATCCAAGGATCAGGAGTTCGCTGCTCCTAAAAGCGCTCAAGCCAGTCGAGTATTTAGAGAATTCTGTCAGGTTTGCCTTGTTCACCATTATATTTACGCCTAATTCTTCTTCGAGATGTTCTTTCAATTTGAATGGCGCCTCGATCATCATTCTGGTGGTTCTCTCATCCAATATCACGGTTTCTGCGCCGATCTCTTTCGCAAGAACGATCATCTCGGTTTCCCCGATATCAACCAAGTGGAGCGGTTTTCCGCGAGCGTATAAGATGTTATTCCCTACATTCAAGAGATGCTCGCGTTCGTCTGCAAGTTCATCTATCTCGATAACATTTATTACGTCATCTTCTATCGCTCTTTTCAATCTCAAGGCAGATTGCATGTATTTTTTTATTGCCTTTCGCAACGGATAGAGTACGACCTCTTCTTCGACGCCGGGCGGAATGACGAACTGAATCTTGAATTTCTCCTTGAAAAAATAAAGAAGATCTGCACTGCACGAAGACGTGAATGTTATCAGAGAACCAGAATCGCAAACAACATACTTCTTTGCCATAAAAACACTACTCCAGAAGTCTCCTCGCTTTTTTAACACGCTCCCTGATGTCTATTTCGTCTTTCAGACGGTCAAACATCATACTATCACCGGCGTATTTTTGTATTTCCTGCTGTTCAACACCGCTCATCTCCGCCGATAGCCCAAGAGAGACCCCTTTGGCGTACATTGTGGCAGCGCTTTTCACCCGGCCTTTTGCAAGAAGACCCAAGAAGAAACGGCGGTCTTGCGCTTCCATATTGTTTATTATAACCTCTATTTTCTTTATGATGTCAAAAAATTCGTCATCGGTTTTTTTGCCAACGCCTGATTCTAATTGCTTCAACAGGTTTTCTATCCTGCCGAGTTCGTCTTCGTATTTTTCCGTCAAAAATCTCGGCTTTGAAAGAATCTTTGAGAGGACATATGAGATAACTCCTAATTCAAAGAAGAGTTTGCTGCTTCTCATTATTGCCTCAGCCAAAAATTCGTCGTGTAATTTTCTGAGCTTCTTTTCATTTCTTTTTTTAAAACTGTTATACAGAGAGGATACAAGTGTATAGAATACCAAAATACCACCAAATTTTTCGTCGATTAAACGAAACATTTATAAATACTATCATGATTATATCATGACAGTTGCGTGATTTCATCGCAACGATATCGATCGTGTGGAAGAAACCACAACGAAGCAGGTGATCATTATGGATGATAATAACAAGGATAAATTATATAAACCTAACGCCTCGACTGACAGCAACGCGAAGAGTGGATTTTCCTACGAAATCGAGCGAGACATCCAAGAGAACGTGCAAAAATTCAAGGACCCAATAGTTCTTGGCGAACTCGTTTACAAGTTGCTCGAGGAAAGAGAAAACACGAACAGGATATTGAAGAACTTGCTCGCAAAGATCGAAGCGCTCGAACAAAAACTAGAGATGAAACAACAAATGGAAGAACCAGAAGAGCTCCTCGTCCCGGAAATAGACGAAAAGATAATCGCTTTCGTAAAGGAAAGCGGCAAGGTCACTGCCGAGGACGTAAGAGCGAAATTTGGATACAAAGGAAAAAACGCGGCGTCTTCGAGATTGAACCGACTCTACGAACTCGGTTTACTCAAGAAAAAACAAGTCGGGAAGAAAGTCTTTTTCTTCCTGTGATATTTGCATCTGCAAATGCAGATGCGGATGCTAATTAAAGCAAGGCAAGGAACGGCAAGCCAAAACTCCCGCCTCTCAACCCCTATTTTTATTATTTGGCTGCCGCTCCTGCCACTACCCTCCCACCAGAAACCCCTTTGGGGTTTCTAATATTAATAACCTTAATGAGGCAAGGCGAAAAGAGAAGAGTCGCATACTCTCCTCCCACAACCCAGAAATGCGACTCTTTTCATCTTTTTTTTATTGTTTTTTCTTATTTTGTTTTTGGTCGTTCATCTTTGACCTGATCAATTAAATTAAGTTTTATTCTAACTTGGACCAAGAACAAGTAAGAGGAGTGCTTTGCTCTCTGAAAATTTGCTTTCTGAAAACTTCTAAAAATAAAAAAATAAACTTATAAAAAATAGATTAAAAATAAAAAGAATTATTGTGTTCTTGGCTTAACGTCAAGAACGATACCAGCCGCCACAGTTTGGCCCATGTCTCTAATAGCAAATCTGCCGAGTGGCGGGAAGTCTTGGAATTTCTCTATTACGACTGGTTTAAGCGGTTGGATTCTAACAACAGCGACGTCACCAGTCTTAATAAAGTCTGGTTTTGCTTGTGCTGTCTGGCCAGTTTTTGGATCTTTCTTTTCAAGGATCTCGATTATTTTTCCGGCAAATTGGGCTGTGTGGATGTGGAAAACAGGTGTGTAACCTACCGCAATTGCCGTTGGGTGGTTGAGAACCACGATTTGAGCGGTAAATTCTGCTGCCACTGTTGGCGGGTTATTTACAGGACCTACTACGTCACCACGTTTTATATCTTTCTTGTCCACGTTCTTTAAGTTAAAACCAATGTTATCACCAGGTACTGCTTGAGGTAATTCCTTGTGGTGCATCTCTATTTTCTTAACTTCACCTTTCACGCCAGATGGCATAACGATAACTTGGTCGTTTGGCTTTAGTATACCGGTTTCTACTCTGCCGACAGGCACAGTACCATGACCGGTGATCGAAAAGACGTCTTGAATCGGCAGTCTCAATGGTTTTGTTGTCGGTTTTGGAGGCACGATGAATGTGTCTATAACTTCTACCAATGTCGGGCCGTTATACCATGGCATTTTACTTGATTTCTTTGTTATGTTGTCGCCCATATAAGCAGATGTCGGGATGAATTTAACTTTGCTTACATCGTATCCGATTCCCTTGAGTAATTTTTCTGCTTCGGCTTTTACTTTCTCGTATTCGGCTTGGCTATAATTAACTGCGTCCATCTTGTTCAAACTAACTGCGATTTGCGGTACACCAAGAACTTTTGCCAAGAATGCGTGTTCTTTGGTTTGTGGTTGGATACCGTCTTTTACAGAGATAATAAGAACAGCAGCATCTGCTTGGCTCGTACCAGTGATCATATTTTTTACGAAGTCCCTGTGGCCAGGCGCATCTATAATGGTGCAGTAGTATTTTGGCGTTTCGAATTCCCTGTGCGCCACGTCGATAGTTACACCACGTTCACGTTCTTCCTTCAAATCGTCCATGACATACGCAAACTCGAAAGTTGCCTTACCGAGCTTTGCTGCTTCTTCCTTCAACCTCGCGAGTACCTGCTCGGAAATCGCGCCGGTCTCGTACAAAATCCTACCGACACTTGTTGACTTACCAGAGTCAACGTGGCCGATAAAGACCAAATTCAAATGCTCTTTCTGTGCCATATACAATACCTCCTCTCGATTATTTTTTATTAACCTTATCTAGAATAAGGTGTAATTTGAGTTTAAGAAAAAACTTTTATAAAGCTTTCTCTATGGTGCGCACCAAAAACAGAACATAAAATATAAAAACATTAATAAATACTTTTATACACAATAAATAATAAAAGAAGAAAGGAGGGGAGAAGGTGGCATTTGAAATTTATGGTGTTAAAAACAAAAAAGAGAATGACGAAAAGAGCAAAAACAAGTCAGAAGAAAATGGGAAAAAACCGCTGACGGCGAAAAAAGATGACGAAAAAGATCAAATAAAAATAATGAAGGACATAAGTTTGATGGAAGCAGTAAAAAACAAAGATCGGGAAAAAATAGTAGCACTCATAGAAGATGGCGCGAATCCGACAAAAACATATTTAGAATATGGTTATTATTGTTCAGCAATCGAAATTGCAAAAAAAGATTTGCCACTTGCGGAATTAATAGTAGACAGCGTAATAGAGTATTGCAAAAAAAATCCAACCGAGCAAGATCTAACTGAGCGGCAAGAGAAAATAGATAAGACATTGATCATTGCAGTTTCAATAAGAGCAGATATAAAACAAATACAGGACCTGCTTGACCTTGGCGCAAATCCAGAAGCAACTTACAAAAATTTTGAGATAGGCCAAAGCGCATTCATAAAAAGCGCAGTGAACAATGATGAGGTAATGTTGAGATATCTGATCGACAAAGTGAAGGATGTCAGCCATTGTGATAAAGATGGAAAAACAGCTTTTATGTACGCGATGATGTGGCGAAACGAAAAAATTCAGAATATAATATTAGACAAAAAATTAAACAACAATAAGTAAGTCAAAAAAACTTTTTTCTCGGGCCGACAGCACCATCCTGTCAAACTATCGAATATTATATTATATAACTTGTTCAAAAAAAAGTGTTCAAAAAAAGCAGCGAAAAAAGCAGCGCGATTGCTCAAAGGAGGGATGGTACACCCGAAGGCTCCATCCTCTCCTCCCACCAGCCTAAAAAGGCGTCTATTAGATAAGCAAGAAACATTTAAATTTGTTAATTTTTCTATCGGAGAACAAAAGCCGTGTAATTTTATCTTACAACACAATTATTTTACATTAGCCGCTACAACCGGCGGTTGGCTTAAACGAGGAGACATAATGGCAAACGCATCAAATCCAATGCCACCCGTGTTTAAATATTCGGATAGAGACATTTTGCTAAAAGTTCCTTTCCCAATATGCGCTTGATAAACAATCGGTTCTCCGTTTTCTATACCGCCGTATATTGCGACATGTCTTACTATATAATACTTCCCGTTATAGGCAATTGGATAACGGTTGCTTTCTTTTTCATCTTGCACGGCTTCTGGCGGGAGAATATCCAAAAAAGCGATAGGGGAGCCAGGCGGCAAATTCTTTACTTTATCGGATAGCTTGTTCGTATCGACCTTTATTTTTTTCCCTACTTGCGGAGAGCGGATATCTTGTCTATCAATTATGGAACCTATTTTGCGGTTAAGTGCATTAGAAACTTCTTTATCTGTATACCCGCTCAATGGTTTTAATCCTGCATTTTCCAAATTAGTATTAACAAATGTCTGGCAATCGTACACTTCCTGTGCTTTCAATATTTTAATTGAAGTTATCTTGTCTTTCAAGAAGTGGAGCGAAGCGAGTTCTTCGCTACCTTTGTAGATTTTCATCGAGTTAAGATCTATTCTTACATACAAAGAGAATTTACCGTCTTTTTCTTGGCCTATAAGAACACTATTTTTTTGAGGGTCAAATTTAACGGTATTAGCTGCATCTAAAACTAATACAGAGGAAGATTTTTTATTGTCCTTCTCTATGCCATATTCCAATGCTACGAAAGGCGCACCATTTTTTCTAGCGCTTATGTGGTACTTCTCAGGTATTGAACCGGCCATTATTGGCCGCTCTTCCACTGTTAGATTAATTTTCTTACCGCCTATTTTTGCCTCATAAGAAGTAGATGAAAGCACCTTGGTGCTGTTGTTAACCATTTCTTCTGCAAATAGAACTGCCATTTTCGGTGCAATCTTTCCCGCAAGAACAGGATCTTTATCCTTGACGATTTCAAAAAGAGCGACTGCGAAAGAAGGAATTTTTTGATTGCGGACTCTATTTTCAACTTCTGTCAAAAAATTGTTCGTGAGAATGTTTTGCAATTCCGGGATAAAAGTAATAACCTTATTCTTGAAATCGTCAATTGTTTTCCTATTATCCAATTGCATTTCCATGATTATTTTTTGGATGTTAGAGTTTAAAGCATTTGTCTTTCAAAAAAATAAGCAAGCAAGAAAACAGGGATAGAATGAGAAAACAAGAATATGCTTCACAAATTGAGTATTATTTGAAAAATAGCAACTACGAAAAAGCGCAGGCATTAGTTGGAGAAATGGCAAAAAACTACCCAAACGACGCAGTCACTCACTATCTCAAGGCAAAAATACATTTTTTGAAAAAAGATTACGAAGCTGCTCTTGAAGAAGGAAAAATGACCTGCAAATTTTGCAGGACTAGAAACGACAAAATCAAGTGCGCGATTCTCCTGGCCAGTACCTTGTTCCTTCTTAGCAGATATAAGGAGGCGTATGAGATACTATCGAGATTCAAAGACGAAAAAGACGCAGAAATAAAAGAACTCTTGATTTTTGTATGCTTGGCGCTGGGAAAAGAAGATGAAGCAAGAAATTTTTACAAGGAACTGTTTGCAATCAATCAAACAATGGCAGAAAAATTGTTTATGAAATTAGTTTCTTGAATTTAATTTTTCTTGATTGATATCTTAGGTTCTTTTGCGATAAAACCGTCCATTTCTGTGTTTTTCATAAATTGGTAAAGGTTTTCTTCAACTACGCAAAGGTCATCATCAAAAGGCGAAGCGTGTATTATCTTTCCCTCCCCAGTATAAATGGCGGTATGAAGTACCCAATACGCGATTTTATCGTTCCCTATTTTTTTGCTGGTTACTGGTTTGTCGCGCGTAGGCGCTGTTGAGAGGAAAAATATCACATCGCCCTTTTTCAGGTCTTTTATCATATCTTTTTCAGTAGCGTTTTCTGAGTAGAAAAACTCAACCTCGCGGCCGTCTCCAAGCTGCTTAATCAGTTTGGAAGGCATCACGCTCCAATAATTCCACGGTATGCCGGTAACATCTTGAATTGAAACAAAAATGAGACCTAAGCAATCAAGACCGGGATTGTTTTCAGTGTTCCTCCCACCCCAAATATAAGGAACAGCACGATTATTTTTGTTTAGATAGGCGCGCGCGGCGTTTACGAATTTTTCTGAAAAACTTGATATGGACTTTTCGACGATGGGCTGTTTATTTTTTATATCATCCGCAAAAGAGTGAAAAGGATTAGATAAAGAAGCAGAGATAAGAATAATAGCGCATAGTTTTTTCATTTGCATGTTGTATATAATGTACATATCTGATTATAAATATTGCGGCAGTGTGTAAAAGCGCTGAATGAGAACAACCGAGCAAAGCCGATAAGGTTTAAAAACAAAAATGATAAACACAAAACATGAATGAACAAACAAAAGAGAACATTGTAAAGATTGGTGTTATAATCGCAGTAGCCGGAATCGCTGTTTTGCTCTTTTTAGCATTGATGCAGATTAAAATTCCGAGCATAGAAAAAATAAATAGCAATTGGCTTAATCCACAAGGACCGGAATTCGTAAATGAAACAACTGAAGAAACATGCGATGATCAATGCCTCTACCAAAAGGCAATTGGGGATGTGAGCTATTGCGAGCAAATCAAAAACGAAACTCTAAAAGCGCTGTGTTATAATCGATGGGCAGAGAAATCTTTGGATTATTGCTTGAAAGCAAGCGGCGAGACGAGAGAAGAATGCGTTTATTATCATGCCCAAAGAATGGGCGACATAGAGATATGTAAATATGCCAGCAACAGAACCGCGTGCATGATATTCTTCGACGAATGTTATAAATACGATAACGAAACAGAGAGAGGGAGATGTTTTGCCTACGAGAAAAACGATTACAATTATTGCAAGGATGATATGTGCTATTTTGATTTTGCGATGTTCCGAAAGGATACTAGCATATGCGAAAAAATCTCCCTGCCGGCGAGAAGGACCGCGTGCAAATCGATAATAGAAAAAACAGATCATTGCAAAGATTTGGGAGTAAAGGCCGAAAGGGATTTGTGCTGGCAGATATTCGCGATCGAATCAAAAGACAGCGCAACTTGTTTCAAGATAACAAAGGAAAGCGATTATGCGCTCGAATGTTTCAGTTATTATGCTGCGGTAAAACACGACTTGAGTTTTTGCGACGCAGGGGGTTTTTCGCTTGACGACCTTTGGAAATGTTATACTAATTACTCGTTAAATTCCGGAGATCTTGCAGGTTGCGATGCGATATACAACAAATCTCGAGATTACGCTACTACGAACATCTACAATTGTTATGCCAGTTATGCTAAAAAATACGGCGACCCGTCTGCTTGCAACGGCATAAGGGATTTGGCGCAGATGCGCACTTGTTATGAAGGTTCAATACTCGGCGCGAAAAACATAGATTATACGAAATGCGGGCGCGTACAAGTGGAGAAATGGAAGAACAAATGCTATACTGAATATGCTAAATACAACAACGATTCTTCAGTCTGCGAGTATATAACGAGCAATGAAAACGAAAAGGAGATGTGCTACGACGCGTGGAAGGTCTACAACAACATAACAGGTTCGTAAATTTTCTCTGATTTTCAAAAAACCTTGATTTCGGAGTCGGCTAAGAGATGCGAAAGATAGCCGGCAATGCCGAAGAGAGCAAAAAGCGCGCCGCTCAAAAAGAAAAGGACGACACCATAAACAAGAGCGGCGACGAGCGAATGAATAAAGCCGCGATGGCGTGGCATAAAGAACATCATAAAAAAAGAATAAGCGCCGAAAATAGCAAAAAAATAAACTGCTATCTCCTGCCATTTCGCTGACACGCAAAAGGCAGAATCGCAGCGCAGCAATACCGCAAAGGACAATGAGAGAAGCAATGCGAGATAATCGCTAAACTGCCTTATCTTGCTATCGTGATGGTCGATGTCTGGAACCAAGGCGGAAAAGCCGCAAACAAGAATCAAAGGAAGCGAGGGGAAGAGATCAATGCGCAAGAAGAATGCGAGAAGAAGACCAGCGAGCAAACCGATAAAAAGATGAACAGGCCAATTCATGAATTATAATTTTCGTAAAAGTATTTATTTATTGTTGAAACCAATTGCGCCATTGTTTTTGCCTGAGAGATCGCAGCCCGGAGAGAAGCGCAGTTTTTGCATCCTCTGAAGAAAAAAAGCGCCTTCTGTCTCGCGTCTGTTATGCCAATGCAAGTGGTTTTCTCGGCTATGCGAAGATACTCGAAAAAAATTTTTTTCTGTTCATCAAAAGATTGCAGATTCCTGTTTTCAAAACACAAGGGATTTCTCATCGCCTCTCGGCCAATCATAAAACTGTCGCAAAAGCCCTCGGAAACTCTGCTCTCGCCTTCTGCCCTTGTTTTTATATCGCCGTTTCCGACCAGAGGCAGCGAAATCTCTTCGTGGATCTTTTTTATCGCGCCCCAGTCAGCGCTTCCGCTGTAAAACTGCTCGGGTTTCCTGCCATGCACGATTATGAAATCCGCACCTGCCTTTTCGATCATCTTGCAAAAATCAACCGTCTTATCGATTGTTGGAAGAAGGCGCATCTTGACAGAAACAGGATAGCCGCTCGATTTTGCCGCCGAGATTATTTCGCAAACTCTTTTTGGATTGTTCAGGAGACTTGCCCCCGCGCCAACTGCTATTATGTTTTCCATCGGACAGCCGCAGTTTATATCCAAAAATTTTATCTTTGGAAAATTTTCGGTTATTTTCTTGGCCGCGATTTTGAAATCAGAAGGCGCGCTGCCAAAGAGTTGAACACCAACGTTCTTCTCCATTTTGTCTATGAACAACTCTGAAACGGCATCCGCCCGCCTCGCTATGGCAGTGGCATTAACAAGCGGGACGATTACGGAATTGCAACCATGTTTTTGGCAGAGTAACCTAAACGGTGAATTTGTATACTCTGAAATCGGCGCAAGAAAATTTTTTGGCAAACGAAAACTGTTCGGCATAATTAACCTCAAAGCCAAGGATTTTTTCCAAGAGAATGCTCGGTCTATAAGTATTGGCAATACCAATATATTTTAATCGGTATTGCTAATACCGTGCAAAATGTCATACTGACGCAAAAAGCAGAATGCGGAAGATCAAATCAGTCGAACAGAACCGCTTCCAAGATTTTCTTGTAGCACAAAAAGGCATAACTGCAGATATTGTCTACTACATTTTTCGGGACTTTCCTGTCAACATAACTCTTGGGAAGTATGTAATAATCTGAAAACTTGCCTCCGTTGAAAAGCGCGAGGATTGCCGGTATTGTAAGTTTCATCGGCACGCCGAACGATGGGTTTTGGAGATTAATCGAAGGATTGAATTCAAAATCCGGGAGAGGATCATAGCAACCGCCGATATCAAAACGAACAAGATTGCCGGTATCTTTTGCAAGACGAACACTTTTTGCGATTGCAGTCGGCTCAAAGGCTATGCCAACAACCCAAATCTCATTAGCTGAAAAGAAAGAGGAAACGCTGTCCAAATCGACCGATATGTGGAGCTTATAATTTTTTTCATAGTTATCTTCCAATTTCACTTTTCTTGAATCGAACGCCCGTGACAGTTCTTCTTTTTCTTTTTTGCTTATTCTCTTGGCACTTAAAGCGTCATCTAAATAAAAATAGAATTCGATTCCAGCGCTTATTTCGCTTACCGAAGGCAACGCGAACTGCGCGGTGTAGTTATGAAATTCTTCCGAACGCGCGAGGTGGTTTGAATAGTTTACTTCGACTTTTCCCCTCTTATAAGTCGGATCGATGACAAATGGCAACCAATCAGGGTGTGCATCTATGTTTCTCTTTATTACTTTCTCATCTCCCTTATAGTCAAAACAAAAGGAATGATAGTGCTTATAACCAGTTGTCCAAATCAACACCGCAGGATAGGTTTTCGGTTGATCTATGCGCTTGATCTGTCTTGCCGCATTTTTTTCTTCTATAGCGATAAAATCGACATCGCAGAATTTTTTGAATTTTCGGAGCAATTCCACTATCTTGGTGTTCGAACGGTTTGCAACATAATAAACCTTTTTCTTCTCACTGATGTTTATGTACATTTAAACGCACGAGTATAATAAGAACAGAAGTGTTAATAAATATATCAAAATGAGCAGACATTATAGTTTTTCCGATAATTGGTTAAAAATATACTTCGCTTGAAAAAGTAGATGAAAATTAAGAAATTAAGAAAATATTTTAAACACTTTGTTATATATTGTATAACAGTATGATGAAACACCGAACAGTAAAGAGGAGATGTTATGCAAACAAAAATTCCTGATTTGATTATTGCTTTAAAGGATGAGGATTGGCGTGTGCGAGAGAGTGCTGCTGAGGCAATTGGAAAGATCGGAGTAAATGATGAACAGTTCGAAACTATTCTTAGGATGCTAAAGAAAGGAGAAACATCGGAAGAACGACATGGAGCAGCAATAGCACTTGGTGAATTAAAGAATCTAAAAGCAATTCCTGCTTTAATTACTGCTTTAAAGGATGAGGATTGGAGTGTGCGATCGAGTGCTGCTGAGGCAATTGGAAAGATCGCAGAAGCAAATCCAGGTAAGGAAGTTTTAGAAGCAATTACTGCTTTGATTAATGCTTTAAAGGATGAGGATTCGGATGTGCGATTGAGCGCTGCTGAGGCAATTAGAGAGATTGCAGAAGCAAATCCAGGTAATAAGGAAGTTTTAGAAGCAATTACTGCTTTGATTAATGCTTTAAAGGATGATTATTCACGTGTGCGAGAGAGTGCTGCTGAGGCAATTGGAAAGATCGGAGAAGCAAATCCAAATAGTAAGGAAGTTTTAGAAGCAATTCCTGCTTTAATTACTGCTTTAAAGGATAACAATAAGGATGTGCGAAAGAGGGCTGCTGAGGTAATTGGAAAGATCGGAGTAAATGATGAACAATTTGAAACTATTGTTAGAATGCTAAAGGAAGGAGAAACATGGGAAGAACGACATGGAGCAGCAATAGCACTTGGTGAATTAAAGAATCTAAAAGCAATTCCTGCTTTAATTACTGCTTTAAAGGATAACAATAAGGATGTGCGAAAGAGGGCTGCTGAGGCGATTGAAAAAATTGCAGAAATAAATCCAAATAGTAAGGAAGTCTTAGAAGCAATTCCTGCTTTAATTACTGCTTTAAAGGATGAGGGTTCTAATGTGCGATGGACTGCTGCCGAGGCAATTGGAAAGATCGCAGAAGCAAATCCAAATAGTAAGGAAGTCTTAGAAGCAATTCCTGCTTTAATTACTGCTTTAAAGGATGAGGATTCGGATGTGCGATTGAGCGCTGCCGAGGCAATTGGAAAGATCGCAGAAGCAAATCCAGGTAAGGAAGTTTTAGAAGCAGTTCCTGCTTTGATTACTGCTTTAAAGGATGAGAATTCTGTTGTGCGATTGAGTGCTGCTGAGGCAATTGGAAAGATTTCAGAGAAACTTGTTGAGGAACATATAAAGCTTGCTGAACAGGCTATAGAAAAAGGAGAATTTGAAGAAGCACTCAAGGCAATAAGAACTGCGACTTTTACTATCGCGAAATTTTACGAAGATGTATTTCTCATGGAAAAGAAGATAAACAAGACAATGGGAAAAGACAGGGATTTATTGGAGAAAAGAAGAGAAATATTAGAAAAGCTGCAATCTCTTACGAATAGAATATATGAAATTATGGAAAAGGAAGGACCTCGAAATCCGCTTAATGAGAATGAACCAATGGAATGGAAACTTCCTAAAAGAAACGACGGAATAGGAAAAGAAAATGCTGTTAAAAGAGATAATCGTAGACACCATTAAATTACGATTTTTTAAATAAGCTCGTTTACAACTTATTGTATTTTTAGAGAAATGAATTATCGGACAGCCTAAAAGATTAAATGATAAAAATCATAGGCCGGCTTCTTCTCGCAAGATCTTTGCCATATCTGTTTTTTCCCATGTAAACTCTGGTTCTTCCCTGCCAAAATGACCATATACCGCAGTCTTTCTATATATCGGTCGTAATAGATCCAGTTTTTTTATCATATCCGCTGGCTTGAACGAGAAGTGATCGAAAACGAGTTTTTCTATCTTTTCAACAGGAACCTTTGCAGTTCCGCGAGTGTCTACGAAAACAGAAAGCGGCTTTGCAACGCCGATGACATAGGAGATCTGCACTTCGCATTGATCTGCCAGACCAGCGGCCACGATGTTTTTCGCGACATATCTCGCCATATAAGCACCAGAACGATCAACCTTTGAAGGATCCTTTCCAGAGAAGCAACCGCCACCGTGATGTCCTCTGCCGCCGTACGTGTCCACGATTATCTTTCTTCCAGTCACGCCGGTATCCGCAGCCGGACCGCCCAAGACAAACTTGCCTGTCCCGTTTATGTGAACAATGGTGTTCGAGTCAAAAAGATCGCCGCAAACCGGTTTTATGACTGTTTCGAGGATGTCTCTTCTTATCTTATCGAGCATTACATTTTCGTCGTGCTGGGCTGCAACAACAACAGTATGCAGTCTCTTCGGCACGTGTCCTTCGTATTCCAAGGTAACCTGAGTTTTGCCGTCTGGCCTAAGGTATGGAAGAGTGCCGTTTTTTCGAACTTCCGCGAGCTTTCTCGCGAGTTGGTGCGCGAGCATAATCGGCATTGGCATAAGTTGCGGGGTTTCGCGAGAAGCATAACCAAACATTATTCCCTGATCGCCAGCGCCTTGTTCTTTTTCTGCAGTTGGGTTTACTCCTTGAGCGATATCTGGTGATTGCTCGTGTATCGACGATAAGACACCGCAGGTACGATAATCGAAAAGATATTCTGGCTTTACATAGCCGACATCTCGTATGACATCGCGAACTACTTGCTGAAATTCAACATAGCCAGTGGTTGTTATCTCGCCCATTACGACAACCAAGCCAGCAGTGGTAGCTGTTTCAACTGCAACGCGCGATTTCGGATCCTGCTTCAACAACTCGTCCAAGATCGCATCAGATATCTGGTCGCATAGCTTGTCTGGGTGTCCTTCAGTAACCGATTCCGAACTAAACAAATAATTCTTAGAGGTCATAAAGCGAATTGGTGCGCAAGGATTTAAAAAGATTAGACAAGAAAATAAGGCGGAATAAAAGCGCGACCAAAAACAAGGCAGATAATACGAATGGTGGATATAAGGATGGTGACCAAATGGTAGATTTATTTAAAGATTTTAAGGAGCACTCGATAGCTGAATTCTTCAAGAAAAACAGGCAGATGCTTGGTTTCAGCGGCCCTGCGAGATCGTTCACTGTCATAATACACGAACTTGTGACAAACAGTCTTGACGCTTGCGAAGAGGCAGGGATACTGCCAGAAATAGAAGTAGAGATAACACAACTCGCAGAGGATCATTTCAAGATCAGTGTGAAGGACAACGGTCCGGGCATACCAGAAAAATACATCGGAAAAGCATTGGGCAAGATGCTTGCCGGAACGAAATTCCATCGATATATCCAGCAAAGGGGGCAGCAAGGTATAGGCGCTTCCGGTTGTGTCATGCTTTCTTATTTGACTACGGGCAAAAACACGATCGCAATCTCTTGTTTCGATAAAGTAAGAAAAGAATACGAAATAGGTATAGATCTGAAAAGAAACGAACCGATTTTGCGAAAGATAAGCGAGCAACCAACAGAAGAGAGCGGCTTGACGATAATATCAGAATACAAGGAACTGAAATACGAAAAAAGCAACAAGGGACCTTTTGAATATTTGAGAAGGACGGCATTGGCAAATCCACACGCCACGATAAAACTCAAGGAACCGGACGGAACTGTTTCGGTTTTCCCGCGCTCGATCACGGTAAATCCGCCGAGGCCATTCGAGATAAAACCGCACCCGCTTGGGATAAGCGCGCATGATCTGCTTGAATTTTGCCAGAGATACGCGAAGGACTACAGAAAATTATCATCGCTATTGCAAGAGGTTTTCTCGCGCGTGAGTGCGAACAAGGTCGCTGAACTCAGAACGATCGTGCCGGATGTTGATTTTGACAAAAATCCCGCGCTCGTCAATTGGGAGGAAGCGGAGAAGATAGTAAACGCGTTCAAGAAAGTCAAATGGATAGCGCCTTCAATGGACGCGCTCGTGCCAATAGGAAAAGAGCAGATAGAGGCATCTTTCAAGAACATATTTAACCCGGAGTATTTGGTTGTTACCGAGCGAAGCCCGAAGGTCTATCGCGGCGGGATACCATTTATGGTAGAAGCGGCCATCGCGTATGGTGGCGGGATCGCGGCTGCTGGAAAGAAAGGCGAGATAATGAGATTCGCGAATCGCGTGCCGTTGCTCTTCGACACTTCGAGCTGTGCGATAACAGAAACGATAAAGACGATAGATTGGAACAGATACAACCTGAAGAATTTCGAGGAGGAACCGATAGTCGTGCTCGTGAATTTCGTAAGCGTTTATGTGCCATACGCAAGCACTGGCAAACTCGCGATCGCGCCAGAAGAAGACGTGATGGACGAGATAAAATTTGCAGTTATGGAAGCAGCGCGCGGAATGCAGCGGTACATATCAGGCAAGAGAAAGACGATGGAGTTGGCAACGAAAAAAAGACTAGTTATGCGCTACGTTCCGCAGCTTGCGTCAGATGTCGCGTTCTTGAGTGGGGAGAAAAAAGAGAAGATAGAGAAAAAATTGGTGGAGATAATAGAAAGCAAGTACAGCAAGGAAGTTGAAGAAGAGGAAACGAAAGAAGAAGATAATCAAAATGAGGAAAAAGAAAGCGAAGAAGAGGTGGATGTTAATGAATAAGGCGGTTCTTGAGAAATTAAGATCGCTCGGAAAAAAGATAACAGAAGAGATAGAGCGAGGAGAAAGTCCGACTTTCGAGACTCCGCTGCGCACAAAAGCGAACACGATATACGACGAAGGATTGGGTTGCCTGAGGATAGGCGACAAGAAGGAAACCAGAAAATTCTTGAGCATGTCGCAGGCAAAGACGTTTATGCAAACAATGGCCATCGCTGCGAAAACAAAAAAATTCATCGAAGAAGAACTTCACACTTCGATTCGTGGTCTGTTTTACCAATTGAAGTTCACATTGGGGGAGGACATAGAAGAGGATTTGTTTTCTGAGCAAAGCGAATCAAATGCACTCATAGAAGACTTAGAGGTGGCGTTAGGCATAAAAAGAGAAGACCTGAACTTGACGACTGACAGAAAGGGTTTTGTCGCAGGAAATATGATAATAAAGGATAAGTTTGGCGGCGAAGAAACGATAATAGATTGTTCTAAACAAGGAAGAAGCGGTTGGAGCATACCGAGCGATGTTGACAACGATATGGAAATAAAAAAAGTAGAAGCGAATTATGTGTTAGTCGTCGAGAAAGACGCGCTTTGGCAGCGCCTGAACGAGGACAAGTTTTGGAAAAAAGAAAACTGCATATTGATAACGCCAAAGGGCCAATCCACACGAGGGACGAGAAGACTGCTCAGAAAACTTGCGGATATGAACTTACCAATATACGCCTTGATGGATTGCGATGCGTGGGGATGGTATATCTATTGGACGATAAAAACCGGAAGTATGAACTTGGCATATTTGGGGCGGAATTTTGCCGTGCCCGAGGCAAAGTTTCTTGGCGTGACCATGAGCGACATAGAAGAGTTCCCGTTCCTAAAAAAACTAACGATAAAGGCAAAGGAAGTCGATATAAAAAGGGCCGAAGAAATGCTAGAGTATCCTTGGATAAACAAGCACAAGGAATGGGTAAAGGAACTCAAACTGGTATTGAAGACAAAACAAAAAATAGAACAGGATGCTCTGCAAGGCGAAAGATTGACATTCGTTGGCGAGTATATAAAAGACAAGATCGAAAAGAAAAGATGGCTACCTTGATTTCTACCTTACTTGTTTTCGCCCTTAAAGCGACCCGCGTAGAGTTCTCTCGCGTCTTCTGCAAGCTGTACAAAAACTAGTTGGCCGATCTTTGCATTTCTTTTAAGCGTAAGACCATGTTCGTTATGCACAACGAGCAATGACTCGCTTCTTCCCTCGTAACCAGGATCCCAAACGGCGCATTCGAGCGTGGCACCGCAACGCAAAAGCGATGATCGCGGAAAACACAAGGCAATAGCGTTTCGAGGAATCTTCACGTACTCGTTGTAGATTACCTTGTACGCGCCTCTCGGCAAAAACACTTCTTCGTTAACAAAAGGCATCTCTGCTGTTTCTCCGAGTTTTCTCTCGGTGTTGTCAAAGTCGATCCTCCCGCTGCCGATGAATTTCTGCACGCTTCGCAGCGTAAAATCAACGCCTGCGGGCTGGAATTGACTACTGCTTATGAAATCCGATACTAATTTTCTCTCAAGTATCAAATGTTTTGGCAGAATCATGATGGAGATTCACGCTCAACATTTAAAATGCTTTTATACGAAAAACGAACATGAGAAAAAAGAGAGTAGTATTAACAGGCGGAGTATTCGACGTCCTTCACGCTGGCCATCTCTACACATTAAAACGCGCGAAGAGGTATGGCGATTATTTGGTCGTGGTAGTCGCAAGCGACGAGCACATAAGAAAAAAAGGTCGGGAACCAATTCACTCACAGAAATACCGCGCACAGATGGTGGCTGCGCTGAAACCAGTTGACAAGGTAGTGCTCGGAGGCGACGATCCAGAGAAGATAGTGAAAAAAATAAAACCAGATGTAATCGTGTATGGGTACGATCAAAAACCATTCTTGAAACCGAAGGGAGTGAAGATAGTAAAGCTCAAGAAATGCATTGAAAAAAATGGTCTAAAAACAAGCAAGATATTAAAGCGTCTAGAATTTTAGAGGTAGAATCTTAGAGGTGATTTTATGGAATTAAGAACAGTAAAAATTGAAATACCGCAGGATTGCAATGTCATTTTTGGGCAAACACACTTCATAAAATCTGTTGAAGACCTATACGAGGCTTTGGCTGAGAGCAGCCCAACCATAAAATTCGGTCTCGCGTTTTCAGAGGCTTCTGGCAAGTGCCTGATAAGAAGCGATGGCAACGATGAAGAACTGATAAAAGCCGCTGAAAGGGAAGCGATGAAGATAGGCGCTGGCCATACATTTCTGATATTTTTGAAAAATGGCTATCCGATAAACGTTTTGAACAGGATAAAAAACGTAAGCGAGGTATGCAGTATCTACGCTGCAACTGCAAATCCTTTGGAAGTGATAATCGCGGAAACAGAAAGCGGTCGCGGTGTTTTGGGCGTGATAGATGGAAGCAAACCAAATGGAGTGGAAACGCAAGAAGACAAACAATGGAGAAAAGAATTCTTGAGAAAAATAAATTACAAACGATAGATTACAAACGCTAGAACAAGCGGTTGCTCTTCTTAATGTTTTTGCGCGAAAACCAAATATGCAGTGTGCATTAAACCAAAATGTCTCGGTCGCGTACCGAAGTCGCGCACTTCGTAATCTCTCACGATGCACTCGATCATAAAGACATCTTCGCAATACTTCTTGCACTCCAACGCGAAAGCCTTTGCCTGCTCAACGTGAAGGCAGTGAGCGGCCAAAAATCCTTTGCTCTTTATGGCATTAAAGGCGGCAGGAACTATTTTTTCAGCATCTGCTATATCGCAAAAGACAAGATCAAAACTCTCGTCTTTTTCGTCTATTCCCTCAGAGACAACATCGCGCAACTTAAACACAACATTTTCAAAACCAACCTTCTTGACATTGGATTGCGCGACCTTCAAGAACTCCTCTTTTTTCTCGTAAGACACTACCTCCTTGACTATGTTTGCGAGTTGCACCGTGAAAAAACCAGAACCGCTGCCGATTTCCAATACTCTGCTTTCCTTTCCGATTCCAGTGTAAGCCATTATAATGCCGGCATCCTTCGGAAGTATAACCGCTGGGCCTCTTTTTAGATTCCTAAGCAGAGGCGAAAGATAAGGTTTTTGATTGCCGGTCTTTTTCATTTTTTCACCAAAATAAGATTAGAACAATAACAATAAATAACTATTCACGAAAAATATTAACAGAAGGAAAAATATTAACAGAAGATTAAGGGGGAGATTAAAGGGGGGTGTATATGCAAAGCAATATGCAGGGCAAGAGGATATATTATTCGCCGAGCTCTTCAAACGAGAAGATAATACAAAAACTCAAGAAGATAACAAAACTAAAATTCGAACCGCTGCCGTCTGATCCTATTGCAAGAACAGAAAGGCTCAAGACAATCAAGGAAGGGATTTATATCTGGGCAGATGGGAGGACCCATCATGAGTCTTATTTTTTCACTTACAAAAAGGTAAAGGGAAAGATAAACATAGACGCCCACTCGGATTTTGACGACGGTTTTTACATAGATTATTACAACCACATGAGATACACGATGCGGGATAATGTTGAGATTATCACGACGAGATATATAGAAAACACGATGACCAAAGAGGAAAAGAAAGAAACCCTGATAAAAACAATCGAAGAAGCTGAACAAGCGATGAAGAAAAACAGGGTAAAGGAATACGCGCTCACGATAGATTGCGACGCAATAATCGGCTTCCCGGTCATTAATTATTGGGTATACGATTGGGCATTGGAGCCGATTGCATTGATAGAGAAATTGAAAAATATGAGAGGGAGAGTGGCATTATTCGATTTCGGTGGCTTGGCACCAAACATAAAAGATTTTGAATTGCGCGGCAAGGATCTTGAAAAGGTATTGGAAAAACCGCCTGCGCACAAAGAAATAATGATGTTTACCGGCGAGTTGGATTATCTTGGCAAAAAAGCAATAAAGCAAAGCGTGATAGACAAAGTCGGAACTTATGCGACTGCGGTTTATGCTGCGCTAATCAATATTTTTATCTAATTCTCATCTAATTCTTATCTTTTCTTCTTTTTTTTTCTTTTCTTCTTTTTTCGTGCCTTTATTTTTTCGTGCGCATCTCCTGAATTTTTTTTGCAAGATCCTGATCTTTTAACGCTAGAATTTCTATGGCTAACAAGGCTGCGTTCTTGCCGTTGTCTATGCCAACGGTTGCGACTGGCACACCGGGAGGCATTTGCATTATCGAAAGGAGAGCATCGAGACCTTCGAGTTTCACATTGACCGGCACGCCGATAACCGGCTTGGTTGTTTTGCTCGCCACAACGCCTGGCAATGCTGCGCTCAGACCAGCGATCGCGATTATCACATCCGCGCTTGTCTCTCTCACAAGAAGATCGACCTTGTCTGGCTGGCGATGGGCTGACGCCACTTCGAATTTGTACGCAACGCCAAACTGCTCGAGCGTCTCGATCGCTTTCTTGGCAATCTCTTCATCGCTCTTACTTCCGCACAAAATCAATACGCGTTCCATGATAAGATAGATCAGCGATTATTTAAAAAGCAAATGGCGAGTAAGATAAAGTAGAAAAAAGGTGAAAGAATTGACAAAGGCAAGAGCACCAAGAAGAAGGCATGTCCTGTTCGAGGTAAAAGAAGACATAACACAGGAAGAACTGAAAAATGCGATATACCAAAACGCGCTGAGATTTTTCGGCGAGTATGGATGCTCTTTCGCGCAGTTCAAACTCAGCGAATACGATGAAAAAACCAGAGCGGGTATCCTAACATTCAGTAGGGATTATGCTGACAAGGTGCCGGGATTTTTGGCGCTCATTGAAAAACCAAGGATAGTGGCGAAGAGGATGAGCGGCACGATAAACAAACTAAAAGAAAAATCAGAAAAAGATTAAGCACTCATAAAGATTAAGCATTCATCCAAACAGATCAACGACTCATTATCTCTATTATGTCCCGATGCTTGAGCACGTAATCAGCGCCCAAGGCCCTTTTTGTTCTGACATCTATTGCCTTGACAAAACCCTTTGCCAAATCGCTGTGTATCGTTCTCGCGAAATCCAATGCCGTGCTGCCTGGTTTCATCAAAAAGCAATCCGGAAGGATGTTTCCTTTGCTGTCGGCGAGCTTGTTCACACCACCTGGAAAAACCGCGATATAATGGAGAAAATCAAACACTGCTGCGTTCAGCGCTTTCTGCACTCCTGTACCTTTCGCCTTCTTTACATAGGCGCGCAAAAATTCCATAGCCTTCTTCTGTTGATCGTCGAGTGGTGCGATTATTTCAAAATCGCTATCACCCGGAATGTATTTTATGAAACCGTTCTTCGCTGCATTCTTAAGGGCGATTTCTGCTTCGGCCGATGCTGGTATTATCAAGTATTCGGGAAACTGCTTGACCAAACGCTCGTAGTTTTCATAAGCGCCTGGAAGATCGCACTTATTCGCGACGATTATCATTGGTTTTCCGATTTCTCTCATCTTTTTCGCGAAAGCGAACTTTTCCTCTTCAGTCCATTGATCGAGCGGTTTTTCTTTTAGGTTCAATTCATTAAGCGTCCTGCTTACCGCGCTGCTGTTTATGCCGAGCCCGGTGAATTGGTCGAACAATACCTTCTCGTTTCCTTCTTTTTTGCTATCCTTGACCAATCGCACCCAATTGTTGTCCATTATTCCTTTTATCCAATAGTTCAACTCGTTTTCCAAAAATCTTATGTCATTTGCAGGATCATAACTTCCTATGGCGACCTTCTCGCCATTCTCGTTTGTCGAACCGCTTGCGTCGACTATGTGAATGAGCACGTCTGCCTGCCTGAGATCGTCCAAGAACTTGTTTCCCAACCCTTTTCCCTCGTGCGCTCCTGGCACAAGACCAGCCACATCGAGAAGCTCGACAGGAACGAAACGCCTTCCGTTTATGCAGTATCCTGTTCTCGGATTGCATTGCACTCCAAATTCCTTGTCGACGCATTCGACCTCGACATAACCGACCGCGTGATTCGGTTTTATCGTTGTGAATGGCCGTGGCGATCGTTCCACTGATACGCTAGTCGCTGCTGTGAAAAAGGTTGATTTGCCGCTGCTTGGTTTACCACACAAACCGATTAGCATAAGGAGGATATTCGCATAAAATATTTAAGAGCCTTTGTTATTGAAGAACATTGAATAATGCTTCATCGCATTTTTTTATCAAATCGCCGAGGGTTTTGATCATTTCTCGTTTTTTGTTGAGATCAGCGTCCTTGCATTCCTTTTCAACAATAGTCTTTACCTCGTCGTCAAGTTCTTTGCTTCCCTTCAAGCCATCGCAAGCATTAACCTCTGCCACAAGGGCGTTGAAATGGACCTTCACTTCGTTGCACGTCTTCAAAAGCTGCGAGGTTTTTTCAGATTGTTCACTGCCGCTTGTTTTTTCTCTTTGCTTTGACAAGATCGCAATCTGTTGAGCGATTTCGCCTGATTTTAATCCTTGTTCGAAACTGGTTTCCTGCTTAACAGTGGCGCAGCCAAAAATACTTTCAAAAAGAATAGAAGCTGCAACAAGAGTAACCGCAAGTTTGCTCTTATCACCCGCCTTGTTTTTGTCGTTTTTGTTTTCGTTAAAAATTATTTTTCTCATAATCAACCACAATATAATTGTGGTAAAAGGGTAATTTAAATCTTTCTACAAACAACGACGCTTTCACGGGTTTCAATGCGCTGTGGTTTGACATCAGCGATCCGATATGCGCCGACGATTATCTCGCATTCCATACCGAGCCTTTCGCCAATCTGCCCGAGAATTTCATCTACTGCGATATGCTCGTTGAAAATGACTGAATTCGAGACAACAATGTAGGCACTCCTTCCGATTTTCAAAACGCGATTGATCTCGCTAAGTGCGCGCTCGATATCTGCGAAATACGTGCCGACTATGGGCAATCGCGCCGCCAACTCTTCGACTTCCTTTGGCACGTAATCATCATCGCCAGCGCCTTTTATAAAAGAGCGAATGAGCTTTTTCCTCGTCTCTTTTGTCGTCTCACCGCTCAAAGAGAGGAGACTGAGTTCCAAGCCATAAATCTTTGAATAATCCACGTTGTTTAGATAAGGCGGCGAAGTCACCGCAATATCAAAAATCTCATCTGCAAAATTCAGCCGGCGGGCATCGCCCAATTCGACAACAGGTTCAGGGCCGAAGAACTGCTGATGCTCGATATCGTCGATCATCTGCTTTAATCTTCTCCTAAACGCTTCGCGCGCTGGCATCGCTCGCTTTCTTTTGTCAATCTTCAAAACTCCGCCGTCCTTGACGATTATGCTCGTCTGGGGAAGTATTGAAAGAAGGGCGAGCAAGAGAAGATTTTTAGCCTTCTCACCACAATGCGCGCTTTCTATTTCTTCGCGGAGGCTCAAAATATCGTTGAAATTTCTTTTTGGAAATGCGGCGCGCGGATTGAAAAGCTCGAAATCCCATTTTATGGTCGGCTCTTTTTGGCCGTGCTTGGCATTCAGAAAATCCCTTATCTCGGCAAGATCGGTTTTTTCGTAATTCGCGCATTTCGTCTTTGAAACAAAAACTGCGAGTTCTGAGGCGTCTATCCCGAAACCGCGCATCGCCATTCCCTTTGCAGCCAACAACGAAGTGCCCACGCCGCAAAAAGGATCCAAGAGCATGTTGTCGCCGCAGCACAACCCTTCTCTTCTTACAGCATACTCGACAATCTCTGGCGCATAGCCTTCCTTGTAGAAAAACCATCGGTGAATCGGCCTGGTCTTGTTTGTTTGAAATGTCATATAAGGAGCCAAAGAAAGATCTTCGAGCATTTTCATTTTTTCGCACCTTTTTCTGCTGCCCTTTTCGATAGTTCATCGGCTTCTGCGTTCTGCTCCCGCGGTATGTGCTCTATCTTGACAACAAGGCCAGCCATCAGATCGTCTGCCAAAGCCTTCAGCTCTTTTAACTTTTTGTTCTTTATCTTGTACTCGCCGCTCAATTGTCGCGCCAGAAGTTGGCTGTCAGTTCGTATTACCACTTCACGCTCGCCCAATTTTTTTACTTCTTTAAGCGCACGGATGAGCGCGCTGTATTCTGCTATGTTGTTCGTTCCCTCGCCAATATACTCACTTATCTCTCTTACAATTTTTCCATCTGCGTATATAACTATGCCAATTCCCATCGGGCCGGGATTGCCAAAGCACGCGCCATCGGTATATATCACAAGCATAAAATCAGAACGCAATTATTATTTTAATTTGTTGGCTAATATAATTCAAATAGAGTTCATATGGCCTTGGCATACGCAGCCTCTTTTTTAATAATTTTGCTTGCCCTTTAGATAAGAACCAAAAACACCTATCTTTTTTACCCCATAGGAACGTATTTCATCCTTATGCAGTTCGATTATTCTAAGAATATCTTTTTTTGTAAGTTTTTTCGGCATACTCTCACAATATAAATAAATCCAGAAGTAATTAAAAAGTTGCCGAAGTAATCGAACTTATTTTCTTTTGCTCCTTATTCCATTTTGCTCCTTTCCCCACTGCACGATAAGGGCGTGATATTCGTTGTAAATACGAAAATCGCGAGGAAGGTTTCTTTCGAAAAAAGAACGGCATTGCTCATAATCATCGCAGTGACAAATTCCGTGCGCAGCGCAGAACCTTCTCGTGTAGGCATCAACAACGAAAAACGGCTGCTTGAAAGCGTAGAGCAAAATGGAATCGGCAGTTTCCGGTCCGATGCCGTTTAGCGATAAAAGCGACTCGCGCATTTTTTCAGGCGAAGCAATACGGCGCAGGGCGGGATAGAATTCGAGGAAATTTTTTATCCTCCTGGCTTTTTGGTTGTAATAACCAGAACTCCTTATCAATCTCGCGATCTCTTTTTCCGATGCATTTCGCAATTTTGAAAAAGAGAGCAGACCTGCGCAATGCAGAGAGAGAAGCGCCTTCTCCGCATTTTTCCAACTCGTGTTTTGCGCAAGCAAAGCGCCGATGATAATCTGAAATCTCTCTTTCTCGTTCCTCGGACATTCGTAGTTTTTTGGATGATAGAATATGCGCCCTCTCTTGATTATTGGCCACCAACCCTGGGGACCATACGAGCGAAGCAATTTTTTGTACAACGAATAGACCGACGGAAAATCTGCCCGAAAAGCCATGAAAAAATCAGGTAGATGGGTTTTTTAAGATATTATGATAAATTTATTTGATTTTTATGCTACCGAAAAATTACGATAGAGAAATTGAAAAAAAATGGCAGCAAAAATGGGCTGACGAAGGCACGTACAATTTTGACGAAAACGATAGCGTGCGGCCAGTATTCAGCATAGACACGCCGCCGCCATTCACGAGCGGACAACTCCACATGGGCCACGTGCTTTCTTACAGTTATTTTGATTTCGCAGCGCGCTACAAGAGAATGAAGGGATTCAATGTTTACTACCCTCAAGGATGGGACACGCAAGGGTTCCCGACTGAAGTTAAAGTTGAAAAGAAATACGGCAAATTGCCGCCTGTGGAATTCAGGAACAAATGCGTTGAGTGGACGCAGGAATTTATCGCAAAGATGAAGGAGCAGATGAACGAATTGGGTTTCAGCGCAGATTGGAGATACGAATACAAAACGATGGATCCAGATTATCATAGAAAGGTGCAACTCTCTCTTATAAAGATGTACAACGACAAACTCGTTTATCGCTCAAAGTATCCTGTTTTTTGGTGCACGAAATGCGTTTCTGCCATAGCAAAGGCAGAACTCGAAGATGTTCAAAAAACCGGCACGCTTAATTACATAAAATTTACCGGGCCGGACGGCGAGGATCTGATAATAGCGACAACGAGACCAGAACTTCTTCACGCTTGCGTCGCGGTGATGTTCAATCCGAACGACAAGAGATACATACATCTGGATGGAAAAAAGATAAAGACGCCGCTTGGAAAGGAGGTTATAGCAATACCAGACAAAGATGTCGACATGGAGTTTGGTACCGGCTTGGTTATGCTCTGCACGTTCGGCGACAAGATGGATGTAATATGGATGCACAGGTACAAGTTGCCGTTAGTCGAGGCAATGGACAAGTATGGAAGGCTAATAAACGCCGGCGAATTCAACGGCTTGAAGGCTGAAGAAGCGAAAAAGAAGATAATCGAGAAGCTTGAGGCTGAAGGAAAGGTAGTCAAAAAGGAGCAGTTGCAACAGACAATAAAGGTGCACGACAGATGCGGAACGCCGATCGAACTTTTGACATCATATCAATGGTTCGCCGACATAAAAACCACCGCGAAGAGAATAAAGGAAATGGCGCACAAGGTAAAATGGATTCCAGAATTCGGCATAACGTATCTCATAGATTGGGTGGAAGGCGCTGAGTGGGATTGGGTTATAAGCAGGCAGAGAATATTCGGCACGCCGCTTCCTTTTTACTATTGCGAGAAATGCGGAAAAACGAAAGCAGCCGAGATAAAAGAACTACCGTTTTACCCTGAAAAAGCGAAACCGATGAAATGCGATTGCGGGGCTGATATGCAACCTGAAACGAGCACTTGCGATTGTTGGGTGGATTCGAGCATAACTCCTTTGATAATAAGCGGGTGGCCTGATGACGAAAAGAGGTTCGCGAGATTATATCCGATAACATTACGACCGCAAGGCGTCGAGATAGTCAGAACGTGGGCGTTCTACACGCTTTACAGAAGCGGTGTCGCGCTTACAGGAATCCCGCCGTGGAAGGAGATACTGCTAAACGGAAACGTCCTGGCGCCAGATGGCAAAAAGATGAGTAAGAGCCTTGGAAACGTGATATCACCAGAAGAATTATTGAAAAATTACCCGGCTGATGCGATAAGGCAGTGGGCAGCGATGAGCGGCGCGATGGCAAAGGACCGCCCGTTCAGCTATGAAGACTTAAAATTCGCGAAATCTTTCCTGACGAAATTGTGGAATGCGGCGAAATTCATAGAGATGAATACGAAGGGATACAAAAAACACGAGAGGCACGCGAATGATGCCACCTTAATCGACTTGTGGATATTGCAAAGACTTAATCGACTCATCACGAAGTATTCGGACGCGTTTGAAAATTACGATTATCAAAAAGCGATATACGCGTTGCACGACTTTTTTTGGCACGATTTCTGCGATGACTATTTGGAATACGTGAAACACAGAATCTACGGCCCTGATTGCGCGGAAAAAAACGCGGCGTATTGGACGCTCCAGACCGTTCTCGAGAATGTTGTGCTTTTGTTGGCTCCGATAGCGCCCCATATAACTGAAGAGATCTATCACGAAGTCATTGGAGAGAACGAAAGTGTGCATAAGGCAACTTGGCCAGAAAAGGTAAAAATAGAAGAAAAGGACACGCGCGCAGTTGAAGCGATGAGAGAAGCGATTTCGCAGATAAGGCAGAAGAAAGCAGCGGCGAGATTGGCGCAGAATGAAGAAGTTGAAAGAATAATAATCGGTTGCACAAAAGAACAGAGCGAACTTCTGATAACGAACGGCTTGATAGAAGAAATAAAAAAGATAGGAAAAATAAAACAAGTAGAATTAAAAGAAACAGACAAGATAGAGGTATCTCTTCAGTAACTTTTCAGTAGATCAATCAGATGAAGATCAATCAGATGGAACGACTTTTGCGATTATCCTTCCGTTTATAACATGCGGATCGCCGCTACAATCTTCTCCGAGTTCTGGTGCGCACGACTTGTATGTAACGCTTATAGTGAATTGTTTAAGGGCGTTATCATCCAACTGCCTGCCACCTTTTAGCGTTCCGATGAAATCAAATTTCTCGCCGCTCTCTACCTTTTGCGGAAGGTTTTGATTGAAATCAAATTGGAGCCCTTCTGCTGTGCTTACATTGAGAGAGGTTATCTCAATAGCGTAGGAAAAGCCGTTCAATATTTCCGCAGTAATCTTTGTTTGTTTTGCAGTTTTGTCATTGAAAACGACGGCCTTGCAAGGAATGTTAGAACCCAGTTCGCATTTTTCATTTATGAAAAAATCCGAGCGGAAAAAACCTCCATACATCAAAATCCCTATGACCAAGACCAAGACAAATACCGCCCAGCCGTAGGTGGTCAGATATTCGACCATGGATTGGCCTTTGAAATTTTTCGAGTTCATGATTTTCGAGTTCATGATTTTGATTAAAACATATATAATTAAATTGATTACGGAAGAAAACAAATCAAAAAAAAATAAGAGGGATGATATGGATCGAGTAAAAACAGGTATTGCTGGTTTGGATGAAATGCTAAACGGTGGCATACCGAAAAGAAGACACGTCGCTTTATACGGCGGGCCTGGTTGCGGAAAAACATCTTTCTGTTTTGAATATTTATATCGAGGAGCAGAACAAGGCGAAAATGGCGTCTACATAACACTGGAAGAAACTGCCGATGATATAGTCGAGAATATGAGGAACACGTTCCCTTTGCTGAAGAATACCGAAAAATTCATCGAAGAGAAAAAGCTCGAGATAATAAAGCCGGAAAAATTCGAGATGGAAGAGATAGCGGGAATTTTGGAGGACAGGATAACTAGCAACGATGTGCATAGAGCGGTGATAGATTCTGCGACTATGATAAAGATGTCGTTCGGCAGCGACATAGAATACAGACAGACACTTTTCGAATTTCTTTCGCTGTTGCGAAACTTGGACTGCACAACGATAACGACCGTAGAAGCCGTGTCAGCGGTCAAAACAGAGATGCGATTTGACATAGAGCATTTCGTTATGGACGGAATTATAAATCTCTACAACCTTGACAGGGAAGACAGGAGGATAAGAGCGTTGGAAATATTCAAGATGAGAGGGACTGATCACTCTCGCGAGTTAGTACCGTTTAAGGTAACTCCTTCCGGCATAAAAGTATATGTTGGCGAAAAAGTTTTTTGAATTTTTTAAGCCAACAAGCCAACTGTCAAGCTAAGATTAACATTTAAAAGCTATTATGTTATATATAAAACAAAAAAAATGCAGAAGGTGACCAAATGGGCCTATTTGACAAAATTTTTGGGAAAGAGAAAAGTGAAGCGCCGAATTTAGAGGAATTGATGAACGAGCAGGGGGATGTTGTTAACCCTCCAGCGGATTTCTATGTTAAGAGAATAGATCTGAGAAATGAAGGCGATGCGGACTTGGTGATCAAGGAACTTTCTGAGAAGAACATTATAATATTGAATGTAATGCCGCTTTCAAAACAACCAAACAGATTGAAAGCGATAATCGCAAAATTGAAAAACAACGCTGCAAAACTGAACGGAGACATCTCCCTTATATCAAAGGAAGGTGGCTTGATAATATTGACTCCGGCTAACGTCAAGATAGTAAAATCAAAGAAGAAGCCGGGGGCAAGCGGCACAGTTATAAGTTAGAGGCCTAATTAGATTAAGACTTTGCCTCTATTTTTGCTTCCTCTTCTTTTTTGTTTTTGTCATTGTCTTCTTTTTCGCTTGAATTGTCCGTAAGCCCTATCAAGATCTCGCCAAAAAGTTTCTCCTGATAGAGAGAGATTACCCCTTCTTTTGCAAGATGCAACAGCGATAGAAGGGAATAAACTATCTCTAACCTCGTTTTCTCTTTCAGTATAGAAGAAAAAGTAGTAAAACCGGTTTCGTCGACATTATTGCGAATTCTTGCAAGCATTTCTTCCTTTATCTTTTCTATGTCCTCAGTGACAAGCAAGAGATCGAGCGTCTCGGTTATCGAACCCTTCGGCGTTCTCTTTATCTCGCTCGACTCGTATTTTATCACGCGCTCCATCTCGGCCATAAGTTCTACCATCGTTATCTGTCTCTTTGGCGGGATACGGGCGACCAATGCCAATTCGGTGTCGAGTTCTGGCAATGGTTCAACTACTTCAAGCGCAGCGTCTTCGACTGCGGGAGGCATGGCAAAGTATCTGAGATAGTCGCTTTTGTATTTCAACAATATCGAAGCAGCCAGGATTACATTCGCATGAAGCGCAAGGTCGAGCCTGCGCATTTCTTTTACGCGAAGCATAAACTCGTCAGCCAACTTCACGATATCGACATCCCACGGATCGATTTTATTCTGCGCAATCAAATCTAGAAGAATTTCTTTCCAAGTAGGTTTGACTACCATTCTTTCTAATGATGAAAAGCTCGAAGGTTCAACGGGTGCCATATTTATTTAATAAGCCAATTTCTTTATATATTTTATGGCTGATTATTTGACTGATAAAAAGGTGATCGAATGGAGATAAAAGAAACTCTTGTTCTTGAAGGGGATGAGCCGCTTTCGAAAGCTTTAAGTGGCGTGCTTGAAACGAATACCGCCGTCATAATAGTGAAAAAAGGAAAGTATGTCGGCATAATAGATGACAGAAATCTCAGCGGCAGGATAACAGACAACCCCGCAAAGGTAAAATGCGAGACCTTTGTTGTAAAACCGCCTGTGATAACGCCTGAAACCAGTTTGCTCGAGAGAACAGAGGCGTTCTTGTTAGGAAGATTCAAGGCGTTGCCTGTCGTCGACCAAAATCAAAAACCACTTGGCATAATAACGCGTGTTGAAGTTCTCAAAGATTTACTATCGCTAAATGCTATACCTGAGATAAACGTGACAAACTTGATGAGCAGTCCGGTTTATACGATAGACGAAAGAAGCACGATAGGCGAAGCGAAAGGCAAGATGAAAGAATACGACACAAAAAAATTGTTGGTTTTGAGAAACGGCAAACCAGTTGGTGTTTTCTCCAGCCTTGATCTTGCCGGCCTTTCGATGAAACCAAAAGAAGCGAGTTATATGAAGAGGGGCGTTGTCTCGATGAGATCCATTGACGATGAAGAAGTCGCGAAATTCTACAGACCCGGGATCACAAGCATAAACGAAAAGAGCACTGTAAAAAAAGCGGCCCAAGTAATGGTTGAAAAAGAGGTGTCGCACGTAATCGTCCTGTCTGAGAAAGACGGGAAACCAATAGGCGTTCTCTCAGCTGTTGATATATTTAAATGGGTAAAAGAGACAGCTGAAGAAAAGATAGACGTGTTCGTAAGCGGTCTTGACGAAGAAACGCGCGGTTTGCATAACGAGATAAAGAACACTATTGAAAAGGCTGCGGAAAAATTCAAGGAAAGCTATGGAATAACAAAGGTTGAGGTTCACGTAAAGAGAACGAAATCGTTCTACTCAATAAAACTAACAATAGAAGGCAAAGAAAAATTCGTGATGTCTGCGGACGGTCCAACGATAGAAGACGCGGTTAACATTGCCGCAGCCGAACTGAAGAAAGTTTTAGGAAGAAAGAAGAGCATTGAGAAAAGCAGGAAGGTAAGAGCAAGAGAGGGGCTGAGAGAATGAAGGGACAGGTAAGCACTGAGTTGATGGTAATAATCGGCGTCATACTAGTAATATTCATACCGCTTCTGGTTACCATTTATATGAAGGCAGATGAAACGCAAAACGAAATGGCTTCGTACCAAGCAGAGGTTGTTGTTTTCAGGCTAGCTTATTTGGCCAACTCTGTTGGCTCTCTAGGAACAGATACTGCGGTCTATACAGATATTTACATACCTAAGGGAACAGAAAGTCTCAGCATAAAGAATGTTGGGAAGGGTGCAGAGATTCAATTAAAAGTAAACACGCCGCAAGGAGAAAAAGATTTTTCAGAAGTGATAAAATATCCTGTAAAAGACACAACATTGATAAAACAAAAATACGGCTGGACGCGCTTCAAGATAAGCAATTCGCTAGAAAACAACAAAGCGGTTATAACTATAGAAAAAGTCGGCTGAATCGCCCCCCGCCCTTTTTTGGCTTACTGTTTCACTAAGGGCAAAAAAGCCCGCGAACCCAAAAACCCTGAGGTTAATCTCCGGTTTTTTTTGATTTTTTTTCGCCCTTTTTTGGCTTACT
>Ga0078972_1003185_pt1 | contig 50196 bp, 47 predicted proteins | sample YelNatPaOPGAMG01_FD_67568 | JGI IMG/M metagenome (GOLD analysis project Ga0078972, IMG submission 67568) | Hot spring thermophilic microbial communities from Obsidian Pool, Yellowstone National Park, USA - OP-RAMG-01 (SPADES assembly) (version 2) | ecosystem: Environmental > Aquatic > Thermal...
ATTTCTTGAAGTATTGGAGAGCCTTAGGAAAATTTTTTTTCTCAAAGTATATGTTTCCAAGGTTAAAATATGCCATTGCAAGATCTTGACCTTTCCTAACAAGCATTAGATTTTTAAAAATGTCACTGTTTCCATCAGACTCGACAGATACAGCCTTTATGCTTTGGACTTCTAACCATTTCAAAATAAAGAAGCTGATTATTAAGGCGACAAGGATCATAGAAGGCGAGTCTATCATATTAAATATTGTGTGCCATGGCAGCTTGTTAGAAAATATGTCATATATATCGAATAGCAAAAGAATTATTGTAAAGAGTATGAAAAAGTAGTGCAATATCTTTAAAAATCTGTGATCTTTTTTATTTATAACAAAGTCCCTTGTTTGTCTTTCAAAAAAGGATATGCGCACCCTCTCAAGTAAATATATACATACAGATATCTCTACTATTATCAAACTAATGGGGCCAAGCTGGTGCAAGAAGTAGGTAAATCTGTGAAAAGAGGAATTGTCTATCACCCTATCGAGCCTGCTGAACAAGAGAAAAAATGATACTCCCCAGAGCGCGCAGACAATGTTATAAACCAATAAAAAAATTTTAAGACTCAAATCTTCCCTCCATATTGAAATTATAACATAACAAAACCATATATCACAGATAAATTTTATTGATAAGAACAAATATTGATATAATATAAAAGTTGTCTAAATACCATTTTCACCGAAGGGAGAAGACGTCCTGGATAACCTGAAGAAGAAGTCTATGATATTTATAGTCCTCATAGGAGTGGTAAGCCTATTTTCAGATATGACATACGAGGGCGCCAGATCTATCTCAGGGCAATATCTTGAGATCTTAGGGGCTAGTGCAGCGATGGTAGGATTCATCGGCGGACTGGGCGAGCTTTTGGGGTATGCTATAAGATTTTTTTCAGGAAGACTTGCTGATAAAACTAACAAATATTGGTCGCTAACCATTTTGGGATATCTTGTAAATCTCTTGTCAGTACCTCTTATAGCTCTTTTTCCAAACTGGCAATGGGTAATATTGCCAATGATGTTAGAAAGAATAGGAAAAGGCATCAGGGTGCCACCAAGGGATGCAATGATATCATTCGCTACAAAATCTGTCGGACGTGGATGGGGTTTTGGGATTCATGAGTTCCTCGATCAATTAGGGGCTGTCAGTGGTCCTATCTTTGTAGCGATAATTCTATTTATTTTAGGAGAAAATAATTTTAGATATGCCTTCTTTCTTCTTATAATCCCCGCAAGTTGTGCTATCGGAGTATTGTTTTTCTCAAGATTTCTATACCCAGTTCCGTCAAAATTAGAAGTTCAGTTAGTCGAGCTCGACTCAAAGGGCCTGCCAAAACTTTTTTGGATATATTGCTTTTGTGTATTAGGCTTCGCAGTGGGATTCCTGGACTTTGTCTTGATAGCCTTTCATCTTGAAAAAACAAAGTTAATAGCCCAACCTATGATACCCATACTTTATGCCTTTGCAATGGGGGTAGATGGTGTAAGCGCCCTTGTATTTGGCAAATTGTTTGATAAAAACGGCTTCATTGCACTTCTCTTTGCAATAATAATATCTATATTTGCAAATCCCCTTATATTTCTGACTGGCTCGATCTACCTGATAATAGTTGGAATGACTTGCTGGGGGATAGGACTTGGCGCGCTTGAGTCCATCATCAGAGCCGCAGTGGCAAATATAGTCCCCACAAATAAAAGAGGCAGCGCATTTGGCATATTTAACACACTGTTAGGCATATTCTGGTTCGTTGGCAGCTTTGCCTGTGGAATCTTGTACGGTATCTCGCCAATATATCTTGTAGTCTTCTCGGTAAGTGCACAGATCTTTTCTGTGGGATGCTTTTTGTATTTCAGAAATAGCCTGAGGGTATAATTTTTTTGGAATTTAATATCATTTTCAAGAATTTTAGACTATAATTAGATTAGATACAAATTCACTCCTGGAGGTAAAAAATGTTATCTATAGGCTCACAAGCAAAGGACTTTTCTCTAAAGGATCAAAATGATAGCGTAGTATCCCTTGAATCTCTAAAGGGCAAAAACGTTCTCTTGTCCTTTCACCCTCTCGCATTTACACCCGTATGCGAAGAACAGATGAAATCACTGGAAGCAAATTTTGAAACTTTTAAATCTTTAAACACGGTTTGTTTGGGAATCAGCGTGGACTCTGTCTACTGCAAAAAGGCTTGGGCAGATATAATTGGAATAAAAAACACCCCTCTATTGGCTGATTTTTGGCCACATGGTGGATTAGCTCAGCTTTACGATGTATTTTTGGGCGATTTTGGATTTTCTGGTAGGGTAAATATACTGCTTGACGAATCTCACAAGGTAGTATTTAAAAAAGTCTACCCCATAAAAGAAGTGCCAGACATCAATGAAGTCATAGAGTTTCTAAAATCAAAATAAAATACAAATAATCTAAGTTGTTGACTTGCTCGTTGCACTTAACCAAACATATATAAAAATGATAGAATATTATATATGTTAATTTAAAATTAAGAGGTGAAAAGTGCAAAAAAAAGTTGAGAGCGGTTTGATTGCTTGTTTTGTAAATGACGGCATTATATATCAAAAGAAGGACATGTTCAGGATATTATCTGATCTTTTGTTCATTAAATACGAGCAGTTTGATTCGAATGGCCTGAAAAAAGTTGGTGAAGGAAGAGTGTTTCGCGTCTACAACAATATAAATAACTCCAGCGTATTGATGAATGGGCGCATATATCTAAACGTAAATAGCTTTGAATATTTACAGATTCACACCGACTCAAGTTCGAACACATCTTTCTTTGAGCTGTTCACCCCTGATTTTTCATTGCGAATTTATCCTTTAGAAGCAGAGGATAAGGAAGCTCAATGGCAAATGGACGCCATTTCAGACAAAGATTTTTTTGAAGGTGAACAGGAAGACGACTAATTCAAATCCTGGTTAATAAAAAGGGACGCTTAAGCGTCCCTTTTTTGTTTGTCAAATCTAATAAATGCCATCCTTCTCCTGTAGAATCTTGATAGCCTCGTTTAACTGAGGATCTTTCTCAGGATTCTTGCCCATATCTTGCCAATCTTTTGGATCTGGAACTACAATATTTGGTTCTATGCCTATCTTGTTAATATCATGCCCCATAGGAGTTAGATATTTTTCGGTAGTTATGACCAGAGCGCTATTGTCGTATAGAGGTATTACAGACTGAATTAGTCCCTTTCCAAAAGTTTTCTGACCTATCAAGGTGTATCCATAATCCTTCATTGCGCCAGACAAAATCTCAGCTGCGCTTGCCGATCCGCCGTTCACCAGCACCACTACAGGAATGTCCAACTTTGAATTTTTATAAGGTGAATATACCTTTGTTTCTTTACCATTTCTGTCCACAGTAATTACTACAGGATTATCTCCTACAAAATATCCTGCTACATCTAGACAGGTCTTTACAGTACCGCCTGGATCGTTTCTAAGATCAAGAACCAGAGCCTTCATCTTATCTATTTGAGGCAGATATGACTTAAATTCATCATAGGTCTTATCGTTAAACGTGCTTATCCTCAGGTATCCTATCTGATAAGTAAGAGGCCTGAAGGAAACGCTGTTTATTTCGATATTTTCTCTAGTAATGTCGAAAACTTTTAGCTCTCCATTTCTCTCCACGCCTATCTTTACCTGAGAACCCGCAGGTCCTCGAATCAACTTTACTACTTGATTTATGTCCATTCCATCCACAGGCTTACCGTCTACAGAAACTATAGTGTCGTTTGTTAATATACCAGCCTTATAAGCAGGAGTTCCCTCAATAGGAGCTATCACCACTATTTTCTTGTCTTTAACTCCCATCTCAATTCCAATACCACTAAATGAGCCCTCAAGCTGATCTTTCATCTGAGCAAAAGATTCTGGATCTACATATCTCGTATATGGATCGCCTACTGCCTGAACCATACCCCTTATAGCGCCTTCAACGAGTTTGTTTGGATCCAGAGTGGACGGCGCCACATAATAATTTTCAACAAGATTGTAGACAAACTGCAGCATTCCCCAATTGGTACTACCTGAAGCCATATTGCTCTTCAGGGTAAATCCTGCCGAGAATGCTATTACCGAAATCAAAAGTATAACAAAGCCGTACTTGATCCTTTTGCCCATAAAGTCTCCTTTCAGTTTATTGAAAACATAATGAAAATTATATCACTTAACACTATTTTAGCTTTAATATTTTCGAAATTGCTCCCTTCACGTCATCTACGCTGATTGAGTCTATACATTTTTTGTTATACGGGCATGAATAAAGAGAGCACGGGGCGCAGCTAACATTAGTCCTCAGCACGGTAGATTTTTTACCCAGTGGACCGCAGAGGTTTGGATTGGTAGATCCATAAAGACCAATAACTGGAATATCTTGAAATGATGCTAAATGTAAAGGCCCAGAATCGTTGCCCACTGCAGCCTCAGCAAGCCTTAGGAGAGCGGCAGTTTCTTCAATCTGGAAGTCGTCTGGCATAAGGATTGCATTTTTTGTAGCATTAATTATTTTTGTCAAGGCAGTACTGTCCTGCTTAGAGCCTATCAAAACTGACTTGTAGCCAAAATTTTCATATAGAAAGTCTATAATCTGAACGTAATTTTCCCCGGACCAATTCTTCAGTTCATACCCAGAAGAAGCTACTATAGCCACAAAATTATCAATATTTTTATCCTTTAGAAAGCTCTTTGGCCTTTTGAAATCTATCTCAAACAAGTCCATCTCGCAAATAAGCTCAGGCTTTATATTTAATGGCTCTAAAAGTCTCATATGGTGCAAAGCATTGTGCTCTTTTCTCCTGAGGGTGTCATCGGCCTTGAAGGTCGAAAAGACCTGTTTCATAGAGAAGCTCTGGAATATCTTAACACCTGAAAACCTGGTAAGCGAAGTTATCAGAAAATGTCTCTGCAGATCGAATACCAGATCAAACTTTTCTTTTCTGTAGTTAAGAAAAAAGTATAGTAGGTCATCAGGAATTTTTTGGACCTTATACTCTTCATAGTAAATTATGTCATCAATATTTTTAGATCTCAAAACCAATGACTTTGTGTAGTCTCTAAGATTTCCAATAAAATACACTTCAGCATCAGTAAAGTTTTTTCTTATATTAGAGAAAAGAGGATAAGAAAACAACAAGTCTCCTAATCCAGGATTACCCACTATTACGCCTATCTTTTTAATGTTTTTAATGTTAGTTTTTCCCAATTTTATCTCTCAATATCTTTTCTACCTCTATCAAATCCTCTATGGTATCCACGCTTTTTGTGCTAAAAGAGATCAGGTTCATACGAATAGAGAACCCATTTTCAAGAACTCTGAGCTGCTCCAGACACTCTGCCCTTTCCAGAGGGGTAGGCTCCATATTAGAGAGTTTCAATAAAAAATCTCTCCTATATGCATAAAATCCCAGATGCTTATATCTTGCTACACCGCAGCCATCCCTGTCAAAGGGGATAGCACACCTTGAAAAGTACACAGCGTCATTGTTTTTCTTGCAGACCACCTTCACCGCTCCTGGATCAGACTCTTCACCTGACTCCATGGGCGTCATCAAGGAACTCATATTCACATCTTTATCAGAAAATGGCTCTATGAGAGCGTTTACCACAACCTCATTTACCATTGGCTCATCGCCCTGAACGTTCACCACTATATCAAAATCAGTTAGCATCCTTGCAACCTCGGCCACTCTATCTGTTCCGCTCGCACAATACTTTGAGGTAAGAATCGCCTTTGCTCCAAAAGTAGACGCAGCCTTTACTATAGATTCTGAATCTGTAGCAATGACCAGCTCAGACAATAGCTTGCTTTTAGATGCGCCCTCGTATACCCACTGGATCATAGGCTTGTTTAAAATTTTTCTCAATGGCTTCTCAGGCAATCTGGTAGAACCCAATCGTGAGGGAATTACCCCTAAAATTTTATACATCAGCATCACCCTCTGAAAATATTTCTGCTTCAATTGACAGTGCATACATCAAAAAGTTTACACCTTTTAAAAAGCTAAACTTTACTATATCCTTTTCAGTAGTCAAAAAAGCGTCAACATTAAATCGCTTTGCCCTGTTAAAAAGCTCCAGTACGTCTTCCTGATCGTATCTTATGTGATCCGGAAAGGTCACAGAACTCACTATATTTATCCCTAAATTCTTGCAAGTAAGGAAAAAGCTATCAGGATTGCCGATACCACAAAATGCAAAAACCCTTTTGTCTTTCAAAATATTGATATTGTAATCTTTATACAAAGACATATCTACAAGCTTTTTTGGCGCATATTTCATCAACATTACCTTTACGTTTGGGTTAATTGCCTTTATCTCCTTTATCAGCCCCGTCAAATCCTTGCTTTCTATAAGATCAAAACGTGATATTACTACCATATTCGCTCTCAATAGAGATTCTTTTGGCTCTCTTAGAAATCCCCTTGGAAATATATACCCGCTGCCCCACGGATTAATGGCATCTATAGTCACAATATCCATATCTTTTTCGATGCTCCAATACTGAAATGAATCGTCCAATATTACCATATCGCATTCATATTTGTCTTGAAGAAATTCAATAGCCCTTTCCTTTATCCTGTCCACAATTACTATGGCGTCAGGTATCTTTTTTGAAACCAGATACGCCTCATCCCCCGCCACATAAGGCGAAGACATAATATTTTTTCCATCACTAACCATCAAAGTGCCTCTTGCCTCTCCTGCATAACCCCTGAAAACTACTCCCACTTTCAAACCCTTTTCTAAATTCTTCTTTGCAAGCCATATTACCAGAGGCGTCTTTCCTGTACCGCCAAGGACTATATTCCCAACCCCAACCACCTTCAAATTAAACTTTTTCTTTGGCAATGCCAAAATTTTGTTCCTTCTCCTGAGCATAAACGCCCTATATACATAGCTCAAAACCCACAAAAACCCTAAAAATATCTTATTCCTATTGTTCTTTATACATTTCGTCCAATAAGAAGAGAGTTTTTCATACAAAGACATTAAATTTGTCCTTCAATAAACTATATGTCCTATCAAGGGAGTTAGAGGCATACTCAAATTTTCTCCTGGCAGCCTTTCCTTCTTCAAACCAATTGTCATCCTTGAGCAAATATTTGACCAGGTCATAAAATTGATCAATGTCTTCTATCACATAAGCTCCCTTATGCGAATTATCTGGATTTTCTGGATCCACTCTTAAGAGAGATTGTGCCATAAAAGACTGCCTTTGATAATATCTACCAAAGAGTACAGGTCTTGAAGATATTGCGGGCTCAAACAGGTTGTGTCCCCCAATTTTTTCGAGCGTTCCTCCTACGAATCCAATCTTTCCAAGGGCATATATGTCAAAAAGCTCTCCCATAGTATCTACCAGAACTATCGATTTTAGATCTTTATTTTTCTTTATAAGCTCTTTATTTTCCGACCACAGCAGAAAGGCAACCTTCTTTCTTTTCAGCCCAGCTATTATCTCATTTAGTCGAGAGAGATGCCTGGGCGCTATTGCAAGAGATATACTCTGTTCAAATCTCTGATATAGATCGATCAGAACTGACTCCTCGCCAGAATGAGTGCTGCCCGCTACCAGATCAAATATATTTTCTTTCGAAGAGGACTTTTCGAAATTCTGAAACGCTTTAATGTCTCCTACTGTAAAAATCAGATCATCGTTTATGCCATACTTAATCAGGTTATCTCTGTCCTCGCCTGTTTTAGCAAAAAATACTGTAATTTTTTTAAATATATTGCTAAAAAAGAAATTAAACCCCTTATACCTGTTTAGCGCTTTAGCGCTAAATCTTGTACTAACGTGAAATACCCTACCTTTTTTAGAAAAAAGATATATCAAATTTGGCCAGTACTCCGCCTCAATAATAATAATATTTGGAACCTGAAGTATATCGCACAGCTTTGAGATTAGCCAGCTAAAATCGAGAGGTGATACTCTGACATTGATAGATGGATATTTTTCTTTGACCAATTCAAGCGCAGCATAATTGGTTACCGTAAGGAATATTGGATAATTTTTATATTCTGATCTTATTTTATCAATAAGATTGATAGCCCCCAATACCTCTCCCACAGAAGCAGCGTGAATCCACAACCCCTTGAAAGCGCTGTCTTTTTGCTGTTTTTTAAAAACTTTGAATACCTCTTCATCTTGAGAGATGCCGAACCTGTATTTAATAGTTTTTCTATAGCCTATGTCAAAAAAGGATTTTAAGACTACGTATGTTGATGCAAGCAGCAATAAGAAATCATATATTCTCAACCAAAATTTCATAGCGTAGCAAAGATATTTTCTTTTGTTTGAAGTTCGAACAATAGTCTGTACTTTCCATTTTCTTTGCTCATCAATTCGCTATGTGTGCCCTCTTCGACTATCTTTCCATTTTCCAGATAGAGTATTCTATCAGCAAATATGACGGTAGAGAGCCTGTGGGCTACTATTATAGTAGTTCTCCCCTTCAAAACTCTCTTCAGAGCCTCTTGAAACTGAGATTCAGAAGAGGCATCAAGGTTTGATGTGGCTTCATCCAATAGAAATATCTTTGGATTCTTTATCACTGCGCGCGCGATTGAGATTCTCTGTCTCTCGCCACCAGAAAATCTCACTCCCCTTTCTCCAAGGATCGTATCATAGCCCTTATCCATCTTATCTATAAATTCATGAGCATTCGATATCCTTGCAGCCCATATTATATCCTCTGAACTAGCGCCAGTCTTTCCATAGGAAATATTCTCAGAAATTGTAGTGTTAAAGAGTATCACGTCCTGAGGCACAAGGCCCAGGTGCCTTCTCAGAGACCTTATAGATAGGTCTCTCACATCATAGCCATCGATCTTTACGCTCCCACTTTGAGGATCATAGAACCTCATTACCAGGTCGATTATAGTAGTCTTTCCGGCGCCAGAAGGCCCAACAATTGCAAAAACCTGACCAGGCATTACCTTGAGATTCAATCCTTTTAGAATATATTCTTCTTCATCGGGATACTTGAACCACACATTGTCAAATTCAACCTCACCCTTTATCTCTTCAACCTCAACTGCATCATCTTTGTCCCTAACGTTTGGCTCTATGTCAAGAACAGAAAATATTCTGTGCGCCGCAGCCATAGCCTGTTGAATATTGCCCAGATTTGAGCCCATCCTTCTTACAGGGGTAGTGATGATGCCGATATATCCAATAAATGCCATAAGGTCTCCAATAGTCATATGGCCATTTATAACTCTATAGCCTCCATACCAGAAAACAGCAGCTATGCCCATCGCCCCCAATAGCTCCATCACAGGGGTATAGATTGCGTTCAATCTGCCAGCCTTCAAAACCGCCTTTACAGATTCTCTATTTATCCTCTTAAATCGATCGCTTTCTTTCTCATAAGTTGCAAAACCGTGAACTATCTTTATAGAAGACAGAACCTCCTGCAATACAGCAAAGACATCAGCAGACCTTTCCTGGATTCTGTAGCTAACGCTTTTCAACCTCCTGCCAAATTTTTGAACTGCAAGGAATGCAAGGGGCAAAATAAATATCGTAGCCATTGTTAGCTTCCAGTCTATATAAAAAATAAAGCATACAACGCCTATCAGGGTAAGAGTATCCAAAACCAGGCTTACCAACCCAGTTGAAAAAACCTGCTGCAATATAAAGGTATCGTTGGTCATTCTGGACATCAGCTCACCAGTCGTATGTTTCTTAAAGAATTCCAGAGGCATCAGCTGTATATGAGAAAAGAACTGCTCTCTAATATCAGATATAACGCTATTGGTAATATAAACCATTAAATAATTCTGACAAAAGCTCAGGATGCCTTTTACGAAATAAAGACCTATCATAGACAGTGCCAGAATATTTAAAACAAAGGCGTCTTTTTTGATTAGTGCAGAATCCACCAGAACCTTCAAGGTCCATGGAATTGCTATCATAATTGCTGAAACCATACACATAAAGGCCAGGGCTAAGAAGAAGAGTTTTATGTATGGCCTCAGGTATTTCAAAAGTCTAAAATATATATTCTTCAGCTCCTTTTATAAAAAATGCTTGTTTAGATTATATACCAAATCTATTATCTAAGTTATGCTGAAATTCAGTCGCTGACCCACAGTGCCCTCCGTGAATTAAACAAAGTAGCTTATCGACAGGATTCTTCAAATTTTTAAAACAATATAAACTATTTTTTCATAAATAGCTTTTGGAGTGACTTTACATAATCTTCAATAACAGTATTGTCCAAAGAGCAAAGTCCATACTGTCCCTTTCTGTTAATTTCTATCAACCCAGAATCGTTTAATATCTTCAAGTGATGAGATACTGCTGGCTGAGTAATATCGAGCGACTTAATTACCTCGGTACAAGAAATTTTCGGGTTTGAAGAGATTGATTGAAGAATCTTAAATCTTGAATCGTTTGCCAGTGCATTAGAAACCTTAAGAATTTGATCTATGTTCAAAGTTCATCCTCCTTATCAATATAGATTTAAATATAATCATATCAAATTTTTCTTTAAAAAGCATAAAAATATCTTATGCAAGTTTTAATCAAATTTTAATTCAATATTAATCTGTTTTTAATGTATAATGTGACAATCGATGTTTTCTTTTTTTGGAGGGATGAAAATTTTATGGTTAAAATGGAGCAGGTAAACAAATACTTTGGCTCTCATCATGTTTTAAAGGATATAAACTTCAATGTAAAGTTCAAAGAAAGACTGGTAATAATGGGTCCCAGCGGTTCGGGGAAAAGCACACTGATAAGATGTATCAACTTTTTAGAAAAGCCCTCATCGGGGAAGATCTTCGTAAACGGAGTTGAGCTAACCGCTAAGAAGGCGCCACTGAACAAGGTAAGGCAGAAAATTGGCATGGTTTTCCAACACTTTAACCTTTACCCGCACAAAACAGCTCTGGAAAATGTATTGCTCGCACCCATCTTAGTTGAAAAAAGAGACAAAAAAGAAGCCGAGAAAAGCGCTATATTACTGCTCGAAAAAGTTGGTCTAAAGGACGCATACAATAAATATCCTTCTCAGCTTTCAGGCGGTCAGCAGCAAAGAGTAGCAATCGCAAGAGCTCTAAATATGAAACCAGATCTATTACTCTTTGATGAACCTACATCTGCTCTTGATCCTGAAATGATTCAAGAAGTCCTAGATATAATGATCGCCCTCGCAAAGGAGGGTATGACAATGATAGTAGTAACCCATGAAATGGGATTTGCAAAACAGGCAGCAGATAGAATTGTCTTTATGGATGACGGTCAGATTGTGGAAACAGGCACTCCTGGCCAAATATTTAACAATCCTACACACGAAAGAACCCAGGCGTTTCTTGAAAAGTTAAACAAGATTCAGGTTTAAATTTGTCTTTATCAAATTCTTATAAATTTTAAGGAGGAATGAAAATGAAAAAAATGAAGTTCTTGCTCTTAGGCGTCCTTCTCCTTATGGGTTTTGTGGTTGCTGGATGTTCCCAACAAGCGCAAAAGCCTCAGGAGAGCTCAGCGGTACCATCGGACATAAAGGCTATTAAAGACCGAGGCGTTCTAAACGTTGGGGTAAAGTATGACGTACCAAAGTTTGGTTTCAAGGATCCAAAAACAGGCAAAATTGAAGGATATGAAATCGACATAGCTCACGAAATGGCAAAAAAGATCCTTGGCAACCCAGATAAAGTAAATCTTATAGCTGTTACACCGAAGACAAGAGGACCCCTTCTGGACAACGGTGAAGTAGATATGGTTATTGCCACCTTCACAATTACTCCTGAAAGAGAAAAAAGCTTCAACTTCTCAATACCATATTTTACTGACGGAGTCGCACTTTTAGTAAAGAAAGACTCTGGAATAAAGAGCTTTGCGGACCTAAATGGCAAAACAGTTGGCGTAGCACAAAGCGCGACCACAAAGGGCGCTATAGAAGCTGAGGCAAAAGCTAAGGGCATAAAGGTAAATGTCCTTGAGTTTGCTAGCTACCCAGAAATAAAAGCTGCACTCGAATCAAATAGAGTTCAAGCATTTTCTACAGACGGCGCTATATTATATGGCTATCTTGATGATTCCACTATGCTTCTTCCTGAGAGATTTGCTCCACAAAACTACGGAATAGCAATGAAAAAAGGAAACGATGGCCTTTTGAAATTAGTCAATTCAACTCTTGAAGATATGCAAAAAGATGGAACGCTTGCAAAGCTAAAGGAGAAGTGGGGACTGAAATAGTGTTTGAAACGGGACCCTTTGCATTATTTAAATGGGAGAAGCTCTTTTCTGACTGGAGAATTTTTGCAGAGGGTTTCGCCACTACAATATCGGTTTCATTTCTTGGCCTCTTATTAGCTCTTTTATTAGGGTTGATATTCGGGGTCTTAGCGACCAGTCAATTCAAGGGCGCTAAATTTACAAATCGAATATATGTAGAATTTATCCAGAACACACCGCTGGTAATACAGATATTTTTTCTATACAATGGACTCCCCCATCTGGGGGTAGTATTGCCAGTTTTCGCTGTTGGGGTAATCGGCGTAGGCGTTTATCATGGAGCATACATTGCAGAAGTGGTAAGAGCTGGAATCCAATCAATTCACAGAGGTCAGTTGGAGGCTGCATATTCTCAAGGTTTTACATTCTGGCAATCTATGAGATATATAATTTTGCCACAGGCTAAGGTAATAATATTTCCACCACTTACAAACCAGGCTGTCAGTTTGATAAAAAATACTTCGGTAATGGCTATGGTTGCAGGTGGGGATCTGATGTATCACGCAGACTCATGGTCGAGCAACAATCTTTATTATGGACCCGCATATGTAATAGTGGGACTCCTATATTTAAGCATTTGTTTGCCCCTGGCCAGATTTGCTAGCTATCTTGAACGAAAGGCACAGATGAGCCCATGATTGGACAACTTTTTGCTCCTGATATATTAATATTCTTATTAAAAGGATTACAGGTAACCCTTACCATCGCATTATTTACCATAATATTTAGCACATTTCTTGGGTTAATTCTCGGGGTAGCCAGATATTCCAACAAACCTTTTATTAGCCAGATTGCAACAGTTTATATAGACTCTATTAGAAATATCCCACTTTTATTGTTCATACTCGCCTGTAGATTTATGATACCAATACCGCCAATTCAGGCAGCTATCCTTGCTATGACGATATTTACTACTTCAATGATAGCCGAAATAGTAAGAGGCGGTCTAAACTCAATCGACAAGGGGCAGTGGGAAGCAGCAGCATCTCAAGGCTTTGGCTATACTCAGACTCTTGTTTACATAGTTTTGCCACAGGCCATCAGAAAAGTAATACCACCGCTTATCTCTCAATTTATCACCACTATAAAAGATACATCTTTCACATGGGCTGTGGGCATAGAAGAGCTCACTGGCAGAGGTATGATAGTTATGGGTCAATATGCAGAGCCAGCACAGGTATTCGTGCTCTTTGGGATGATAGCATCGACTTACTTTATTATCAACTATACTCTCTCAGTATTAGCCAGAAATCAACAAAAAAAGATGATTCATCAAAGCTACTAATTTTAATATACAAAACGCCCAAAAGGGCGTTTTGTATATTTCGTCTCTATTTCGTATACAACTTAAATATTGCCTGGGTACCGCTATTTTCATGTCCCATTTTTGACAATTCTTCATACAAAGATAGTGCTAACTCCAATCCAGGAAGTTTTATTCCCATCCTCACAGTCTCATCAAGAGCAATTTTCATATCCTTTATGAAATGCTTTACATAAAAACCAGGCGCAAAATCACCCTTTAGCATCTTCGGGCCCAGATTCACAAGAGACCAGCTACCTGCTGCACCACCCCCAATACTCTTTAATACCGTTTCAGGATCAAGGCCTGATTTAATAGCATAGTAAAGAGATTCCGCCACACCTATCATACCAGTTGCTATTACAATCTGATTACACATCTTGGTATGCTGACCGGATCCAGTCTTCCCTTGATATACGACATTCTTCCCCATCAGATTAAAAAGTGGCAACACTGAATTATATATTTCTTCTTCTCCGCCAACCATAATAGACAGGGCTGCATTCTTAGCCCCGATATCCCCTCCAGAGACAGGAGCGTCTAAGAAAAATATTCCCTTCTTCTTCACCTCTTCACCAATCTTTACAGCAAGAGAAGGAGGAGACGTCGTCATATCTATGAGAATTGAATTCTCTTTAGCATTTCTTATAAGGCCATTTTCACTCAGATAAACCTCTTCCACGTCCTTTGGGAAGCCTACTATAGTTATTATCACATCACAAGTCTTTGCCAATTCATCAATAGGCAGGAAAACAGCGCCTTTGTCCAAAAGATCTTGCGCTTTTGACTTCGTCCTTGTATAGACGAAAAGCTTATAACCAGCATCTAAAATATGACCAGCCATGCTCCTTCCCATTACCCCAGTACCGACAAACCCTACTTTAGTTTTTTTTGGGTCGATTAGCAATTTCTGCACCTCCATCAATTTATAATTTTATCCCTAATTTTAGCATTATTTTCTTAACAAATCCCCACTAAAATAAAGGAGGAAGGTGCAAAAATAGTGCTCATAGTAAAGTGAGCATCTTGCCCATAGTACCCTGAGCATCTTGCTTGTGGAAAATTTTTGCTTTTTGTTCTTCATAGTACCCTGAGCATCCTGCTCGGGGTGTATTTTGCTTTAAAAACTACCAAGCAGGATGCTTGGCTTACTATAAAAACAAAGTTACCTTAAGTGGTGTTGGATACCATAAGTGCAGGACTAACAGAAAAGAGAGCTACCAAACAAGCAACTTGCTCGCGGAATGTTCTTCATAGTACCCTGAGCATCCTGCTCGGGGTGTATTGCTTTTGAGATTTTTTAAAAGCTACCAAGCAGGATGCCTAGCTTATCATAAAGGCAAAGCTGCTCAAGTATTGGTGCTGAGCCTACCATAAGTGCACTGAGCAACTATTAATTTCACATTCCTAAATATGTTATTATAGAATATATCCTAAATCAAACCTTTTGGGGGCAAATATGAAAAAATTATTTATACTTTTTGCTTTTATATTTTTTGCACTATTAAATACGAGTTTGGCATTTGCAAATATTGATCTATTAGGACCAGGCTCACCTAATCCCCCAGGGGACTCGATATCCAATCTAAATCCTATTTTGACATGGAATTCTGATAACAAAGATACAAATTTTAAGGTAACCATATATCTTCAAGATAGCAATTCTTTAGTGCCAAAGGTTGTTAGGGAGTGGCTCTTCATAAAGGGCACATCGCTCAGGGTTCCAGATGGTGTTTTGTCTTCAAACAAATCATATTACTGGACAGTTTCCGATATGCAAAAATCTACCACGAACAATTTTTTATATTTCAAGACTACATATCCCATAAGCGCTGCACTGCTTGAACCTGGTTCTGAAAAACCACAAGGTCCTTTTATTGACATAGATAATTTAAAATTTATATGGAAAACTGAATACGCTGACAAAGTAAACCTGGTAGTGCTAAGAGTTGAGAAAGAAGGAAAAACAACCATACTCTCAAAAGAATTTAACTCAAACGAAAATGAATTTGATGTTTCAAGCGACCCAGATCTTAAGAAGCTTTTTACCAACGGAGAATACGAGTGCTATATAATAGCCACATCAGGAAATAACACAAAGATAGCGTCAAGCAGGTTTTTTAGGATAAAATAGAATAGTTAATATAAACTAAAACTTTTGGGAGAGTCTATATGCGTCAAGAAGGCAAACTAAAATTAGATAATTTAGATGTTGAATTGATAAAGCTGATGCAAGAAGATATGCCTTTAGTAGAGAGACCGTTTCTTGAGATCTCAAAAAAACTAAATATATCAGAAAAAGAAGTAATATCCTGGGTCCATCAGTCTTTAAAGAGCGGTTTAATGAGAAGATTTGGCGCAAGAATCAGCCACAGAAAGATAGGGATAAACGTAAATCCTATGATAGCTTGGAGAATTCCTGAATCAAGAATAGAAGAGTGCGGAAATATTCTTGCAAAAAGTACAGAGGTCACTCACTGCTACGAAAGGGCTACATCAGAAGAATGGCCATACAGCATTTACACGATGATTCATTGCAAGAGTAAGTCAGAAGCTGACAAAATAGCTAAAAATTTATCGGATCAGATAGATATAACTGATTACATACTGCTATATAGCATAAAAGAATTAAAAAAGACTCATATGGCTTATTTCTCAGAAAAAAATAAATAAGAGGTGAAAATATGTTTCAAAAATCAAAAGAACTTTACAGTGAAGCGAAAAAATATATTCCTGGTGGCGTAAACTCGCCAGTTCGAGCTTTTAAGGCTGTAGGTTGTGACCCCGTATTTATAAAAAAAGCAAAGAAGGCATATTTATTCGATGAGGATTCAAATAAATACATAGATTATGTGTGTTCCTGGGGACCACTTATTTTTGGCCACGCAAACAAAAAAATTATAAAGTCTGTCGAAGAGTCAATTCAGAAAGGTTTCACATACGGAGCCCCTACAAAGCTTGAGGTCGAATTAGCCCAGCTTATTACAAAGTGCGTTCCCAGCATAGAAAAAGTAAGGCTGGTATCATCAGGAACAGAAGCCACTATGAGCGCAATTAGATTGGCCAGGGCGTATACAAAAAGAGAAAAGATAATAAAATTTAAGGGTTGCTATCATGGGCATTCTGATAGCTTCCTTGTCCAGATGGGCTCAGGCGGTCTTACCTTCTCAGTGCCCACATCACCAGGCGTACTTGAGGACGTAGCAAAAAATACAATACTTGCCAACTATAACAGCAAAGAAGACGTAACAAACATCTTCAATAGTCTAAAAGGCCAGATTTGTGCTGTAATAGTCGAACCAGTGGCTGGAAATATGGGAATAATAGAGCCAAAAGATGATTTTCTGAAATTTTTGCGCGACATTACAAATATAAACAATTCTCTTCTAATATTCGATGAGGTAATCACTGGCTTTAGGTTGGGACTCTCTGGAGCCCAGGGGATATATGACATAAAACCAGACATTACTACGTTAGGGAAGATAATAGGAGGCGGTTTTCCCCTTGCAGCATTTGGAGGGAACGCTCAAATAATGGATATGCTCTCCCCTGATGGACCTGTATATCAGGCAGGTACACTATCTGGAAATCCAATAGCGTGTACGGCAGGAATAGCCACTTTAGAAATGCTAACAGAGGATCCACCATACGATAAACTTGAAAAAAAGACTAAATATCTTACTCAAGAGATGAAAAACATATTCCAGAAATACTCAGTAGAATCCTATATATCTCAATGTGGCTCTATGTTTACTCCCTTCTTCTGCACTGAAAGCGTCACAGATCTCGATTCGGCTGCAAAATCAAACACGCAAACCTACTCAAAATTCTTTCAAGGGCTCCTAAAAAATGGCATATATCCACCAGCATCACAATTTGAAGCTTGGTTTGTCTCAACTGCGCACTCTGAAGAGGACTTTGATACCACATTAAAAGTTATTGAAGATGTTGCCAAAGATCTCTAAAAACAACTTCATTGCAGCCATAGTTATACTGTTTGCCATAAGTATAATTATCCCGATAATATTGAAAATAGTGTTGATTTCAGTTGCTGTAATGTTTGCATATCAATATTTTTTCAACAAGAAACAGTGAACGCCTTGCTCTCAAAAAATTCTCAATCTTTAAAAGGAAACAAAATCAATGAAAATTATCGCAGTTAGCGATATCCACACACCACAATATTTATGGATGCTAAAAAGAAAATTAGAAATTTGTGACGATGACATAGACCTCATAGTTGGAGCAGGAGACCTGATATACAAAGGCGCAAGTTTAGCGATAAATAGTTTAAATCAGACATTGGTCCAAAAATTTAATAAATTCGTGCCCTTTTTTACCTGTTTCGGAAACGAGGAATACTTCAACACAGAAGCAAAATTAAAAAAACTTCAATATCCTATTTATATAGATATGGATTTTATTAGAGTGGGAATACCTGAATGGACATTCTTTTTTACAAGAGGAATTTTGAATCAGCCAACTGCATGGCAGAAAAAACATATGCCAGGCGCAGAAAAAGTATACGAAGAGAAATTATCTGAAATACGCTCACTGCTTGAAAGGCTAAAAGAACAAACAAACAATATAGTCTATGTAAGCCACTACGCGCCTACATACAAAACTTTAGAGGGCGAGAAGGAGGAGAGCTTAGAGCTCTTAGGGAGCGACAAGCTTGAAAAGCTAATATTAGAACTCGATATACCCCTTGCTATTCACGGTCACTCACATCACTCAATCAAACCAATTGTAAATATTGGAAGATCTACTATAATAAACGCTGCTATAATGGTTAACAAAAATATCCCGATTATAACTTTAGAGGATGGTGTGAAAATTGAGCATATTAAATAACGTTGGTAACACACCTTTGTTAAGATTAAATAGTTTTAAAGATAAAAATATCTTTGGCAAATGGGAAGCAAAAAATCCTATGGGCTCTATAAAAGATAGAGCAGCCCTAAATATGATAGAGACGGCTATAAGAGATGGGAAGATAAATCCTGACACCACTGTAGTAGAGGCCACATCTGGAAACACTGGAATTGGGCTCGCATTTGTGTGCGCAGTCAAGGGCATAAAACTGAGAATTTATCTCCCAGAACATATGAGCGAGGAGAGAAAAAAGATATTAAAAGCCTTTGGAACACAGCTGGTTCTTACACCAAGGAGTGGCGGGATAACTGCATCGGTAAACGCTGCAAAAGACTTTGTAAAGACAAACAGTGCCTACTACATAGATCAATTTAACAACCCTGCCAACGCTATGGCACACTACATTGGCACTGCCCCTGAGATATATAGAGATATGAAGGGCGAAATAGGGGCTATAGTGTGCACGATAGGAAGTTCTGGGACCATAACAGGCATTGGAAATTTCATAAAATCAATTGACAAATCCATAAAGATAATCGGCGTCGAGCCAAGCTCTAGTCCTACGATCAAGAGTAACATTAGCGCCCCCCACAAGATTCAAGGCATAGCGCCAGGATTCGTTCCAGGCATATACAATCCAAAAGTTGTAGACGATATTATATGCGTCTCAGACGAAGAATCATACGAGATGACCAGATATTTAGCGAATAAGGAGGGACTTTTCGTAGGAATTTCATCTGGAGCATGCGTCGCTGCATCTCTAAAGCTCTCTACAAAGAAGCCAATAGTGGCCATACTCCCTGACACAGGAGAAAGATATCTCTCGGTGGAAAATCTATTCAATGCATAGGGCGCTACTTCTCTTCTCAGGAGGTCTGGATTCACTACTTGCAGGCAGGATAATTCAGGATCAAAATATCGATGTAATACCCATAAAGTTTGTCACCCCATTTTTTGAGCCAGACGAAAGCTCAAGAGTCTATGCAAGAGAGGCAGGACTGAAAGAACCGATATTCGTTGATATTACAAAACAATTTTTCAATATATTAAAAAGACCAAAATACGGCTTCGGAAAAGCTGCCAATCCCTGTATAGACTGTCACAAACTGATGATTGAAGAGTGTGTAAGCCTGATGGGCGACTTCGATGCGTCCTTTGTGGTTACAGGAGAAGTTTTAGGAGAAAGACCTATGTCACAGAACAAAAGTAGCCTAAAAGCAGTAATAGAGCAATACGAAAACATTGTGCTAAGGCCTCTTTCTGCCAAACTTTTGGGCGAAACAGCTTTAGAAAGAGCTAAAATCGTAAACAGAGAGCTTCTTGAAGGCATCTCGGGAAGATCGCGAAAAAGACAAAAAGAGCTCGCAAAACTCCTGAATATAAGAAAATTCCCAGCACCAGCTGGAGGATGTGTGCTTACTGAAAAACAATTTGGAAATAAAATTAAGAAATTAATTGATTTGGAGATGTTAAATACAGATATTTGCAAACTGATAAAAAGATCCAGAACTCTTTTTGTGGAAAAATACAGCAATATCTTAATAACTGGGAGATGCGAAAGCGAAAATCAAATGATTCAGGATTTTGCAAATGAAAAAGGGCTTGTTTATTTTATGCCAAAAAACGACAAAGGAAGCTACCTTTTGCCCGTGAGAGCAGCGACTGATGAGGAAGAAAGCTTTTTCTATGCTAAGATTACAGCATCTTTTAACGATGAAAAGGGGAAAGAGATTGAAATAGTTCTTTCTGACAATAGTCAGAGCTTCTATGCCCTTCAATTGGATAGAGAAGAAATAAATAAATTTTTATTTACATAATATTATTTAATTTATATGGAGGGTAGCTTGAACAAGAAAACAATCTGGAGAATAATAATAATATTATCTATTCTTTTGTCTACAATATTTTCAAACTTAGCCCTCGCACAAAGTGACCACCTCTCAAAATTTAGCCCAAAAGTAGTAGTCTTAACAGCATTTTTACCCGAATACAACGCATGGCAAAATGAAAAATTTAATAGAAACATAGAAATTTCAGGACTCATAAAACCCCTGAGCTGCGACGAAAGAGACGTGTGTATTGTTATGACTGGAGAAGGCGAAATGAACGCAGCCATAGCCCTGACAATTATGATAAAGGATGCCAGCTTAAACCTGAGCAAGACTATTTTTATAAGAAGTGGAATCTCTGGCGGAGTAGACGATCCGTCCAGTGCATACGGGAGCGTATACATAAATAGCTGGGTAACTTCGTGGTCATTTGGACACCACTATTTAAACGATCAAAAGAGGCTTGATTGGATGCAACCAGGCTGCTCCAACTATGCCTTGCCAGGTCACTGTAACGAATACACACAAAACCTATATGAAAACCTGGCTTATAAAATAGACGATCATCTGTTAAATATTGCCCAAGAATCCATAAAAAATCTGCAGCTTGAAAACTCACCCAAGGCTATACAACTGGACAAAGTATTTGGCTTGTCCACGACACCTACTATAAAGATTGGAGCAGTTGTCGCTGGCGATGATTACTGGATAGGGATTGAAAATGAAGCTATTGCGAAAAAAATTGTAAAGTTGTACAGCAATAATGCCGCAAACTACACAGACACTGCAATGGAAGATATTGGAGATGTAGCTGCGCTATCCAAATTTGGCTTAGAAAATCACTACCTTTCTATCAGAAGCGTATCAGACATAGACGTCCCTGAGCCTGGCAAGACCGATGAACAGGCGTGGAAGACTATCAACCCGCACGAAACTCATCTGGCAATAAAAAACGTCGTCTTAGTTACTAAAAAAATAGTTGATGAAATATTGCAATATTAATCTAAATTATCCACCAGTAATCTTTGTAATATTCTTTTCAAAATAGGTCTGAGCGAATTGCGCGACCTTTTCTTTTGTTATGTCCCCTTCAATAGTCCCTATCTTTACTCCAGAAACGCTTAGATCCCAGTCTACCATCCAGGCTTTTCTGGCCTCTATCTTGACAAATGTCCCATCAGAAAACCAAACCCTATAAAGCTTGTAGAAAACAAACTGGTCGCTTTCTGCTCTGGCTGGAATATTGGTATTTAAAACAAAATCATAAGATGTAAACACAAAAGTAGACACAAAAAGCGCGCACAAAAATATAAAAAGTCTTAGAAATTTCATCTATCCTCCCAAAATTTATTTTATTAAATAAATTCTATCATAACAAGATTACTTTATAGAATCCTGAGAATTTGATCCATAGTAGCGTAATCATCTCATAGTACCGCAAGCATCTTGCCCATAGTACCCTGAGCATCCTGCTCGGGGTGTATTTTGCTTTAAAAACTACCAAGCAGGATGCTTGGCTTACTATAAAGGCAAAGCTGCTCAGCAGTTGTGCTGGGCCTACCATAAGTGCAGAGCTAACCGAAAAGAGAGCTACCAAACAAGCAACTTGCTTGTGACGTCTTGCTTTTTGTTCTTCATAGTACCCTGAGCATCCTGCTCGGGGTATATTGCCTTTGAGATTTTTTAAAAGCTACCAAGCAGGATACTTACGTCCGCTACATTCACAATTAGTTTTTTCAGATCACTAACTCTCAATTCTCTCGACATATATTCTCTCTGGATATACCATCAGCCCAGAAGGCCCTGGCTTTGAGAGGCCCTTTACCCAATTTCTATAAGCTACAATGCTTTTTGGATACCAAAGGAATATATATGGCTGATCGTGGACTATAATCTCATAAACCTTTCTATAAATATTCTTTCTTTCTTCCTGATCGATTGTTTTCCTGCCCAATATTATCAGCTTGTCCACTTCTGGATTGTCATACCCAACTAAGTTGAACCCATCAGGATATTCTTTTGAGTACCATATTCCGTAAGGGTCAGGATCCATCCCTAAACCCCATCCCATAATAGTAGTTTCAAAATCTTTTTTTTCTGAAGTTAGCCTCTGCAAAAGGCTGCTCCACTCCAAGCTAATCAGGTCCATCTTTATTCCTCTTTGTTCAAGGTATTGCTGAATTATTACACCAGCCATTTCTCTATCCTTGCTGCCCTGCCTTATTAGACAGGTAAATCTAAATAGTAGGTTATCCTTGTACCTTAGGCCATCAGATCCTTTTTTCCAGCCAGCCGCATCAAGAAGCTCATCAGCCCTTTCAGGATTATATTCTGGATACGAAAGGCCTTCAGGATAAGACCAGTCAAGCGGACAGGTTGGGTAGTTTAGAGCCTCACCATAACCCATCAACACAGCTTTTACAAGAGAATTTTTGTCGATCGATTGGGTAATTGCTTCTCGAACGTTTCTATCTTCAAATAAATGATTTTTCAAGTTAAACCCTAAGTAAGTATACGTTTTCGTAGGGTAAGAAACCAATGTGCTTTTTGGATCCTCTTTTATCCAGGCCACATCCTTTGGCCTGAGGTCTACCATATCTATCTCGCCAGCTTCGTATGCAAAAACTTGAGAATTGCTATCGGGAATTATTTTTATGATCAAAGATTTCAAAAGCGGCTTGCCTTGATAGTATTTCTCATTTGGTTGCAAGAAAATCTTGTCAGCAACCTGCCACTTTTTCAGTATGAAGGGACCTGTGCCTATCGGAAATCGGTTAAAATCAGTCGTATTTATATCCTGATTTTGCAATATATGCTTTGGCAATATGCCCGTACCAAGATTTGTCATAAATGGAGAAAAAATTTCTGGCAGAACGAAATCTACTGTAAAATCATCAATTTTTACTATTTTTATAGGAACATTGTCGACAATCAGATCAGATCTTCTTACTGTGTTCGTCTTTGGATCGAGAATTTTCTCGTATGTAAACACCACATCATCAGCAGTCAGTCTTACACCATCGTGAAAATATACGTCTTTCCTCAGATTTACCCTGTATACCAAGCCATTATTTAAAATATCTATGCTCTCAGCAAGGTCTGGTTGAATCTTTTGATTTTCATCTAATCTTATAATCCCATTAAAAATAAAATCAATAACAGAAAATGATGCAGAGTCAGCTGCAAGTATAGGATTAAGAGTTACAGGATCGCTGCCCAAAGAGATAACCAGACTATCCTTTGGTAAATTTGTAACACCACAGCCAGACAAGAGTGTAGCGCCAGACAAAGCTAAAAATGCCAAAAAACTTCTTCTATTCAAGATGTCTCCAATTTTTTAGTTTTGTTCAACAAGGCTATTATAATATAATGTTGTGTCGCAAACAAATTATAGGACAAACCAGGAGGAGGAAAAAATTTGAAAATCAGATTTGATCAGGATGAGCTTTTAATGTGGGCCACAGATGTACTTAAAAAAGCATCTATGCCTGAGGAAGATGCAAAAACCACATCAACAATTCTTGTAAAAGCCGATCTCAGAGGAATTGAGACACATGGCCTTGCCAGGCTGCCAATTTATGTTGAGAGAATACAAAAAGGTGGCATCAACCCGAAACCAGATTTCAATATACTGAAAGAAACGCCAGCCACCAACCTAATTGACGCAGACAATGCAATGGGTCAGGTTGCAGGTAAATTTGCTATGTCAAAAGCTATTGAAAAGGCAAAAAGCACCTCAGTGGGCATCTCATCAGTTAAAAATGGAAATCATTTTGGGATAGTAGCACACTATCTTGAAATGGCAATAAACAATAATATGTTTGGTATAGCCACCACAAACACATCCCCCCTCCTTGCACCTTTTGGTGGCAAGAAAGCTGTTCTCGGAACCAATCCTATCGCCTTTGGTTTTCCTGGGGGCAAATACCACCCAATAATCTTAGATATGGCATCATCGGTTACATCTAGAGGAAGAATAAAAATAGCCCAGCTAAACAACGAAAAGATCCCTCTCACCTGGGCTGTAGACGAAAGAGGGATACCTACAGATGATCCAAATGAAGCTCTTAAAGGAGCGCTATTGCCGTTCGGCGCTCACAAGGGATATGGGCTGGCTGTCATTGGAGACATATTAAGCTCAGTATTAAGCGGGGCAGGTTTTCTCCTCCAAACAGGAGAGCTTTACAGTGAGCCAGCAAAGCCACAAAACCTTGGGTTTTTTATGATGGCCGTGAAATTGGAATCTTTTATAGATCCAAACGAATTCAATCAGAGAATAACTGAATTTATCAAAACAATTAAGGAGTCCCCCAAGGCAGAGGGCACAAAAGAAATATTTATGCCAGGAGAAATAGAATATATCAGAGAAGCCGATAATGAAAAAGATGGCGCCCCATTAGGAGAAAACGTAGTGAAGGCATTAAAAGATTTAGGAAGTTCAATAGGGGTAGAATTTAATCTCGAACCAAAAAAATAAAAAAATAAAAAACCCCGCAATGTAAAATTGCGGGGTAAAATAAGAAATTTTAATTATAAATCAAGGGCTTTGTTGATAGCTTTCAAGTCTATAAACTCCTCTACCATAGTAGTTGCCCTTTGAATTTTCTTTTCTTCTCTAATACGAGCCCTACCAAATACCCTCTCAACCAGCTCAACCACGGTTAGAGTATCCTGCTTTACGAGAACGATAGGCACACCTGCATCTTCAGCCTTTGCAAGAACTACGTTGCTTGGATAAAAGTTTCCGGTTAATACTAAAACTTTAGTGGGTGTCTCCAGAGCTGCCATCTGGATATCTGATCTATCTCCACCCGTTATCACAGCTTTGTTTATCACTCTCCTAAAGTATCTGAGAGCATTGTCTACACTCATAGCGCCGACAAGGAATCTCTCAACCAGCTCATCGAGCTTGTCTTCTTGACAGAGTATCTCGCCATTCAATACTTCTACCAGCTCACGAATACTGATAGACTTCAGGGTCTCATCCTGAGGAATTGCCCCAAGGAAATTAATACCCTTGCCAGTAAGATATGGAATCAGGAGCCTGTGATGATACTCTCTACAAGCCTGAGTTCCACCAGTTACCACGAACCCCAAAAGCCTGTCCTTAAATACTTCCTTTGCCTCAAGTATGTGATCTGCAAGGATGTCTGTTTCACATTTTGCGACTACTACCACCTTAAGGTCGAGAAGCTCAGCGACATCTTTTGGAGCAAGACTGTACATTTTACCTTCAGTAAAGTTGCCCACTCCCTCTACAAGAATGATGTCGTTCTTGCTGGAGAGTTTTTCGTAGTTTTCTTTTACCTGCTTCGTAATATCTGTCACCTGAGATTTTAGAAACAGGACAGCTAAATCAGGCGTCATTACAACAGGTACCATTTCGTCAAGCGGGTCACTCAAACCCAATGCTTTACGAGCAGAAACAGCATCTTCATCTGTTAACAGACCCTCTTCTCTTGTTGGGAGATTGCCAAGAGGCTTAAAATATGAAACCTTCTTACCCTGTGCCTGGAGATTTCTTGCTATCCCCAAAAGCACCGTGCTCTTTCCAACAAACGATTCTGGTGATACAAAGTATAGCCCTTTCATTCTGTCCCACCTCCAACGGTTAATCTCATATCAATTGCTACCGCACCCTCTTCAAATACCCTAAGTGGATTGATATCCAACTCCACAATTTCGGGGAAATCGGTAACCAAATTTGATACCCTTAGTATAGCATCAACAATCGCATTTTGATCAACACCTTTTTCTCCTCTTGCGCCCGCCAACATTTTAAAAGATTTAATTTCTCTTATCATATTTCTTGCATCGCTCTCAGAAATAGGAGCAATTCTAAAAGAAACGTCCTTTAAGACCTCGACATAAATGCCCCCAAGGCCAAACATAATCATATGTCCGAATTGCGGATCTTTCACTGAGCCGATTATAACGTCTTTACCAGCAGGAAGCATCTGTTGAACTGATACTCCCCAGATCTCAGCATCAGGAAAATATCTTCTGGCTGATATCATAATATCGTCAAAAGCTCTGATTACTTCATCTTTATTTTTAAGCCCTACTTTTACACCACCCACATCAGTTTTGTGCAAAATATCGGGAGATGCTATCTTCATAACGACAGGAAACCCTAATTCGGCAGAAAAATCACTCGCCTCCAGACTGGTAGTAGCAAGGAGAGTCTTAGGAAGGTTAAACCCATATCCCTCGAAAACCTCTCTTACCTCCCAATCGCCCAAACTTGGCCTTTTATTTCTGTCCTGAGACCTCAATGACTTTGCTGCCACGTCAAATTTTGAATCAAATTTTTTGTAAACAGGCTCAGGTTTATTTAACCAAATTCTTCTCTCATGCATAGATTTGAAGACAAATCCCGCTCTTTCAGGAAATGAGTAGTTTGGAACGCTCTTGCCCATCAAATATGAGGCAGCAGGAGCAATAGTCTTACCACCCATAAATATAGAAAAGACTGGCTTATCTGGATCCTTCACCTTTACAATACTCTCAGCGGTTTCCATAGCCTGAGTGTATACCTGAGGCGTGAGGATAACCATAACACCATCCACCCCTTTATCCTTTAGCACGTTGTCAAGAGCAAATTCATATCTATCAGAAAGAGCATCCCCTAATACATCTACTGGATCGTAAACAGCAGCAGCAGAAGGCAGATTTGCTCTCAATTTTTCTATTGTTTCGTTTGAAAGAGTTGCAATGCTAAGCCCAGAGTTTTCTATTGCATCAGAAGCCATAATGCCAGGGCCTCCTGCATTGGTAACAATGGCAATGTTGTTCCCATTCAACACTGGCTGATATGCAAAACCAATAGCAAGATCAAATAAGTCTTCTACAGTAGATGCCCTTATAACACCACACTGTTTAAAGGCAGAAGTGTATGCCTGATCGGAGCCAGCAAGCGAGCCAGTATGACTTGTTGCAGCCTTTGCGCCCGCAGCAGTTGTACCAGACTTTAATACTATGACAGGTTTTACTTTGGAAGTTTTATACGCAATGTCCATAAAAAGACTGCCATTGTCAATGCTTTCAAGGTACATCAAGATAACATCTGTGTCTTTGTCATCCTTTAGCACGTCTAAGAGGTCGACTTCGTTTACATCAGCTTTGTTACCAATGCTGATAAATTTCGAAAAACCTATATCGTTAGCAGCAGCCCAGTCCATAATTGCAGTTGCAAAAGCTCCAGATTGAGATATAAAGCCAATATTTCCCTTTTTTGGCATAAATGAGGCAAAAGATGCGTTTATATTGTTGTGTGTGTCTATTAGACCCAGGACATTTGGACCCACAAGCCTAATATTATTTGATTTAATTATATCTTTTAGCTCCCTTTCTAACTTTGCGCCCTCTACGCCTGTCTCTTTAAATCCTGCTGTAATAACTATTGCGCCCTTAACATTTTTCTGTGCGCACTCCTTCATAACAGGATTTACAAATTTTGAAGGTATGACAAATACCGCAAGCTCTATATCTCCAGGGATATCCAGAACGCTCTTGTAACACTTATAACCCAATATAGAATCTGACTTTGGGTTAATAGGATAGATATTGCCATCGTATCCGCCATCTATGACGTTTTTTAATACTGCATAACCTAACTTCTTTTCTTCACTTGATGCGCCAATTATGGCAATAGACTTTGGTTTAAAAAACATATCCATTTTGTCCATTTTATACACATCGCCTCCATAAATTTATAAAACTTTGAGCTATATTAAATCCAGATATATTACAATCTGGGTTAATAAACATACCTATCAGGAGCTAAAATAAAGTTTGGGTCTACTGCTTTCTTCAAAGAATTCATCAACTCAGCATAAACGCTTCCAGCTTTTTTTAAGAACAATTTTCTCTTCAGTTGAACGCCTAACTGCCTTTCTGCTATCAATGAACCATTTTGCTCCAAAACCATCTTGTAAATTGCATCGTTTTCATCTGGCAGTTCTGTTCTGAAAACAAGTATGCCCCCATCCTGGGTGTGAAATAAAAAGTCATAATTTTTCTCGACTATGAAGTTCAAAAAGTCAGGGCAGGATCTAATAGATAGCGTCACGTCATCTGCAAATAGCCCATCCTCTAAGGCTACATCTCCCATACTAAGTCTGCCCTTATATATAGAGTCAAAATCATTTCCTTCAAAGGTCTTTATCTTAGATGATTTCCCAAACTTCAATATCGTTTGTTTCAGTCTTTCAACCTCCAGATCTCTTCCCTCGATCAGAATAAAGGCTGCGTATTTTGAGCTACATTCAGAAAGACAACCCGCAATCTTGTTGCTCATCAGATCAAGGGCGCTCACAAATAACTTCAAGGAATCAAATTCCTTTTTAAAGCTGAAAAAATCATTAATTGATTCAAATGGTAAAATCATTGCCAACCTTTTTTCGGGGAGAGGCATTAACTTATACATCAATCTGGTAAATATGCCCAGGGTACCCTCACTACCAATCCATGCTATCTTTGCATCATAACCAGAAACATTTTTAACAGTTTTGCCGCCTAAAGTTACAATGCCATGAACAGGATTAACGAATTCAATTTGCATTGTATTTAGTCTGGTATCCCCATATTTTGCGAATCTCATACCCTGATAATTTTCACCTGCTGCCCCACCAGCAGTTCCGTTGTAAGATGAAAAGGAATCGATTGGAAAGTATAGTCCAGAGCCTTCAACCTCAGAATAGATATCCTTTAACTTTGCTCCAGGTTCCACGGTAAGCACGAGGTCGTGAGTATCCATCTCCACTATCTTATTCATCTTTGAAAAATCGATAACCAACGAGTCTTTTACCGCAATGCTTCCACCTGACAAACTGCTCATCGATCCCCGCGGTATAACTGGAATCCTTTCCTTGTCTGCCCAAATCAGAGCATCCAGGACGTCTTTTTTGCTTTCGGGATAGATTATCGAATAAGGTGTTTCATCCCTGAAGGGTATATTCTTATCACACAAGTTTTTCTCTATCTTTTCAGACTTAAGCAAGTATTTTCACTCCTCTCTTGTAAATCTTGTCAAAGTATTAAAATTATTTGCCATTTGTCTTCTTAATTTCATCCCACAAAAGGCAAACAGTATGCCTTGTATCTATGTTTAGTCCATCTTGCTTAAGGGCGCCCGATATCTGTGCTCTACATCCAGGACAGCCAAGCGCAACAATCTTTGCACCTGTATCCTTTATGGTCTCTCTCTTCCTGTTTGCTACGTTGGTAGATATCTCCTGATAATAAACTGTAAATCCACCTCCCTCTCCGCAGCACTTTGTAGAGTTTTCCATCTCAACAAATTCATATGATGGCATTATGTTCAAAAGATCCCTTGGCTGACTTGCAACGCCTTGAAGCCTATTGAGATGGCAGGCATCATGGTAGGTCACCTTAATCTTTTCCTTTGTGTTTTTCGGCATCATCTTCTTTAAGTCTTTTAGATGTTTTTGAGCCAAAAATTCAGATACGTCATAAACCTTTGCACCCAGAGTGGTCATGTCATCCTGTTTTGTCATCTCAGGATAGACATCTTTTAAACCCGATCCGCCTGTAGCACAAGAAATTATAATTGCATCCAACTTATGTTTTTTAAAGGCGCTTGAATTTTGAGCTATTTTTTGTTTCAAGGTTTCAAAATCTCCTGCTCCATAATGCGGAAAGCCACAACATCCCTGTCCCTTTGGGATTATCACCCTATAGCCCAAAGAAAGTAATACGTTCACCGAAGCCTCAGCCACATCCTGAAAAACGCTGTTTTGCGCACATCCCACAAAATATCCCACCGTACCTATTGGTTTCCCCTTTGGTTCAAGGATCTCAGGAAATCTGTCCATAAAGGATCTAGAGGGAATATCTGGCAAGTCTACAAAAGAAAGCCTTTCCACGCTCTTGCCAAGCATCCTGGGTATGGATAAAGACCTTGCAAGAGCAAAAAGCTTTAATCTATTCGCAAGAGAAATAGCGCCCGTCAAAGAAGAAAGCTTCCCCTGACCCAAAAGTTTTCTATATATCACGGACTTAATCCAGGGCATATCATATCTTTTTATCATCTCAGCGCGCGCCGCTGCAAAAACTTTGTCAGGAGAGAGGCCCACAGGACAGGCCTGGGCGCATGCATGACAAAGCAGACATTTGTTAAATATCATCTCAATTTTGTGATTTGGTTCAAGCCTGCCGTGCAACAGTGCCTCTGAAAGAGCGAGTTTGCCCCTGGCGCAGCCTGTTTCGAGTGAGTCTTCATAATACACAGGACAAGTGCTCTGACACATTCCACACTTCATACATTGAATTATCTGCTCTTCATAATATCCTTCTATTAGTGGCAAAGCTTTATCATTAGATGTAGTCAAGATGGACCTCCTTAGCACCTACAACCTTGTTTGGATTTAATTTATTATCGGGATCAAGAGCTTTCTTTATATCTCTAAAAAGGCTAAGTCCTTCTTTCTTAAATTCTTTTTCCATAAAAGGAGCCTTTACTATTCCTATTCCGTGTTCACCAGTCAAAGTTCCACCTAAATCGATACAGTAATCAAATATCTCCTTGATAGCCATATCTACCTTCTTCATCTCTTCTTTGTTTCTTCTGTCAACCAAAATAGTTGGGTGAAGGTTGCCGTCTCCAGCGTGGCCAAAGCTCCCTATCATCAGATCGTATTTACCTTGAATATCGTGAATCTTCTCAAGCATTTCGGGGACCCTGCTCCTTGGGACTGTAGCATCCTCTAATATAGTGGTAGGTTTGAGCCTTGCCAGAACTGGCAGAGCAGATCTTCTTGCCTCCATAAGATCCAGCCTTTGGGCATCATCCTTAGCGACAGAAATAGACCTTGCTCCCACCTTCATACATACGTCTTCCAGAATTTTCGCTGAAACCTCCACATCTTCAGCCTCTCCATCTATCTCTATGAGGAGGAGAGCCTCAATGTCCCTGGGAAGTCCAATTTTCTTAAAGTCTTCTACTGCATTTATGGTTATCTTATCTAAAAATTCCATGGTCGAAGGGATAATCTTGTTTTCTATTATTTTTGCAACTGCTGTTCCTGCCAAACCTACACTGTCATACATTATCAAAAAAGTTTTTCTCGCCTTAGCAGGATATATTAGTTTTACAGCAATTTTGGTTATGATCCCCAGAGTGCCTTCTGAACCCACAAAGAGATGGGTCAGGTCAAACCCAGGGGATCCTCTGAGAGCAAGGCTACCCGTCTGCAAAATATCGCCATTTGGAAGTACTACCTCCAAACCTATAATATAATCCTTTGTAGTGCCATATTTTAGTGCCCTGAGACCTCCTGCGCCTTCTGCAACACACCCGCCAATAGTTGCAACTGCAATGCTTCCTGGATCAGGTGGGTAGAAGAGCCCCTTTTTTGAAACCTCAGCATCAATAGTAGCAGCAACCACGCCAGGCTCTACAACAGCTATTCTATTCTGAACGTCTATATCCAAAATCTTGTTTAGTCTGTTCAATTCCATTACAATTCCGCCATCAGCCGGAATTGATCCACCGCTGAGGTTCGTCCCCGATCCCCTCGGATATAGATTTACATTATATTTTCTTGTAAGCTTTACGATCTTAGATACCTCATTAGAATTATGAACTACTACAACTAAATCAGGAACTCTATAAAATTGTGTAGCATCATAAGAATAAAGCATCAGATCGCTCGGATCAGTCAATACATTTGATTTGCCCACAATATTTTCGAGTTCAGTTATGATATTTTTGTCAATCATAAATAATCACCTCCTAATAGCATTTTACAACTATTTTTTTAATAAATTGTATGTTATTAAATTCAGACAATTCTCAACATTTTCTGTGGTATTTCACAGTGCAATATACCAATGATTTAAAAAAAATAGAGACGCAAAAAACTTGCGCCTCTACAAATAATCTCTATAAATAAGATTCTACTTTACTGCAATATATATAGTGCTAACCCCCGCACACACCTTCGCAATATATACTTTTTTGAATCCTACACTCTTTAGCAAAAGGGCAATCTTTTCAGGAGTCAAAAAAGCTCTTAGAGATTTCCCGAGATATTCATATTGTTCTTTACAGCCTATTTTTTTCCCGAAAAAGGGCAAAACTTTATCCATATAGAACCAAAATGGAGCCTTAAGAATTTTGGGCTCAGAAAGTTCAAGAAACCCAAAGACACCAGGTTCTTTTATTACTCTGTAGATTTCCTTAAAAGAGCTCTCTATATCTTCAAGATTTCTCACAGTATATGAAGACACAACAGCCCCAAAAGAGCTGTTTTCAAAAGGCAGATCTTCAGCAAACGATTTTATAATTTCTATATTTTTTATATTATTTTTTATTATCTTTTGTTCCAGTTTTTGGAGCATATTATCGTTTATGTCAAGAGCTACTATTTTTTTAACTTCTGGATATTTCTTATTAATCAAAAAAACCAGATCGCCAGTTCCACTTCCTATATCAAGAACACCTGAACCCTTATAAAACTTAAACGTTTCTTTGATTAGCAAATTCTTCCAATCTCTATGCATACCCAGCGTCATAATATCGTTCATATGATCGTAGACATTTGATATTTTAGAAAAAGTTTCTAAGACTAATTCTTTTTTAGGCAACTTAACCCTTAAACTTCTTAATTATCAAACAAGCGTTGTGTCCACCAAATCCAAAGGAATTGGATATTGCATATTCACACCTCTTCATCTCTTGACTAACGTTTGGAACAAGGTTTAAACCCTCAGATTCATCGCACGGATCATCAAGATTAATCGTAGGAGGAGCAATATTTTCTATCAATGACATAACGGTAGTAATCATCTCCACAGCTCCCGCCGCACCAAGCAGATGACCTATCATAGACTTATTTGATGTAATAAACATATCCTTAGCATGCTCTTTGAAAACCCTCTTTATGGCCTTTAACTCGCCCTCATCACCAGCGGGAGTGCTAGTTGCATGAGCATTAACCAGGTCTATCTCTTCATATGAAATAGCTGCATCCTTCAAAGCTCTATTTATGCATATATATGCACCATCACCAGAAGGATCTGGAGCCGCCATATGATATGCATCACAGGAGGCACCATAGCCCACAAGCTCAGCGTATATCTTAGCTCCTCTTTTTAAGGCGTGTTCCAGCTCTTCTAATACGATTATTCCAGATCCCTCTCCCATTACAAAGCCATCCCTTGACTTATCAAACGGCCTACTTGCAAGCTCTGGTGTATCGTTCCTACAGGTAGATAGCGCCCTCATCACGCAAAAGCCGTTTATGGCCAAAGGAGTTACTGCAGCCTCAGCGCCTCCACATAGCATAATATCGGCATCTCCATAGACAATACTCCTGAAGGCCTCTCCTATTGCATGGTTGCTCGACGCACAAGCAGAAACGGGTGAAAAATTTGGTCCTTTCAGTCCAAATTTAATAGCCACATAACCAGACGCCATATTTACTATCATCATCGGAACCATAAATGGCGAGCCCTTCATAGGGCCTTTCTTATATAGAACTATAGCCTGCTCCTCCATAATATCTATTCCGCCAATGCCAGAACCGATACATACACCGATATTCAATTTATCATCAGAGTCTAAAAGGCTTGAATCCTCCATAGCTTTGTGAGCAGCAGCAACAGCGTATTGAACAAATTTTGATGTACGACGAACATCCCTTCTATCTAAATAATTTTCAGGGACAAAATCTTTTACCCTTCCAGCAACCATAGATGGAAATTCCTGTTCAAAATCATCAATTTTAACTATGCCACTCTTACTACTTTTTATCATATTCCAAAATATATCTACCTCGTTACCAAGAGGGGTTACACACCCCATCCCAGTAATTACTACTCTTTTTTTCATGATAGCTCCTCCTCGGCCTCATGCACAAAATTTTCTATAATCGTCTTCACGGGAAGTATGTCAGAATATCTAAAAACATTTGATCCGCTGAAGAAAAGCCCATTTTCATAGTCGCCAAGTCTTGCCGATTCCAGAGCTAATCTTATACAAAATGTTCTAGAGCAATTCTTTATACAGCCCTCACAGACCTCGGGCCTCGGGGCTTTACCTTCAATGATCTTTCTTGATAATGGAGTAAGAATAGCCCTTCCAGGGAATCCCACCGAACTCATTATCTTCACCACATCTTCAGCTTTTGCTTCCAATAACACCTTTTTGAAAACAGGGCTGACGTCGCACTCTTCTGAAAGTGCAAACCTGGTTGCCACCTGAACTCCATTAGCTCCCATCTTCAAGGCTCTCGCCATTTCTTTGCCAGAATATATGCCACCTGCTACTATCAGAGGAATAGATATAACTTCGAGAATCTCAGGTATGATATCCCAGGTAGATCTGTCAGTACCCAGATGGCCTCCTGCCTCTGTGCCTTCAAGTATTATCGCACTAGCTCCCAATTTCTCAGCAATCCTGGCCAATTTCGCAGAAGAAACAATAGGCAAAATTGGAGTATTAGAATATTTAACCCATTTATAGATATCTCTTGAAAACCCAGCTCCAGTAGCCACGAAGTCTATTCCTTCAGCAATAGCAGTTTTTACTACTCTCTCAAATTCACTGTAGGCATACATTACATTTATGCCTACAGCTCCATTGCCTTCTGAAATCTTTTTTGCCAATCTTATTTGACTTGATAGCTCTTCATCGCCCATTCCTGTAGCAGCGATAATTCCGCCTGCACCCTCTCTTGCAACAGCGCCTGCCAGAGGTGCAGTAGAAACTCTAATAGCCATCCCCCCCTGCAGAATTGGCAGGGGGATATTTATTTTCCCTATATTTAATGGTTTAAGAATACTGCTCTTCAAATTTCACTTACTCCCAAAGTAGTATTTTTGACCTCCTCCTCTCGCCAGGGCAAGAGGATCCCATATTAAAACCAAACAACGCTACTCGCTAATCCAATCGGCATCGCTTTCGCATTGGCTAATGCTTCTGAGTATATTATTCTCCTACCTTCTCGTATAGGAATTTCACAGCATCTCCAACTGTCTTAATCTTTTCAACATCTTTATCTGGAATTTCAGCTCCAAATTCTTCCTCAAAAGCCATAACCATCTCAACTGTGTCTAAAGAGTCAGCTCCCAAATCATCTACAAAGGAAGAACCCATCTCTATAGTTCCCTCTTCTATTCCAAGCTGATTTGAAATAATCTTTTTTACTCTATCAAAGATTTCATTTTCACTCATTAACTTCACCTCCTTTCAAATTCAAAACATACCGCCGTTTACAGAAATAATCTGCCCAGTAACATAAGGTGCGCAGCTACCCAACCACAATGCAGCATCAGCCACATCTTCTGGTGAACCAAGTCTTCCCAATGCTATTGATGAAAGCAACTTACTTTTTATATCATCAGATAACCCAGATGTCATATCTGTAACAATATAACCAGGCGCAATAGAATTGACAAGTATCCCTCTTGAACCGAGCTCTTTTGCAAGAGACTTTGTCAAACCAAATAAGCCTGATTTTGATGCCGAATAGTTTGCTTGTCCTGAATTACCAATCTGACCAACGACTGAAGAAATATTTATGATCCTTCCACTCTTTTGTTTCAGCATTCTCTTTGCTGCTTCTTTTGAACACAAAAAGGCAGCTTTAAGATTTACATCCATCACGTCATCCCACTGGGATTCTGTCATCCTCAATATCAAGGCATCTCTGGTTATGCCGGCATTATTCACCAGTATATCAATTCTACCAGCAAAGGAATCCAATTTTTCGAAAAGCGTTTTTACCTCGCTTTCCTTGTCCACTGCTGCCTTAAAAATTTCCACAATGCAGCCCATGTTAAGTAATTCGTCTTTAAATTTTTTTGCAGCCTCATCATTTGACGCATAGTTAATCAAGACTTTTGCACCATTTATAGCAAAAGTCCTCGCAATAGCCTTACCTATACCTCTGCTCGAACCAGTGACAAGAGCTACCTTACCTTCTAATATCATTTTCACTCTCCATCTAGAGCGCTGCATTCCAACTTTGTCCAGCGCTTTAACATTGTTGAAAGAACATTTTTTGGACCAACTTCAACACAGCTCTCAAAACCATCTTTAACAATATTTTCAATAGTATCGACCCATTTTACAGGACTAATTATCTGCCTTGACAATATATCAGGTATTGTTTCGGTTCCCTCATATGGACGACCATCAACATTTTTATATACTGGCAGATCGAAATCTCCAAAATCCAGACTCCCCAAAAAGTTTTTAAATTCTTTAGCAGCATCTTCCATAAGGGGTGAATGGAATGCGCCTTCCACCTTCAATTTTATAGCTTTCTTTATCCTAAAATTTTTATAATTTTCAAGAACCCAGTCAATTGCTTTGTTCTCACCAGAAATTACTATTTGCTGATTGGAGTTTTCATTTGCAACCACACATATACCAAATCGCGATGCATCATTACAAAGAGGCTCAATCATTTCTTTATCGAATCCTAAAAGAGCTACCATACTTCCACCCCGACTTGCAGCACACTCTCCCATCAGTCGCCCTCTAACAGATACAGTCCTCACTGCATCTTCAAAGGAAAGTGCTCCTGCAGCAACCAGGGCACCATATTCTCCAAGACTATGACCTGCAGACGCACCAAATTTGAGACCTTTATCACTAATCTCCCTCAGAAATCCCAAACTTGTTGAGATAATAGCCACCTGAGAAATATTTGTAGGTACAAGAGACTCTTCGGATGTAGACATCAACTCTATTATATGAGACAGGTTTAACTCTTCTAATATTCCTTTTATGAAACCCTGTGATTTTGCACTTAATTTTAAGTGCATATTCATATATTGCGAACCCTGTCCCGGGAAAAGTAAAACTGTTTTGCTACTCATAAAGATATAAGCCCCGATCCAAAAGCAAATCCTGCTCCAAAGGCAGCAAGAATTACTTTATCGTCAGTTTTGAGAACGCCTGACCTGTATGCTTCATCAATAGCAATAGGTATGGACGCTGCAGATGTATTACCAAAACGCTCTACATTTACATAGAACTTGTCACTTTCTAACTTAAGGTGCTTTCTCACAGATTCTATTATTCTCTTATTTGCTTGATGGGGTACGATCTTCGATATGTCATCATAGCTTAGGTTTGACTCCTCGAGGACATTTTTTATTGATTGAACCATTGACCTCACAGCAAACTTGAAAACCTCTTGCCCATTCATCTCTATAATTGATAACTTTTTTTGATTAGCGTTAAGTCTACCTGGATTTGCTGAGCCGCTACCTGTTATCTTCAGATGCTCGGCTCCACTTCCATCACTCCCCAAAAAAAACCACCATTCATTACCAGGTTTATATTTCAAAATACATGCTCCCGCACCATCCCCAAAGAGTATTGCAGTTTTTCTATCAGACCAGTCAATAAAACGTGTAAGTATATCTGCCCCTATGACTGCCACACACCTATAAGCCTTACTTTGAATAAACTGTGCTCCCACGCAAAGAGCATATACAAATCCAGAACAGGCTAAAGACAGGTCAAAGGCGGCAGCATTTTTTGCCCCAACTGCATCCTGAACAATACAAGAGGTAGCAGGGAAAAGCATATCGGGAGAGGATGTGGCTACTATTATCAAGTCAATTTCATCAGGTTCAACCTTTGCCAATGAAATTGCATTTTGCAAAGCTGCAATAGATAGATTAGATGTCTTTTCACCTCTACAGGCAACATGTCTTTTAATAATGCCAGTCCTATCCCTGATCCAATCATCAGAGGTTAAAACCATACCTTCTAATTCCAGATTCGTGACGACGCCTTCAGGCACGCAGGAACCCCAACCTGTAATTCCTACATCCTTAACTTTCACCTATAATTTTTACCTTTTCTATTAGATTTGTAGAACAAAGCTTCACTGTTTGTAATATAGCATTCTTAGCAGCCACACGCCCGCTTCTTCCATGTCCAATTAAAAATACCTTTTTAACGCCCAAAAGAGGTGCGGCTCCATAATTAGAATAATCCACACGTTTTATAAGTCTAGCAAGAGCAGGGTACAAGAGCATCCCGCCTAATCTTGTCATAAAGCTCTGCCTTATGGCATCTCTCATTTCGTATCTTACGTAATCTGAAACACCTTCAGAAGTTTTCAAAAAGATGTTTCCAATAAAACCATCGCAAACAAGCACGCTGCATTTTCCAAAAAATGCGTCCTTGCCTTCCATATTTCCAGTAAAATTAAGATCGCTTTTGGAGAGCAGCTCATAAGATTCTTGTCTAAGCCTATCTCCCTTACCCTTTTCTTCACCTACATTGAAAAGGCCTACGCTCGGGTTCTCGAAACCCAGAAATTTCATATATGTACTGCCCATTCTTGCAAAGTCCAGAATATTTTTTGGTTTTACATCTACATTTGCTCCAGCATCGATCAGGAGAAATCCTCCCTGTTTTGAAGGCAACAGCACGCCTATGGCAGGTCTCTCTATGCCTTTTAACCTGCCCACGCCAAGGGTTCCAGCTACCAAACAGCCACCAGTACTCCCAAGAGATATGCATCCGCAAGCAAGACCATCATTGACCAGATCTACCAGCTTGTGCAAACTAGAACCCTTTTTGTTCATCCATGCCCTGACAGGCTCATCGTCCATTTCAAAAACGCTTTCACAACATACTTCTTCTATCCTGCCAGAGGTTACAAAAGGAGATAAGATTTTGTTATATTTTTCAAATATCTCTTTTGTTGCAACAGCATAGGTAACAAAATCCGACCTCGCTTCCATCGCTAAAACGAGACCCCGCACCGTCTCTTCTGGCGCTTTATCTCCACCTAAAAGGTCAAAGGCTATAGAAATCAAGTTGTTATTATTCTTGCCCTATAATTATTCTTCCGCCTTTTCAGCCTTGGTTGTAAGGACGACCCTTCCTCTATAAGTTCCACATTTAGAACATGCTCTGTGTGCAAGAGTTGGGGCTCCACAATGAGGACATGCAAGCGTGTTTGGCAAATCTCCCTCTATAATGAATGGCCTTCTCGTATTTTGACGCATTTTAGAACGACGCTTTTTTGGTACTCCCACTAATATTGACCTCCTTAATATCTTCTCTACAAAGAAAACAAACTGGCTTCATTGGAAGCCACAACAAAAATTCTTGCCTTATTAGCTCCGAAAGATCGATCTCTTTGCCTTGAATTGTAAACTGGTCTTCGTTTGGCTTACCCTTTACAAATTCATCATTTAGCTCAAACTCAATCTTTTGCTTAAACTTATTAAGACATATAGCACAATCCATAAACAGCATTCCCTTAACTTTGCCCTGAACCAATATTGCCTTTCCTACATTTGTAAGAGTTAAGTCAAAATCAATCGGCGAGCAAAATTCAAGAGAAGGTTCCACGAACTGAGCAACTTCCTGAGTCTTAATTCTAACACTACTTCCAACGTCATCAAGGATATTCGAGACATCTACTCTCATCTAAAACCCTACCTTTCAAACGAAGCTATTATAAAAATCCTTTTGAAAATTGTCAAACATCAAAAATCGAAATCTACAATATCTCCTACACAAACCTTGCCACCTTTAAGAACCTTGCAAAACACTCCCTCTTTTAACATCTGGTTATGAGGTCTATTAAACTGCAAATAAGAAGATTTTTCAAGATGATCCTTTGGGCCTTTTCCAATCTCTACAATTTGCAATATAGCATCTTTGCCAATCTTAAATTTTGTACCAACGCTCATATTATAAACTTCAATTCCATCAACAGTAATATTATCAGCATAATCACCAGGTTTCAAGTTTAGTTCTTTAGCGATGCCCTTTGAATAAGTCGAAAGACTCGATACGCTAACCTGTCTCTGAGAAATTCCAGCATGCGCATCTCCCATAACGCCATAATTCTCAACAAGTTCTATGCACTCCACACTGTTCTTTGGAATGCCCCTATCGACTGACAGAGCACAGTTTACAATCTTACCTTTCAAGGAACCCTCCTTATAATAACAATTATACCCATTTCATTTGTAAAACTTAACGCATACTTCTTAGCTCTCTCTTGCTTACAATTATTTATTTTTTATTCTACTACAAAATATTTATTTTTTCGAAATCTAAAACTATACAGAAATTATAAAATTTTAAGACACAACGTATTTATAATGTTAGTATAATTAATACTTTCACAATACAATTTTAAAGGAGGTTACTTTGCAGCAAAGTGGTTATTTATTCATTTTTTTAGTAATTATTGTAAATCTTTTCGGTATTTTTCTTGATTTTCTAAACCTTAGAAATATCGATATAAATAGTCTCGAAAAGATTAAAGACATCTACCCTGTAGAAAAACCAATTTCGATTATAAAATATCAAAAATTTAAGATGGCTATGCAAATAGTTAAGGGAGTTATTGAAATTCTTGTATTCTTTTATCTGTTTTCAATCAATATTATCCAAACAATATCCTTAGACATATACAAAATTCAAACATTTGAGTTTCTAAAAGCTTTCTTATTGTTTGTCTCGTTTTACGCAATTTTTAAGGTCATAGAAATTCCCTTTGTAGTATTTGATACCTTTTACGTAGAAAAGATTTTTGAATTCAACAAAACTACAAAAACGCTGTTTATAAAGGATATGCTCTTACAGATATCCATTGGGCTTGCTATACTTTTTGTAATCCTCTTTGCGATAGTAAGCTTTATAAATATAGCTGGGTTTTTTTGGTGGGTTTGGGCGTCTTGCTTTATTATATTGCTAAACCTATTTATCCTTTATGTTTATCCTATATTTATTGCACCGCTGTTTAACAAGTTCACGCCACTATCTGACGCCGAATTAGAGTCGAAAATAAAAGAAACTCTTGAACAAACAGGCTTTTCTCTTGAAAACGTCTTTGTAATGGATGCATCAAAGAGATCAACCCATTCAAATGCTTACTTTACTGGCCTTGGGAAGAAAAAGAGATTGGTTCTTTTTGACACTTTCTTACAAAACCATACACACTCAGAGATAATATCAGTTTTATCCCATGAACTTGGACATTTCAAACACAATCACATTTTTAAGATGTTTTTCTTAAATAACGTAATTATAATTTTAGCTATGTTCATTACCAGTCAATTGCTCCAATTAAACGCTATCTACAAAATGTTTGGATTTGAGAATTCTTTATACAATGGCATATTTATAATATTTACAATATTTTTGCCGCTTGGCAGTCTTATTTTAAACTTAATATTTATGCCAATTTCAAGAATGAATGAATACCAGGCAGATGAATTTGCAATAGATCTGACAAAAGATCCCGAAACTTTTAAAAATACCCTTATCAAGCTGTACAAGGACAACCTGTCAAACCCAGTGCCTCATCCGCTTTATGTTTTCTTTAACTACTCTCACCCCCCATTAATCGAGAGAGTAAAACATATTTCGTACTATTCTGGTAAAACTAATTAGTAAGTCTAAGAACATGGGGAACTAATCTATATTAGCTCCCCATAATTTTTCTAACTCAGCCTTGCTCTTAGATACTGAAGAGGCCACTGTATATTTTGTTTTAACACTTTTGCTGAATGAAGAGGCCAATAAGGATTTCTAAGAAGTTCTCTACCAAGGAGAACAATATCAGATTGTTCTGTACAAAGGATATGCTCTGCCTGATAAGGATCTACTATCATGCCAACAGCTCCTGTTAAGATATTTGAATTTTCTCTTATTATTTGAGAAAATTTTGTTTGAAAACCAAAATCTATTGGAATTACAGCTTCAGGAGATATTCCAGCACTTGAAACGTCAATTAGATCAACGCCAATTTCTTTAAGCTTCTTTACAAACTCGATGCTCTGATTTACATCCCAGCCTTTTTCTATCCAATCAGTTGCAGAAATTCTTACAAAAAGCGGCATAACCTTTGGCATTGCACCCCTTACTTTTTCTGCCACCTTCAAAGGAAATTTGATTCTACTCTCAAAGCTCCCGCCAAAATCGTCATTTCTCTTGTTGGTCAATGGAGAGAGAAATTCGTGTAACAAATAACCATGTGCCATATGAATCTCTATAAAGTCGAAGCCAGCACTTACTGCCCTTTTTGCGGCATTCTCAAATGCGTTCAAGACGTCTAAGATATCTTTTTGCGTCATCTCTTTTGGCATTAAAGAGTCCTTGTCGAATGGTATTGAACTTGGCGCAATTATATCCCATCCTCCATGAGACTCGTCAAGAGTTTGTTCATTCCTCCAGGGAACGTCATTCGAAGCCTTTCTACCAGCATGAGCAAGCTGTATTCCAACCTTTGCTCCATAATCTTTTACTAACCTTACAAGCTTTGTAAATTCGATCTCCTGTAAATCATTGTAAATGCCAAGATCATACGGTGTAATCCTGCCTCGTGGCTCTACAGCTGTCGCCTCAACTATAATGCCTCCAACTCCTCCAATAGAACGAGTAAGATAGTGTGTAACGTGCCATTCATTAAGTACTCCATCATTTGCGCTATATTGACACATTGGCGGCATAAATATCCTATTTCTGAATTCTAAATCTCTAATCCTAATAGTAGAAAAAAGCTTGTTTTCCACAGTAGGCCTCCTAAAAGTAAGTTATAGTTTTATTTTACTCCTATTTGCCACCAATTTACTCGATTATTTTTTTGCTGTTTTATCTGATACATTGCAGCATCAGCTTTTCTGATTAATTCATCAGGTTCATTTGAATCAATTGGATAAATTGATGCCCCCAATGACATCCCAATTCTGACAGCTTTTTCAGGAACTAATTCATATTCTTCCTCAACTGCAAGATGCATTCTATTGAAAGTACTTTTTAATTGTTCTAAATATTCATCTTCTCTAACATCCTCAATTACAACTATAAATTCATCTCCTCCAATCCTGACTACCATATCTGTAGATCTGAGATTTAGCTTTATCCTCTTTGCAAATTCTATTAGGAGCTTATCGCCCATGTCGTGTCCAAAAGTATCGTTTACAATTTTAAAATCATCGAGGTCTATCATACAAACAGCAAACATCTTTTTATTCCTTTTCGCCCTTGCTATTATATATGGCAACTCATCTTTCAGAGCCCTTCTGTTTGGCAGCTTTGTCAAAGAATCATTTCTCGCCTGAAATTGTAGCTTCATCTCTAAGTTGAATCTCTCTGTAACATCTGTAAGTGTCCAGATGGCAAGCTCTTCATCCTTTATGTTCACCATACGAAGTCCCAGGTCGCAGTAAATCCCAACTCCGTCTTTTCTTACCATCTTTACATTGTTTATAAAAGCCTTTTTGTCTTCTCTTGCATTAGAATAGATTTTCTTTACCTTTTCATATTCATCTGCTGAGTCATATAGAATACTTGTAGGATTTCCTATTAGATCCGCAGGAGATTGATAACCAAAGATGCTCAAAGTCCTTGAATTTACGTTAATAATGATCTTATCCCTGGTCATTACGACTCCAGCCAGGGTATTCTCAAGAAGAGCTTCCTGGATAATCATAAGATCTCGCTCTGTTTGTAAGAGCTCAATCCTCTCCAACCCATTAGAGATGTCGCCTGCTAAGTCTTCTAAAACCTCTTTTAACTCAGAATCAAAATAATTTAGCTCATCGCTTGCAACAATAAAAACAGCGTATATCCTTTCATGAAAGAATATTGGCAGACCAGCCACAGACTTAGTTCCCACAGCCAGAAGCCTTTCCTTCATATAGTTTGACACATCAGACTCTTCGTAAGACTGGAGATAAATTGGCTTTTTACCGTTCCAGACATAAGACATGACACTTTTACCCTTAGTTTCATTTAGATTTGCGCTAAAATCTGTATTCCGTAAGAAGTCTGTATTTCCTGCCTTTGCAAGAAATTTTATTTTGCCTCTTGAATCAGCATATAATATATATGAAAAAAGCATCTTTGCATGCTCAAGAGTAAGATCGCATACAGACTGAAAAAGATTTTCTTCAGATTCTGTGCTCAAAATTATTTTATTTACGCTCGCCCTCAAGGTATTAATCCTTGACAATTTCTTCAAATGGTTCACATACTCGTGCTCTCTTTCTCTTTGCATATTGTATCTCTCAGTAACGTCAAAAAATGTCCACACGGTTACTGCGTCCAACGAATCTTCTTCTCTATCTATGGCCCCTCCTGACAGATCGCAAATTATATAGCCTCCATCAGATCTTAATAACTTTACATCTCTTAGCTGAGCGGTATTTTTAGTCTTCAAATCCCTATAAAGCTCTCCCGTTTTCTCAAACTGTCCTTCATCAAAATATAAAATCTTTGAATTTCTCCCGACAAGGTCGCTCATATTTTCATAGCCAAGCATATCTAAAAATCTTTTGTTAACTGAGAGTATTACTCTGTTTTTCACTATGACTATGCCTGCAAGCGTGTGCTCTACCATAGCATAATTAAAAGCCTGTCCCTTTTCTATTTGATTTTTCAGTACGGAAAATAACAAAACAGCAAAGCTCATTGCAGAGCAAAAAACCTCAACAACAAAAATAGGATTGTTTCTCATAAGAAAATAATATGGCCCATATCCAAAAGCAGTAGCATAAAACATCAACAAAAATACCAATGCAGTAAGAAAATAAGTAACAAGAAAATCCATATCAAATACAGACCAAACAGCTGGCAAAATTATTAAAAATAATAACCCTATTCTTACACCATTGTCCACACGCACTGATATAAAACAAAAATACCAAAGGGTGATAGTTAGAAGAGTAAGAATAAAAAACTCTACAAGATCTCTCTTTGATTTCAATATGCTTTTTAGATTTTTTCGCTTTATCCAAAGCAAATAAAAAAATGGAGTAATAGATACAATAGTAGCAAAGCTAGATATGAACCAATTTTCCACAAAGTTTAAGAGGTCAGCGTATAAAATCTTTCCATAAGCAAGAAAAATAAGCGATGCAAAGGCAGATGATATTAAAGAGTTTATAAAACACATAAAAAATGTAAAAATCAAAAAATTTTTAGCATCCTTAAATACATCTCTAAAGTCAAATCTTAGCCTTTTAATAGCAAATAGGCTAATAAAAAGGGCAAAAGTTGATCCAAAAGCAACAGATAGAGCGATATCTACCCCCCATCCATAAAACAATATATTAGCAGCATACAGTGCCAAAAATATACCAAAAAGGGGGTATTCTCCCCATATAAGCACAGCAAAAACAGCTTGAGCATCAGAAAGCCAGAAAGGAGAAATAGTAGTAAATAATAAAGAAGGTATCCATGAAAGAAATAGATAACCTGAAAATATAAAAATATTTATTAAAATAAAATTTTTAATTTTTTCCATAGTTTTTAGTTTTTAGAAAAACAATATAGCACATATTTAATAATATATCTTAAAAAGTTTAATTATGGGAAAGTACACTGTTATTTAGCCATTTCCTTGCCCACACATATCTGCCCCAGGGCAATTGATCCATCGTTCAAAGGAGTTTTATGCGGCAGATAAACATCATAACCGCGAGAGTTCAAAGCTTCCCAGATCTCCTTTAGCAATATTCTATTCACAAATGCCCCCCCGCACAGTACAACCCTTTTAATGCTGTACTTCTCGTAAATATCGTGCACACAATTTAAACTAATTTCTGAAATAGCTTTATGAAAAGATAGAGCAATATCTTCAATAGGCAAATTTTTCTCTTTCATTTCAATTATATTTCTGACTATCTGGCCAACAGGGATTTCAATTACATCAGAAAAATCCAGATTTATATCAAATGGATATATTTTTTTACCAGTGAGCGCTAATTCTTCGAGCTTCTGTGCAGCCTCAGCCTCAGTGCTCACCATGCTTGCAACCCCTAAAATTGCAGCGACTCCGTCAAAAAGCCTTCCGATGCTACAGCTTAGCGGACAATTTATATTTCTCTTAAGCATATTTAAGATAAGTTCTATGTTATCTTTATCACTAAAGTTTATATGTTTCACTACTTCTTGCTGGCTTAGCCCTAAGTCAGCAAGCAAGGAGAGCCCAGTCCTATAAACTTCCTTGATTGCCTTTTCGGATCCTGGCAATCTAAAGTATGAAAAGTGAGCAGCCCTCTTAAAGTCCTTTCTATTGGAAATCAAAAATTCGCTGCCCCATATCTTGCCATCAATGCCATATCCCGTTCCATCAAATGCAAGCCCTATAACTTCATCCTCAATGCCGTGCTCTTCCATCACAGCCGCAATATGCGCGTGGTGGTGCTGGACAAAGATTCTTTCAGAGTTAAGCGATATTTCATCTGTAAGCCTTGTCGTAAAATAATCTGGGTGCATATCGGAAATAAAGACTTCAGGCTTTATATCGAAAACCTTCTCAAAATGCGCAAGGGTATTTTTATAAACGTTGTAAGTATCCACAGATGCAAGATCGCCAAGATACTGGCTCAAAAAAATTACGTTACCCTTAGAAAGTGCAAAACTACTCTTCAGGTCTGCGCCAGCGGCAAAGATGTGCCTGTTGGAGTTTTTTGTAAAAAATGGCACAGGAACGAATCCCCTCGAACGCCTGATAAAAAACTCTTTTTCATTCAGAACAAACATTACACTATCATCGCTTTGGATTGCAATTTCCCTGTTATAGGTAACAAAGTAATCGGCTATACCTGAAAGTTTTTGAAAAGCTAAGTCGTCTTCATAGACAATTGGCTCATCTGAAAGGTTGGCACTGGTCATAACCAGGATCATAGACTTATCCTTATCAAACAAAAGATATTGAAATGGTGTATATGGGAGCATTATACCAATATTGGTCAAATTCGGAGCTATATATTTGCTAATCTTTTCTGGCGACAACTCTTTTTGCTTTAGCAGCACTATGGGTCTTGCCCTTGAAGTGATGAGTTCTACTTCTTTTTTCGTAGTATATAGAAAGTCTTTAACTGTATTGAGATTTGCCATAAGGGCAAAGGGCTTAAAGGGCCTTTTCTTTCTCTCCCTTAATTTTAAAACAGCCTTGTCGTTCCTGGCGTCAACTGCAAGATGAAATCCTCCAATGCCCTTAATTGCCACTATGTTGCCAGCCATCAAGAACTTATAGGTTTCGTCTATTACATCATCAGTGCTATCCTTTATCAAATTTCTTTCTTTATCGTATAGATGTACAGCAGGTCCGCACAAAGGACAGGCAGTAGGCTGAGTGTGAAATCTTCTGTCAAGCGGATCAGAATATTCTTTGCTGCATTCTGAACAAAGTTCGAATGGACTCATAGTGGTGTTTTTTCTGTCATAAGGTATGTCGCAAATAATACTAAATCTCGGTCCACAGTTGGTACAGGTTATAAATGGATAGTGAAATCTTCTATCATTTTTATCAAAAAGCTCTCTGAGACAGTCATCACAAATATTCGTATCAGGAGAAACAAAGGTTGTCTTCTTATTAGTTTGTTTGCTCTTCTCAATAACAAAATCCTCATAACCTACAAATTCTCTCTCCTCTGAAGAGATGCTATTTACTATAGCAAGCGGTGGAAAATCCTCTTTTATGGCAGCCAAAAAGCTACTAAGCTTTTCCTCATCCCCCTCGACTTCAATAGTTACACCTTCTGTATCGTTCAAACAATATCCATTTAAAGAAAAATCATTAGCAAGCCTATATATAAAGGGCCTAAAACCTACTCCCTGAACTATTCCTTCGACTCTTACAAAAATGTGTTTTAGCATATATGAATGATATCAATTAGCTTGAAAAATAGCAATTCTTAGAAAGTTTCACTGGTTAATTCTAAAGTTATATCTTGCCCCTATAATTTGACCTATGATAGATCCTATCAACAAAAGCGGTATAAAATAAACGCTTACTCCTAAAAAAATTCTTGGCAGAGCTATAAATGGTATTGGTAGATGAATATATAAGAACCACTTCTTAGAAAACTTCCCAACCTTTGATCTTAGATTTCCAAAAGGGATGTTTAATAACACAGAAAGTAGAGTTACAAAAAGGACCTTATAAACTGTTTCCATTCTATTCACCCTCTAAAATGTAGAGGGCGCTTTTTTAGCCGCCCTCTACGAAAATAATTTTAATTATTATAAACTATTTTGAAGCTCTTTGCGCTACTTCATCTCCTCTTTCTTCTACAATTTCCTTAATATCATCGGTATAGTGTGCGCTGTTAACTGCCCAGAAGAAGAATATTATAGAAGCAACGATCAACACAAACTGATCGAGCGGATACTCGATAATTCCAAGCCCTTCAAAGTGTTTGCTTCCAATATAGCTGATAAGGGCTACAAAAAGCATATAACATATAAGCCATATTCCAGACTTTATATTCTTACCTAGATCTTTCTTTAGTTCATCTCTGGTAGCCACAAAGTAGAAATAAAGCAAGAATGCTATTAGGTCTACTGCGATTAACACAGAAACGTTTGACCATCCGCTCCAGTCTATAAGAAGCGTACATACAATAAATGCCACTAATGAAATAAACATTATAGGCTCAGCCTTAAATGGTCTATAGAGATTTGGCGCAAACTTCCTAAGGCTCACTACGCTTACAGGTCCGATCATATAGGTCAGCACTATAGCGTTTGAAACTACGCCTACCAATTTGTTCCAGGATGGGAAAGGCGCAGTCCAGATTACTGCCAACAGCAAGGTTAGCCAGAGTGCATATCTTGGCACACCTGTCTTCTCATCAACGTCTACAAATATTTTCCAAAAAATACCGTTACGAGCTTGAGCATTTATAATTCTCGATGTAGAAGTCACATAGATTAGACCTGTGCCAGAAGGTGATAATACTGCATCAGCAAATACTATAGTAGCTAACCAGTGAATGTTTAACAAAAGCAATATGTCAGCAAAAGGTGACCTGAAATTAAGGTGTCCCCAACCCTTTGCAATCTCTTGAGCAGGAAGAGACCCTATGAATGTCAATTGCAAACAAGCATACAATACTATTGCCAACCCTACAGCCAAACCAACAGCCAAAGGCACATCTTTTGTTGGATTTTTTGCTTCACCAGCCATATTTACTGCCTGTCTAAATCCCAAATAGGCAAAGATTATGCCGCCGCTTGATACAGCAGCCAAAATTGCAGGAAAACCAAATGGCGCGAACCCACCGTGCTGGGTAAGGTTTGCAGGATTGAAACTTGCGATCAAAAATAAAATGGTCGCAGTAGGTGTAAAGAACTTAAATATTGTTATTATTGTATTTGTCTTGCCAGCAATCCTTATACTCCAATAATTTAGCAAGAAATAAATAATTATTAAACCTATTGTAGCAAACCAACCAGCTTGAGTTACACCATGTCCGCTATATAAAAACGGCATGTATGAGCTTGCAAATTGTACAGTAGCAAGTGCTTCAATGGCTATAACTGAAGAGTCTCCTATGATCAGGGCAATAGCCAAAGCATAACTGACAAAGTTCCCGTGAGTGTATTGAGGATATCGAATCAAAGATCCAGACTCTGGGAGCATCCCCGCAAGCTCAGCATAAACCAAAGCAATAAAAAATACACATATTCCGCCAATGATCCATGCAATTACTGCAGCAGGTCCAGCAAGATTCGCAGCTTTTTGCGCAGCAAAAAGCCATCCAGAACCGACTATCCCGCCAAGACCTAACATCGTCAGGTCTAGTAGATTTAGCTCCTTTTTTAGTTTTGATTTCAAAATCTTCATCTCCTTTTTAATTATATTAAGCCAAGATTAAACTCAATCTTTAAGAAAAGTTTTTCTTTTTCCTTAAGATTAAGCCTTTAAAACCAGTCTTAGAACCTCCTTTCCCTAAGAACTCTTCCTTAAAAACGAGTATATCCATTAAGAAACAAAGTCCAATATTTATAATTCACGGGTTGGAACTTTTGAAAATTTCCAACCCGTGAATTTCATAAAATTTAAGCCTGAAACTTCTCGCCATCTGGGTGGTGGAATAGTATTACCCCAACCACAGATGTGAGGTTAAGAAATA
>Ga0078972_1003186_pt1 | contig 50196 bp, 58 predicted proteins | sample YelNatPaOPGAMG01_FD_67568 | JGI IMG/M metagenome (GOLD analysis project Ga0078972, IMG submission 67568) | Hot spring thermophilic microbial communities from Obsidian Pool, Yellowstone National Park, USA - OP-RAMG-01 (SPADES assembly) (version 2) | ecosystem: Environmental > Aquatic > Thermal...
TATAGCCTAACACCTTCCCCTCCTCATCGGTCACCACCAATCCATCAACTCCGAATTCATCCATCTTCTCCACCGCCTCCAAGAAGCTGTTCTCCTTGCCGATGGTATAAACCGTTCTCTCAATGATATCCTTTACCCTCATCTTCTCTCCTCCTTCATTCTCGGCTTGAGACACCGAGATACTTTTTGATTGATTGCGCCGCTTTTTTAGCCATACCCATAGCGAGGATGACCGTAGCAGCTCCCGATGCGATATCTCCTCCCGCCCAAACTCCCTCAAGGGAGGTCCTCATCTCCTCATCAACCAATATTTCCCCTTTCCTTCCCCTCGCCAATCTGGGCTCAAGGGAGGGAATCAAGGGATTTGGTCTCTGCCCAATCGCCACCACTACAACATCCACCGGCAAGCTAATCGTTTCTTCCGTGGGCGAAACTTTCCTCCTTCCGCTTTCATCAAGCTCATCGGATAGCCTCATCTTCCTACAAATCAATTCCTTCTCTTCATTTCCCCTTATCTCCAAGGGGGCTAAGAGATAAAGAAAGCGAATTCCCTCTTCCTTGGCGTGCTCTATTTCCACCTTCCTCGCCGGCATCTCCTCCTCCGTTCGCCTATAAACTATGTAAACTTCCTCGGCGCCGAGCCTCAAAGCCACCCTCGCCGAATCCATAGCAACATTCCCACCTCCTATCACCGCCACCTTCTTCCCTCTCTTTATCGGCGTTCCGTATTGAGGAAAGAGGTCAGCTCTCATCAAATTGACCCTTGTGAGGAACTCATTCGCTGAATATACTCCCTCTAAATTCTCCCCCTTAATTCCCAGAAGCTGGGGCAATCCCGCACCCGTAGCGATGAAGACGGCGTCAAATCCCTCTTTGGTCCTCAAATCGGAAAAGGGAATCGTCCGTCCCACGAGCACATTCCCTTCCATCCTCACCCCCATATCCTTTAGCCTTTGGATTTGCCTATCTATGACATTTCTCGGCAGACGAAAGGAGGGGATGCCATATCTCAAAACTCCCCCCAGCTGATGGAGAGCTTCAAAAACGAAAACCTCTATCCCATCCCTCGCGAGCTCGGCAGCGCAGGTCAATCCCGCAGGACCCGAGCCAATCACCGCAACCCTTTTAGGCTTAGGGGGAGCATCCATTTCCTCCTCTTCTTCCTCTCCATAATCCGATGCAGCCCTCTCCAACGCCCCTATGCTGATTGGAGCGCCCAATCTCCCCAAAACGCATTTGCTCTCGCATTGATATTCGCTTGGGCAGACCCGTCCGCAAATGGAGGGAAGAAGGTTCTTCTCCTTTATCTTCCTCAAAGCCCCCTTGAAATCCCCTTCCTTTATCCTCTCTATGAATGCCGGTATCTCCACTCCCACAGGGCAACCCTCAACGCAGAGGGGACGCCTGCATCCCAGACATCTTTTCGCCTCCTTTATAGCCTCTTCCTTGGAGTAGCCGAGGCTTACCTCTCCGAAATCCCTTATCCTTTCCTCAACTGGTCGCTCGGGAACAGGGGTCCTCTTCTCTATATCCTTGCCTTCCATTCCTCCAGTGCCCTTCTTTCCTCTTCTTTATACATAGCGAGACGCCTTTTTAAATCGGCGAAATCCACCTGATGAGCATCAAATTTCGGACCATCAACGCAGGCGAACTTCGTCTCCCCTCCCACCTTCACCCTACAGACACCGCACATCCCCGTCGCATCAAGCATCAAGGGATTGAGAGAGACAATCGTCTTGATTTCAAAGGGACGGGTGAGATTCGCCACCGCCTCCATCATCGGAACCGGTCCTATGGCTATGACTAAATCTATTTTATTGCCCTCCAATAGCTTCCTTAAAACATCCGTTACGAAGCCCTTTTCTCCATATGAGCCATCATCCGTGCAAACGATAAGCTTATCGCTCACGCTCCTTATCCTCTCCTCAAGGATTAGCAGAGAAGCCGTCCTCGCCCCGATTATTGAAATCACCTTGTTTCCCGCCTCCCTCAACCCCCTTGCGATGTTGTATATGGGAGGAATGCCCAATCCTCCACCTATGCAAACAACCAATCCATATTTATGGAGTTCTAAGGGTTTTCCCAGAGGTCCAAGAAGGGCATAGGGTTCCTCCCCTACCTCAAGGCTTGCCAATTCGTTAGTCGTCCTGCCAACTACTTGAAAAACTATCTCAATCGTTCCCTTATCCCTATCCCAATTATGCAGGCTGATGGGTATGCGCTCGGAGGTCTCGTAGGGCATCAAGACAACGAATTGCCCTACCTGAGCGCTCCTTGCCACCCGCTCAGCCTCTATCTCAAGCAAAACCACCCCCTCCGCAAGAGGCTCCTTGCGAACTATCTTTCCCATTATTCTTCCCTTCCTATGCTCTTCAGGAACTCCCTGAGCTGTTTTATCGCCTCCTCTACCTTTTCCTCCGGATAGACGAAATCCTCCAGCTTTCCCGACAGATAATCGTCATATGCGGCCATATCGAAGTGCCCATGCCCCGAACCGTTGAAGAGGATGACCTCCTCCCTTCCCTCTTCCTTACATCTCAAAGCCTCATCTATGACAAATTTTATGGTGTGAGCGGTCTCCGGAGCGGGAATATAGCCCTCGGTTTGGGCGAATAAGACGCCAGCCTCAAAAACGGCTCTCTGAGGATAGGCAACAGCCTCTATAATTCCCTCCTTGTAAAGCAAGCTGACGAGGGGAGCCATTCCGTGATAGCGCAATCCGCCAGCGTGGATTGGAGAGGGAATGAAGTTATGACCCAGAGTGAACATCTTTAAAAGAGGAGTTAAGCCAGCGACATCGCCGAAGTCATAGGTGTAAATTCCCTTCGTCACGCTCGGGCAGGCAGTTGGCTCAACGGCGACAACCCTTATATCCCTCTTCCCCTGAAGTTTATCCATAAGGAAGGGGAAGGATAGCCCGGCGAAGTTTGAGCCACCGCCTATGCAACTGGTCACTACATCCGGCCACTCTCCAATCATCTCAAACTGCTTCCTCGCCTCCAAGCCGATGATTGTCTGATGGAGGAGGACATGGTTTAAAACGGAGCCGAGGGAGTAATTCGTATCCTCATGCTTAAAGGCATCCTCCACAGCCTCGCTTATGGCTATCCCCAAGCTTCCCGGGCTATCGGGATTCTCTTCAAGGACTTTCCTTCCCGATTCCGTCTTATCGCTCGGGCTGGGATAAACCTCCGCTCCCCACAATTGCATAAGCACCCTTCTATAAGGCTTTTGGTAATAGGATACTTTAACCATATAGACAGTGCAATCTATACCCATAAATTTGCATCCCATAGCCAAGGCGGAGCCCCACTGCCCCGCTCCCGTCTCCGTCGTCAATCGCTTAACTCCCTCTATTTTATTGTAATAAGCTTGGGCAACCGCGGTGTTCGGCTTATGGCTTCCCGCAGGGGAAACTCCCTCCCACTTATAATATATCCTCGCGGGAGTTTTCAGCGCCTTTTCCAAATTCCTCGCCCTCATTAATGGCGTTGGTCGCCATAATCTATAGACCTCAATCACTTCATCGGGGATATCTATCCAGCGCTCGGTTGACATCTCCTGCTCAATAAGGGCACGAGGGAATATCTTTAGGAGAACGGATGGGTCAAGTGGTCCTCCCGTGACGGGGTCTAAGGGAGGAGGTGGAGGTGTGGGCAAATCGGCTACGATATTATACCACTGTCTGGGCATCTCCTTCTCGCTGAGATTAATCTTCAAATCCATTAAAAAAGCCTCCTTTCTACACAAAAAGTTTTAAGAAATTATAATGTGGTTTTGAGGCGTTGTCTATTTTAAAATAGAGGTTGAATAATCTCAGAGAGATATTGGACTCGCGAAAAAAGGAAGGAGGATTTGTCATTGCGAGCCTCCCGTAAGGGAGGCGTGGCAATCCACCTTTTTGTCATTGCGAGGCTTTCCGTAAGGAAAGCCGTGGCAATCTCAAAGGGATTGCTTCGCTATCGCTCGCAATGACAAAAAGGGCGAAGTCGCTTCGCTCCTCGCAATGACAATAAAGCTTGCTGTCATTGCGAGCCTTCTGCGTAGCAGAAGGCGTGGCAATCTCGACAGGGATTATTTACTATCGCTTGAAATGGCATAAAGTAGTCAATAATATTAAGGGTTTATACAAAATGTTTACAGGTTCAAAATTAAATAATACAATTCCATTTAAAGAATCTATAAAATGGAGGCGCTAAAGAAATGTTTAAGAGACTGCCAGGATTATCGGTATTGCTGATATTGGCATCTCGCCTGGCGTGGTGCGGAAGCTCCGACGATAGCGTCGTTTCAGAGCTGCTGAAAATAGGGGAAGTTTACGAAAGAGGCGCTTTCCATTTATAGGGAAATAGAGAAGGAATATCCAAATAGCGAGTATGCACCCCAAGCCTGCCTGAAAGAGGGGGACATATTGGCGAAATTGCGTAGATACGATGAATCCCTGCAAGTTTTTGAAAAATTCATAAAAAATTACCCTAACAACGAAAAGCTCGCATATGCCTTTTATATGAAAGCGAAAGTTCTGCGGGAGAAGTGGCTTCGCAGTGAATTGAAACATTTACTCCGAGTAGATATGGCAATGGAGAGAAAAGTGATTGAGGCTTATAAGACATATATCAAAAAATTCCCCCAAGATGAGTTTGTGGAACAAGCCTTCAATGACCTTGAGGATACCATATACACCTGTGAAGATTCTATGTTTGCAAAGTCTCTGATAAGCAGCGAACTATACGGTCGCTTGCTTTGTTATATATACCGTAAGTTGCACAAGCGTTTATAAAGAGGGCTTTAACAAATCCTTAAAAATGTTGTTTTTAAGCTGGGTGAGGGTTATAATTTTATACTTGCGAAATGGAGAAGATATGAAGCTTTCAGAGGTTCCAGCCGGTAAACTTGTCAAATTGTCCCTTATTGAAGGCGGAAGGGGCGTTTTCCTCAACCTTTCCCGCCTGGGTATATTTCAGGGAGACCTGTTAAGGGTTTTAGAATCCGCGCCCTTTAGAGGACCAATCCTCATTGAACATATACCAACGGGAGCGAAAATAGCCATCGGCAGGGGAATGGCGAGAAGAATAATCGTAGAACCTGTAGATGAAACCCCTTAGAATTGCCTTAGCTGGACAGCTGAATAGCGGAAAGAGCACTCTCTTCAATAACCTCGCTGGGTTTAAGACCCTCTCTGGCAATTTCCCAGGCACGACCGTCGGCTACACAATTAGCAAGACGCGTTTCCTGGGCAGGGAAGTAGAGCTCATAGACCTTCCGGGAATCTATTCCCTCTCCTATTCAGATATAGCGGAGAAAGTCACGAGGGATTTCCTGTTAAAGGAAGATATTGATGTGGTGATAAATGTAGTTGATGCCTCCGTTCTCTCCCGCTCCCTTGAGCTAACCCTCCAGCTATTGGAATTGGAGAAACCCCTCGTTCTCTGCCTCAATATGGTTGATGAGGCGAGAAGGAAGGGGATTTTGATAGATGAGGAGAAATTATCGGAGGTCTTGGGAGTGCCGGTGGTATCAACAGTTGCTGTAAGGGGGATGGGGATAGTGGAGTTGATGTCGGCGGCTTTGCATAAAGCAAGAAAGGGGATAATCCCGAGATTTCATAAGGATATTGAGGATGCTATCCAGGCGGTTCAGGATGTTCTTCCCAGGGATATCTTTGAGAAGCTTCCCTTTCCCGCCCGCTTCCTCGCCATTCGCCTCCTTGAAGGGGAAGAGGAATATATTGAGGAAATAAAGAAATTGAAGGAAGGGGAAGAAATATTGAAGGTTGTAAAGGAAAAAGCAGGGGAAATAGAACGAACCCATGGTGCTCCATTCAGCTTCGTCTTATCCTCTGAAAGACACGCCCTTTGCTTGGATATCTTCGAGCAAGCTTGTAAGGTAGTTCATCCGCCGAGGGAACGCATAGATGATTTATTAGACCGCTATGTAATGCATCCTATAGCGGGCTACTTCTTCCTCCTCATCGTCTTGGGAATCGTCTTCCTCCTCGTTTTCAAGCTCGGCAATTTAATAGGTAGTTATGTCCTTCTCCCCTTTGATGGTCTGACGAAAATCCTTCAACCACTTAGCCAACGCTCCTTATTATTTTCCCTCCTTCAGGGATTGATTGAAGGAATAGGGGGTGGAATTGGGATTGTCCTTCCCTACCTCGTTCCCCTTCTTTTCTTCATCTCTCTTCTTGAGGATATTGGCTATCTGCCCAGGGTAGCCTTCCTCCTTGATGGTCTCTTCCATCGCATAGGGCTTCATGGAAAATCCGTGATTCCCTTCGTTTTGGGCTATGGCTGTAATGTCCCCGCCCTCGTCGCCACACGCATCCTTGATTCCCCCATAGATAGATTGATCACGAGCCTTCTTGTCTCTTTTATCCCCTGCTCCGCACGCTCGGTAGTGATTTTGGCTTTAGTTGGCGCCTATCTGGGAGCTCCCTTCGCCCTCGCCCTCTATTTCTTCAATTTGCTAATTATAGCTCTCTTGGGGAAATTGCTGCGCGGGCTTTTCCCTGGCTCCCTTGAAGCATTTATTATGGATATACCGACATATAAGATGCCTCCCCTTCGCTACATCGGTAAGAAGACCTGGTTTCGCCTCTACGAGTTCGTGGTCTTCGCCTGGCCGGTGATAATTTTCGCCAGCCTGATTATGAGCCTACTGAGTTTCTATAAAATAGATAATTTTATAAATTCCCTGCTTTCTCCCTTAACTGTTGGAGCCTTGGGCTTGCCGAAAGTCGTGGGAACGACGCTCTTCTTCGGCATACTGAGAAAGGAGCTCACTCTTATACTTTTGACGAATGTTTTAGGGACGACGAATATACCCGCCGCATTATCCCACCTGCAGATACTGGTCTTCACCACTTTCGTCCTCTTTTATGTTCCCTGTGTTTCCTTCCTTGCGGTTATGTGGAGGGAACTGGGAGCAAAATACACCCTCTATTCCTTCCTTCTCTCCCTTTCCGTCGCTACGCTTATTGCCTCTCTCCTTCGTTTATGCGGGACTTTCTGCTTCTAATGTATGAGGGGAGCCCTATGGCTCCCCTCATACCTACCTTAATCTTTTTTTAACCCAAATCAGAAATACACAGTGAGCATAAAAGTATCGGAGCCGCGCCTCACCCAGATGTAAGCTCTTCCTATCTTCTTCGCCTCAGCAATGGCGCTGTTGAATTCCGAGACATTTCTCACTCTTTTATCATTGATACGATATATAACATCTCCTTCTCTAATTCCCGCGCTGTAGAATGGGCTATCTGCGCCCACGCTTGTAACTACTACACCCTGCAGAGTGGAGGGGATGTGATACTGCTCTCTTAATTGAGGGGTTATATTCTCCACCTTTATAGCCTCCTCCTCGCTGGGGAGAGAAGCTTCAGTGCTTTCCTCAGCTGAACCAATGGTGACGGGAATTCTCATCTCCTTCTTATCCCTAATCACGGTGAGGGTTACCCTCGTGCCAGGGGAAGAGAAGGCGATTGTTTCAACCAAGTCGGCATCGGAACGGATAGGTTTATCATCGACTTTAACGATTATATCTCCCTCTTTTATTCCCGCCTTCTCCGCCGGGGAATTGGGAACGACCTCAACGACTAACGCCCCTTCTCCTGCACCATAGATTGCCTTCATATCGGGAGTGACGCTTTGAATTTTCACTCCTAAATAACCGCGGGTAACCTTGCCCTTCTCAAGCTGAGGGAGGAGCTTCTTCGCTATATCTATGGGTATGGCGAAGCCCACACCGACATTGAAGGCACCGGGCGAGGCAATCGCCACATTTATCCCTATCACTTCACCTCTCAAATTGACGAGCGGACCACCGCTGTTTCCGGGATTAAGGGCAGCATCCGTTTGAATGAGATTGAAATACGACTTCTCTTCCACGACTTGGCTCCTGTTAAGCGCGGAGATAATGCCCAGCGTCATACTTTGTCCTACCCCGAAGGGGTTGCCGAAGGCAGCAACTATCTGCCCCACTTGTAAGTTTGAAGATGTCCCCAAGACGACAGGCTGAAGGGGTTCGCCGGGATTTTCAATTTTAACGAGGGCGAGGTCGCTCCTCTCATCCCTTCCCACAACCTTCCCTTTATAAGATGCACCGCTGTGGGTTATAACCGTTACCTGGTCAAATCCTTCCACCACATGGGCATTGGTTAGAACATAGCCATTGGAGCTGACAATGAATCCCGAGCCGAGAGTCCTCCTTCTGTATACCTGTTCTCTTGGGAAAGAGGGGAATTGGAAGTCCCGGAAAAAGCGGCGGAAGAAGGGGTCGTTCTCAAATTCCTCAAAGGGAGAGGGCACTGTTACCTTCTCTGTCTTCTCCGCACTTATGTTAACGACCGAGGGTTCCACCCTCTTGGCAATCTCCACCAAAGCATTTTCAAATTCCTGCACCCCTGAGGGGATTTGGGGTCCGCTCTGCAGTTTGAGCGGATAAAAAACCAGCAACCCAATTGTTGCCACGAGGAAAACTATGAGAGCTATTCTCCAGCGCATATTTAATGCACCTCCTTTATAAATTTTAATGTTTTTCGCAAAATTTTGTCCTTTATCAGCAGGGCTCCATAATGACCACACCAAAGCCATTCCGCTTGAGGCTCTCCCATCGCCTTCCAGAGAGCATAAGAACAATTATAGGGTACAACAAAATCAAGCCTGCCGTTTATTAAAAGGACAGGGCGTGGAGGGATGAGATGGGCATATTTGAGGGGGTCCACATCCCAAAGCAGGGAAATCTCCTCCTCTGACCATTTAAAAGATTTAAGAGAAAGCAAGAGACTATGCTTGATAAGAAGGGACAAATTCCCACCTCCCATTATGAAGACACCTTTCTCTATCCTTTTATCAACCCCCATTACTAAAGCCCCAACGATGGCGCCAAGGCTTAACCCCACTATCGCTACGCTCTTTCCTTCACACCAAATATCCAAAAATCTTCTCACATCGTCCACGCTCTGGATTAAAGTCTCACGCATAATGGATGGGTTGGCGGTAAATCCCCAACCCCTGCTCAATCCCGCTGGGCGGCGTTGGAGGTGGTAGGGCAAAACCAAGGCGCCCGCCTCATAGCCCAGCTGAGCAAATCTCCTACATATCTCTTCCTCTAAATCAAGATTCTTTGTTCCCAAGGTATGAAGAACCAAAACCTTCCCCTTGGGATTGGGAGGAGAGAAAAGATATACAAAGACCCTATTGTCCTCCTCCCATCTCGTCTTGATGGGACTGGGAAAATCAATTTGATAAATTACGAAATCCTTCCTCTTGCTCAACATCTTTTTATTCACTTCCACTATCTCTTCAGGATAATGGAATGGATTGGCGTTCAATATAATAGACGCAAAAAGGGGTAAAAAAGTTTTAATTAAAGCCTTTTCGCTCCCACGAACATATTTCGCCATTTTGGGTCATCTATGCTATCAATGCTGACCCCACCCTTTGAGCGAGCGGAGTGAATGAACAAGCCACCACCAATGTATATTCCCGTGTGGTCAATTTTTCCATTCCTACTAGCGAAATATAAGCGGTCGGCTATTTGCAGTTGGTCAAGTGACACCGCTTTTCCTACTCTGAATTGTTCCTCAGCCGTGCGGGGAAGGGAAATCCCATTGGAGGAAAAAACCTTCTGCACAAAACCCGAGCAATCCATTCCCCTTGAGGAAAGCCCTCCCCATCTATAGGGAACACCCAAATAACCCAAGGCTGTTTTCACTATCTTTTCTTCAAGGCTTTCATTTCTTGAATTAGGGGATTTGTTGATATTTCCGGGGATGTATAGCATTACATCGCTTACGAAGGGTAGTTTCCTCGTGTCTTTTTTTCTAACCCATCCTAAAGAACCATCAATCATTAATACTCCGAGCCATTCATCCCTTTCCTCTTTAACTGCCAGAAGCATATCTTTCGGGCATTTATAATAAAGGCGAGAACGAGTAGAGGGAGAAGCAAAGACCTCCGCTCCTTCCCTCACAACACTTACCACCCATATTTTCTGTTCCTCTTTTTTCTCCTCCTGGGGGAGCGTGAGGGTTATCACTAAACGCTCCCCCAGGGAGGTGGTTGCAATGGAGGCGAGAAGGAAAAGAATTAAAAGGGAAAATTTAACGCTTGGAGTATTGGAAGCCGCGCCTCGCCCGATGGCGCCCATATTTCTTTCGTTCCTTAACCCTCGGGTCCCTCGTAAGTAGCCCCGCATCCTTTAGCACGCTTCTAAAGGAAGGATTGACCTTGAGCAAAGCCCGGGCTATTCCGTGTCTAACAGCCTGGACCTGCGCGGAAATGCCACCCCCTTCCGCCTTTGCCACTACTCCATATTTGTTCAATGTGTTGGTTAAAACGAGAGGCTGCTGAATCATTTTACCCCATACCACCCTCCCACCTATGAATTCCTCCATAGGTTTATCATTAATTATTATCTTCCCTTCGCCACCAGGAATCAACCATACCTTAGCGGTAGCCGTCTTTCTATGCCCAGTCGCATAATAATCCATCAAGAGCTTCTGCTCTACCATTGTTATCTACCTCCCTCAATAGATATTGGCACGGGATTCTGCGCCATATGAGGATGCTCGCTTCCCCGATATATCTTCAATCCCCGCAATCTTTTATCCCTTAAACGATTCTTGGGAAGCATTCCCCGCACGGCGAGATAGAGAACCTTCTCGGGGTTCTCGGCGAGCATTTTTCTCAAACTCTTTTCCTTAAGACCACCCAAATAACCCGAATGCCAGCGATAAATTTTCTTATCCAGCTTCTTTCCCGTCACCCTTATCTTCTCCGCGTTTATCACGATTACCCTATCACCCACATCAAGACTTGGTGTGTAATAGGGCTTATGCTTGCCGATAAGAAGGCGAGCGATGAAAGAAGCAAGGCGCCCAAGGGTTTGCCCTTGGGCATCGATGAGATACCATCTCCTCTCTATTTCTTCCTCTTTTGGTAGATATGTCTTCATACTCTATTCCTCCTTAAAATTCGTCATATTTTACTTTCCAAAGAAACAATCCCTGTGGAGCAACGGTTAAATTCAGCGCACTTCTCTTGCCTTCCAAGCATTCCTCTACAACAGAAAGGGGGTATTTCCCCATACCGATTTGAAGGAGAAGCCCAACGAGGTTACGCGCCATTCCCTTTAGAAAAGCGTTGGCTTCCAAGGTAAAAATAATTATATCGTGTTTTTTCTTTATGTCAAGACTAATAAGGTTCCTCACCGTTTTCGCCCGCTCTGGGGTAAAAGCGGAGAAATTATGAACTCCTTCCAGCATCTTCCCCGCTTCCCTCATTGCCTCCAAATCAAGCTCTTGGGGAAAAATCAGGGCATAACGGGAGAGGAAAGGAGATACAACCGCTTTATTTAACAAGAAATACTTATATATCCTGCTTTTCGCGCTGAAGCGGGAATGAAAAGAAATTCCCATCTCCCTTGACCATATGATTCTAATGGAAGATGGGAGGCGGTCATTGAGTATACGGGGAATTTTCTCCACCGGAACGGGAGAGCTGGTCAAGAAATTTATCACCTGCTCTTTAGCATGAACTCCTGCGTCTGTCCTTGAAGCGGCTATCACCCTTACTCTTTCACCCAAACATTTTGCCAGCTTCTCCTCTATCTCTCCCTGAATAGTGGGAAGTCCTCTTTGTTTCTGAAAGCCGGCGAAATCTGTCCCATCATAGCTGACACCCAAGACGATATTGCGCATAAAAAGAAGCCGTCATTCTACGAGGGAGAGAAGGGCTATCTCTGCGTGGTCTCCTCTTCTGTATCCCAATCTCGTAATTCTGAGATAACCGCCCTCCCTGCCCTGCATCTTGGGGGCGATTTCCTCAAATAGGCGTTTAACGAGCGTCTCATCTTGGAGGATGCGGAAGGCGTGGCGCCTCGCGGATAGAGTATCTTCTTTAGCTAAAGTTATGAGCTTCTCCACAATCCTCCTCGCTTCCTTAGCCCTCTGGAGGGTTGTCTCTATTTTCCCTCTCCTTACTACCTCCCTAGCTAAGGAGCGCAAAAGAGCCAATCTTTGGTCGGTTGGTTTTGAAAGCTTCTTATAGCCTATCCTATGCTTCATTTTCTACCCTCCTCATCAGCAAGGGAAAAGCCCATCTCGGCGAGAATTTCCTTTAATTGGTTAAGGCTCTTCTTCCCGAGATTTCTTAGCTCTAAGAGCTGCTTCTCGCTATATTTACAAAGCTCCCTGAGCGTTGTGATTCCTTCCTTGCGAAGGGCATTAAAAGCCCTACTCGGCAAATCTAAATCCTCAAGGGAAAGGTCAAGAAGTGCTTCTTTCTCCAAATCAACCGGGTCCTCCGGCTCACTTGATGGGGATACCGTGGCAACTGGTTGGTCTATCTTCTGCTCAACAAGGGAGGTTATCTGGAAATACTTGCTGAGGATTCCCGCTGCCTGGAGCAAGGCTTCGGAAGGAGTTATCGCACCATTTGTGATTATCTCCAATGTCACTCGCTCAAGCTCTAACTTTTCCTGCAAGGATGTCTCAATAGCAAGTTGACCAAGGTAAGTTTGCCCCATTTCCTCCTCCGCGTCCCAACCCTTAAAGTAATAATTGTGCACATAGTAAGCAACCCTTCTTATCGGCGTGAAGATGGCGGTTAATGGTAGAAAACCTACCTGCGACTTGCTTTCCCTCATATTGGCTAAACGGAATCCCTTCCCCATCTCTACCTTCAAATCAATATTTAGTCTTGCCTCTGGCTCCGTAAGTGTTGCTATGTGTTGCTCGGGATTGGCTATCTCTATCTCGGGATGCTGTGGTCTTATATCCGCTGCTAAAACCTCCCCCTCTCCCTGCACATCCAGCTTCATCATAAGCGCTCCCGAGAAGGGACGCTTGACCCTTATAGCTACTTCTTTTAGGTTGAGAAGAATTAATGTGACATCTTCCTTGATGTAGGGGAGTGTAGTAAGAGGATGATAGACTCCTTCTATCCTTGCCTCAGTTATAGCCGCACCCGGAATCTGGGAAAGGAGCACCCTCCTTAGCGCTGAGCCAATTGTATGCCCCACCCCTTTCTCCAAGGGATAAATGAAAAATTTCCCTTCCCTACCATCCTCTCTCGCTATCACTATCCTCGGGTTCGTTCTCTCCTTCTCCTTCCTGGCAGTAGCAGATAACATTTACAACACCTCCATTTTAGCGGGAGTAAAACTCCACTATCAGCTGCTCGTTAAGGGGAACCTCTATCTCCCCTGGCACGGGCAACCCCACCACCTGCCCTTCGAGTTTCTCTTCATCCAACTTCAACCACTCCGGGCACCTCCCTCCCTTCTTCGCTACCTCCTCCTTAACGAGCGGAACCACGGGGGAATCAGGCTTAACTTTTATTATATCACCCACTTCCACCTGATAGCTTGGGATATCCACCACCTTCCCATTCACCAGTATATGTCCATGGGTTACCAATTGGCGAGCTTGCTTCCTTGAGGCGGCAAAACCCAATCTATAAACAACCGCGTCTAACCTTCTTTCAAGTAACATCAACAGGTTTTCCCCTGCCCTTCCTTTCATCTTGCTCGCCATCTCAAAATAGCGCTTGAACTGCGTTTCCGTCAACCAATACATCCTCTTTGCTTTTTGCTTCTCCCTGAATCTCAACCCGTAATCCTTGAGCTTGGGAGGACGAGTTTGACCATGCATTCCGGGTGGATAGTTTCTCTTTTCCAGAGGGCATTTGGGGGTATGGCACTTATCCCCCTTTAGGAAGAGCTTCATCCCTTCCCTTCTACACAATCTACAGCGTGGACCAGTATATAAGCTCACTTGTTATTCACCTCACACTCTTCTTCTCTTTGGAGGACGACATCCATTGTGAGGAACAGGTGTCACATCCTTAATGATGTTGATTTCAAGACCAGCGGCTTGAAGAGCTCTTATAGCGGTTTCCCTTCCCTGTCCCGTTCCTTTCACATAAACATCAACTTTTCGCACTCCCATTTCCATAGCCTTTTTCGCAACAGAATCAGCTGCCAATTGAGCTGCGTAGGGTGTGCCCTTCCTCGTTCCCTTTAATCCCACAGTTCCTCCGCTGTCCCAGCAGAGGACATTGCCATCTTTATCGGTTATTGAAATTATGGTGTTGTTGAAGGTAGCCTTTATATGGGCTATTGCATGGGTAACCAATCTTCTCTCTTTTTTCTTCGCTGCTTTCTTTTTAGCCATAACTCCTTACCTCCTTATTTCCTTGCCCCTATGCGGGCGCGAGGTCCTTTCCTCGTCCTCGCATTCGTGCGAGTCCTCTGCCCTCTCACGGGCAGACCTACCTTATGCCTTAAACCTCTGTAACAACCTATCTCAATTAACCTGCGGATATTAGCAGCTACCTCCCTTCGCAAATCTCCCTCCACTTTGTATTTGCTCTCAATTATATTATTGAGCCTCGCCACCTCCTCATCCAAGAGGTCCTTCACCTTTACATTAGGGTCAATGCCCGCTTCCTCCAATATTTTCTTGCTGAGCGTCCGCCCTATACCATATATATAGGTCAGGGCAATCCAGATATTCTTATCCTTCGGCAAATCAACTCCAGCTATTCTTGCCATTTTCTCACCTCCCTTGCCTCTGCTTATGCTTAGGGTTGGAGCAGATGACCATCACTCTGCCCTTTCTCCTTATAATTTTACACTTATCACATATCCTCTTCACAGAGGGACGCACTTTCATTTTAAAAATCTCACCTCTCTTATTTATAACGATAAAGTATCCTGCCCTGCGTCAGGTCATAAGGAGAGACTTCTACTTTTACCTTATCGCCGGGCAGAATCTTTATGTAGTGAAGGCGCATCTTGCCGGATGCGTGTGCGGTGATTATAAGGTTATTATCAAGTTTAACACGGAAAGCCGCATTCGGCAAGGCCTCTATCACTACGCCTTCCATCTCTATAGTCTCCTTTTTCACCTCTTACCTCCTTGTCAATATCAAACATCCATCGCCCATTATGGCAATAGTATGCTCAAAATGGGCGGAAAGACTACCATCAACAGTTTTGACCGTCCAACCATCTTCCGCTGTGAATACTCTATCACTCCCAATGTTCACCATTGGCTCTATCGCCAATGTCATCCCTTCCCGCAGAATTATCCCCTTCCCCTTACTGCCGTAGTTGGGGACAGGGGGCTCTTCCCAAAGACTCCGACCGATGCCATGACCGGTTAACGCCTTAACCACGGAAAAACCTTTCCCTTCCACATAGCTCTGAATGGCATAACCGATGTCGCCCAACCTTGCTCCCTTCCTCGCTGCCCTAATGCCTCTCTCCAATGCCTCCCTCGTCGTATTTATCAATTCTATAATTTTTTCATCAACCTCTCCATTCCCCACGACGAATGTGCGCGCCCCATCCGCATGATATCCTTCAAACTCCACACCAACATCTAACTTTAACAAATCTCCCTCCTTCAAGATTCTCTTCTTTGAGGGAATCCCGTGAACGACCTCGTCATTAAGGGAGGCGCAGATGGAGGCGGGAAATCCGTTGAAGCCCTTAAAGGAAGGTCTCCCTCCACGCGAGCGGATGAGCTCCTCAGCGAGGGAATCCAGCTCCCCTGTGGAAATACCGGGCTTGGCGTTTGCTTCTAATATATCCAAAACCTCCGCTAAAATCTCACCCGCCCTCCTCATCTTCCTTATCTCTTCTTCTTTCTTAATCACTATCATCTTTCAATATCCGAACGATTTCCTCCACAGATTGCTCAAGGGGGACCTCGCAATTCACATTGACCAAAAGCCCCTTCTCCTCATAAAAGCGGATGAGGGGCTCCGTTTGCTTGTGATAAACAGCCAAACGATGGCGTATCGCTTCCGGTTTATCATCGTCTCTCTGATATAATTCCCCTCCACAGTAATCGCAAATACCTTCCTTTTTTGGTGGCATATTGACGATGTGGAAGATTGCTCCGCAATTGCGACATATCCTCCTTCCCGAGAGACGCCTTATTACCTCCTCCTCACTTACAACCAGATTTATCACCTTTTTCAAGGGCAAGGAGAGCTCCTTTAAAATCTCCTCTAAAGCCTCCGCTTGTTGGAGAGTGCGAGGATATCCATCAAGGATAAACCCCTTCTTGCAATCATCCTGCGAAAGCCTTTTCTTCACTACCAAGTTTACAACCTCATCGGGGACAAGCTCCCCCCTCTCAACATATCTTCTCACCTCTTGACCCAACTCACTGTTCTTCTCCATCTCCTCCCTGAAGATGTCCCCAGTTGATATATGGGGAATGCCCAACAAAGAGGAAAGCCTCTTTGCGTGTGTTCCTTTGCCTGCTCCAGGTGCTCCTAACAAGATGACCAATCCCTTCTCCTCCCTTCTATTTTATGAAACCTTCATAGCGTCTCATAGCAATCTGGGCTTCCAGCTGCTGAACGGTCTCCACCGCTACACCTACAAGAATTAATATGGAAGTTCCACCTACTACCGTGAAAACCCTCGCGGGAACACCCGTAATATTGGAGTAATAATACTGCAATAAAGCTATGGCGGCTAGGAACAAGGCTCCTACGAAGGTAACCCTTGAAAGAACTCTATCTATATATTCTTTGGTAGGTTGACCAGGACGAACTCCCGGTATGAAACCTCCCGCTTTCTTCAAGTTATCGGCTATATCAGAGGGGTTGAATACGACAGCGGTATAGAAATAGGTGAATAACATCACTAAAATGGCATAGATTATGGAGGCAACGACGCTCATTCCGGGGCTGAAGTAATAGAGGAGCTTATATACCCAAGAATTTTGCTGAGTGGGATTGCCGAAGAACTGGAGAATGGTGGAGGGGAAAGTAATGATTGCGATGGCGAAGATTATGGGTATGACTCCGGCGTTGTTTAGGCGAAGCGGCAAATATGTCTGGGAACCAGCATATGCCCTTATCCCCACGACTTTCCTCGCATACTGCACGGGGATTTTCCTCTGAGCGTTCTGCACTGCTACAACAGCTGCGACAACTCCCAGGAAAAGAATAGCGAGAAGAAGGACATTGAAAAATGTGATTGTGCCCGCCCTTAAAGCCTGAATTGTGTTGTATATATCATAGGGCATTCTGACCATTATATTACAGAGTATTATTAGAGAGACGCCGTTTCCTATTCCCTTCTCTGTAATTAGTTCGCCCAACCAGAGGAGGAAACAGGTTGATGCCGTGAGAGCGATTACAGCGCGGAAATAATCAAAAGTGGTAAAATGGAGTATATTCTGCGCTCTCCCAAGGGCAATACACATACCAGTTGCTTGCATTAGGGAAAGTAGAACGGTTAGATAACGCGTATATTGTCCGATTTTCTTTCTTCCTTCTTCCCCGCCTTCCTTAGCCAATTCCTCCAAGCTGGGAATAGCCATAGTTAACAGCTGCATTATGATTGAGGCGTTTATATAGGGATAAATCCCCATCGCGAAGATGGTAAATTTGCGCATCGCCCCTCCCGAGAAGAGGTCAACAAGGGAAAAAAGACCTCCACCACGAGCAAAAAGCTCCTCAAGAGCTTGTCTGTTCACTCCCGGAATGGGGATATGAAGACCAGCAACATAAAGGGCAAACATACCTAAAACGAACAATATCCTCTTCCTCAAATCGGGATAGCGAAGGGCGGAAACGAATGTCTCCAGCATTTAACCTATCACCTCTGCCTTCCCTCCAGCCTTCTCTATCTTCTCCTTAGCAGAGGCACTGAAAGCATGAGCCTTTACGATTAGCGGCCTCTTCACTTCCCCTTCACCCAATATCTTCACAGGTATATCCTTTTCCTTTATCAAACCTCTTTCATAGAGGAGTTGGGGAGTGATTTCTTGCACATCTCCCAGACGCATTAAGTCCTTAACATTTACTACCTGCCATTCCTTCTTAAAGGGATTTTTAAAACCCTTCTGCTTCGGGAGGCGAAGGTGAAGGGGAGTTTGACCACCTTCCATATGGAGGCTGACGCTCTCGTGTGCCTTCTGCCCTTTCGTTCCCCTTCCAGCGGTTTTCCCGTGACCAGAACCTATGCCTCTACCCACCCTCTTTTTCTTTTTCCTCGGATATTCAACCTTTATCTCGTGTATCTGCATCTTGCACCTCCTCAATCTCCACTATCCTCACTTCCAGAAGGTCCTTCACTCTCTCTATCATCCCCTCCACTTGGGGATTGTTCGGCTTTAGGACCTCCTGGTTCACTCTCCTCAATCCCAGAGCTTGGAGGGTTCTCTTCTTCCAAAACTTGTGTCCGATGGGGCTCTTCTTTAACTTCAGCAGAAACATCTTCCTCAAGTTTTTCCACCTCCATCTTTTTGAGCCAGGGTAGCAATTGATAAGGGTGTTTTCCCCTCTTGCGCGCTACCTCCTCGGGAGTTTGGAGGGAGCTCAAAGCCTTAAGGGTTGCCCAAACTACATTAACGGGATTAGTTGACCCGATGCACTTAGTCAATATATCCTTTATTCCCGCTAATTCAACCACCGCCCTAACAGCACGCCCGGCAACTGTTCCCGTTCCCGGAGAAGCGGGCTTTAGCAGAACCTTCGTTGCCCCAATTTCCCCAATAACCGCGTGGGGAATGGTATTACCGAGCAGGGGAACCTCAATCATATTCTTCTTAGCCTGATTAACTGCCTTACGGAGGGCATCAGGAAGCTCATGCGCCTTCCCTATGCTCGCTCCCACATGACCCTGCTTATCACCAACCACGGCTAAAACGAATATCCTCTGTCTTCTTCCTCCCTTCTGCGTTCTGGATACCCTCTTAAAGAGGACTATCCTTTCCTCCAATTTGGTATCATCTGAGGGAACGAATTTGCGCTTTTTCGTCACTATCCTCATATTTTCAATCCTCCTTCTCTTGCTCCCTCCGCCAAAGCACGCACTCTCCCCTGATATTTATAACCTCCCCGGTCAAAAGCAGCTTTCTCAATTCCCAACTCCAAAGCCCGCTTGGCTAAAAGGCGACCCACCTCTCTCGCAATTTCCGTCTTGCTCTTGCCCTGGGCAATCTTCCTTATTTCGGGGTCAAGGGAGGAAGCAGAGCAATAAGTATGCCCTATCTCATCGTTTATCAACTGGGCATATATGTGTTTAAGGGAGCGGAAGACCGATAGCCTCGGTCTCTCGCTTGTTCCCGATATCTTCTTCCTTACCCTTAAATGCCTTCTCTTTCTCGCTTCAACTTTGCTCAACATCTTAACTTTATTTAGCACCTCCTACTTTCGCTGCTTTACCAGGCTTGAGATGAACTACTTCTCCTCTATATCTTATGCCTTTTCCGTGATAGGCATCCGGAGGTCTGATTGCTCTTATCTCCGCTGCCTGCTGTCCCACAACTTGTTTATCAATACCTTTGACAACTATCAAAGTCTGCCGCGTATCGGGGTCCTGGGTTACCTCAAAAGTTATGCCCGGCTTGGGTTCCACGACAACAGGATGGGAGAAGCCTATGTTCAAGACGAGGTTCTCACCCTGCTTCGTTGCCCTGTAGCCTACGCCCACTATCTCCAAGGTTTTTTGGAACCCCTTTGTTACACCCTCTATGAGGTTTGCGATAAGGGTGCGGAATAAACCATGTAAGGAACGGCTCTCCTTCCTGTCGTCCCTCCTTTTCACATATATTTTGCCATCTGCAAGCTCCACCTCTATAAGAGGATGGAGGGCGAGGCTGTTTTTCCCTAAGGGACCTTCAACATATATTTGGTCCCCTTCTAACTTCACTTTCACATTCTCTGGTATAACAATCGGCTTTCTACCTATATGCGACACCTTTAATCACCTCACCAAACATAGCATATAACTTCTCCGCCAACGCCAAGCCGTCGGGCTTCCTTATCGGTTAACACCCCTTTGGAGGTAGACAAAATGGCTATCCCCAATCCATCCATAACACGGGGAATTTCATCTTTGGACACATAAATTCTGCTTCCCGGCTTGCTCACTCTTTTCAGCCCGCTTATCACCGGTTCCCCCTCAGGTGTATATTTCAGGAAGATGCGTAAGATGCCTTGCTTACCATCGTCAATGAACTGAAAATCGTGGATATATCCTTCCTTACGCAATATCCGCGCTATCTCTATCTTGATTTTTGAGGCGGGAACGGAGACCTCCTTCTTTTCCGCCATCAGGGCGTTTCTAATGCGGGTAAGCATATCGGCTATAGGGTCAGTAAGAACCATAGCTCCCTCCTTTACCAACTTGACTTCACCACGCCGGGTATCAATCCCTGATAAACAAGCTCCCTAAAACATATCCTGCAGAGACCGAATTGCCTTATATATCCTCTCGGTCTTCCACAGCGGAAACAGCGATTTCTCTGCCTCGTTTTGAATTTAGGTGGGAGCTTGCTTCTTTCGATTTTCGCCTTTCTCGCCATATCTATTCTTCCTCCTTACGAGAGCTTTCTATTATCTGCTGTGCTATGTGGGGAGGAACCTCCTCATAGTGGGAGAAGGACATAGTGAAGCTTCCTCTCCCTCCCGTTATGGAACGCAAGTCTATAGCATATTTGAGCATCTCAGCCATAGGAACCTGCGCTATAATGCGGTCAATTAAAGGGGACTCGGATTCTATACCGATTATCCTACCTCGCTTACTGTTCAATCCGCCAATCACATCACCAGTGAACATCTTCGGCACAGTAACTACAACATTCATTATCGGCTCCAAGAGAACGGGGTCAGCCTGCTTAACAGCCTCCTTGAAGGATATAGCGGCAGCTATCTGGAATGCCAAATCGGAAGAATCCACCTCGTGATATTTTCCATCATAGAGGGTTACCCTCACATCAACGACTGGATAGCCAGCCAGCACTCCCTCACTGAGCGCCTTCTGCACCCCTTTCTCAACGGATGGTATATACTGACGGGGAATGGCTCCTCCGACAATCTTATTTACAAACTCATAGCCACTTCCCCTTTCCAAGGGCTCAACAGTGAGATAGACAACCCCATATTGACCATGTCCACCTGTCTGCCTTATATACTTGCCCTCCGCGCTAGCTGAGCGCCTTATCGTTTCTCTATAAGGAACCTTGGGTGTGGATAGCTCTACATCTACCCCAAACTTCCTTTTGAGACGCTCCATAGTTACCTCCAGATGCAAGTCGCCCATCCCTGCCATAATCGTCTGCTTCATCTCGTTATCTCGCCACCAACGGAAAGACGGGTCCTCTTCGGTCAAGCGGTTGAGACCCATCGTCAGCTTCTCCTCATCTTCCCGACTCTTGGGAGCAATTGCCAGCTGATAGACGGGCTCGGGGTAGCTTATGGGGGGAAGCATCACGAGCCTTGAAGGATGACATAAAGTATCTCCAGTTGAGGTCTCGGCGAGCTTGGGAATGGCGCAGATATCCCCTGCGTGAACTCTACCAATAGGTTGTTGCTGTTTGCCGAGGAGCAGGAACAATTGCCCCACTTTTTGTTGGACATTTTTGTTAACATTTACAAGAACGCTATCAGCGGCAAGTAGCCCAGAATAAACCCTCACATAGGAGAGCTTCCCCACATAGGGGTCGGCAACTGTCTTGAAAACGAAGGCACAAACCGGCTCCTCATCCTTTGGATTAACTTCTATCTCTTCCCCATTCCCCGGTGCCATCCCCTTTATGCTTCCTCTATCGAAGGGAGAGGGAAGATACTTTACGATTGCTTCCAATAGCTCCTCCACTCCCTCACCGGAGAAAGCGGAGGCAGCGAGAACAGGAAAGAGTTGTCTTGCCCTCACTCCCTCCACAAGGGCTTCCTCTATCTCTTTTTCCTCTATTTCCTCCTCATTAATATATTTCTCCAGCAGAGCATCGCTGACATCCGCCACCGCCTCCAAGAGCTTCTCCTTATAACCATCAACGAGACGCTCCGCAACGCTGCCCACCGCTACTACTCCCTTGCCAAAAGATTCCTGCAACTGGTTTAGAACCTTATTGAAATCAGCATTTTCCCTTTCTATCTTATTAACCACTATCAAAACGGGAAGGGAATGCTCCTGAGCAAGACGCCACATATTCTCCGTTCCTATCTCCACTCCTGAGGCAGCACAAACCACTAACACCACCGCATCAGCGGCTCTCATTGCCCCCAAAACCTCGCCTTGAAAATCCGCATAACCAGGGGTATCTATTATGTTTATCTTCGTTCCATTCCAATCGAGATAGGCGAGTGAAAGGCTGATGGATGTTTTCCTCTGTATCTCCTCGGGCTCGTAGTCCATCACCGTGTTGCCATCTTCCACCTTCCCCATGCGGGTTGTCATCTTTGCCTTATAAAGTAGAGCCTCTATGAGTGAGGTCTTTCCTGCCCCAGAATGGGCAACGAAGACGACATTCCTAATATTTTGGGTCGTATACTCCTTCATATCCTGCTACCCTCCTCCCTGAATGGGCATCCGAGAAGCTTCAACAATGTCCTGCCTTCAATATCGCTTTTCGCAGTAGTAACAATCGTTATATTCATTCCCCTAACCTTTTCAACTTGGTCCAAATTTATCTCCGGGAATATTGTCTGCTCGTCAAGCCCCAAACTGAAATTGCCATGCCCATCCATCTTCTGGGGCAAACCCTTGAAATCCCTAACCCTAGGCAAGACTATGGCGAAAAGCTTTTGGAGAAAATGCCACATCCTGTCTCCCCTGAGGGTTACCTTGCATCCTATGGGCATCCCCTTCCTCAGCTTAAAGCTGGAAATCGATTTTCTCGCCTTGCAAACCATAGGCATCTGCCCCGTTATCAACGCCAATTCCTTCTTAGCGGTCTCTATCTCTTTAGGGTCTTGCACCGCTTCTCCTACCCCCATATTTACAACCACTTTTTCTATACGAGGAACCTCCATTATGTTCTTATAGCCAAAGATACGCATCATCTCGGGGACGACTTCCTTTATGTATTTCTCCTTCATAGGGGGCATCTCAGACTTCATCTATCAACTCACCACACTTCCTACAAGCTCTCGCCTTTTTGTCTCTAACGAAGACCATCCTGGGACGGGTCCTCTTGTTGCAATGAGGGCAGACAAGCATAACATTTGAAATATGGATAGGAGCGGGCTTCTCCATTATCCCGCCTTGGGGCATCTTCTGAGAGGGACGCATATGCCTCTTCACCAATTTTACACCCTCCACCACAACCCTTCCCCGTTCGGGAATGACTCTTATAATCGTCCCCCTCTTCCCTTTCTCAACACCACTTATTACCTCCACCGTATCGCCCTTCTTCAATTTATAGCGTGGAATTTTCACTTTCGCCTTCATCACACTACCTCCGGAGCAAGAGAGATTATCCTGGTAAATCCTTTTTCCCGCAGCTCCCTTGCGACGGGTCCAAAGACCCTGCTACCCCTTGGGGCACCCTGCTGGTCTAAGATGACCACAGCATTATCATCAAATCTAACCCAAGTTCCATCAGGGCGCCTTATGGGGGCGCGAGTGCGCACGATTACCGCCCTCACAACGGTTCCCTTCTCTATGGGAGAATTGGGAATAGCGTCCTTTACGGTAGCGACAATGATATCCCCAACTCTCCCATACTTGGCATTGCCCTTAAGCACCCTGATGCATTCAACTATTTTAGCACCAGTGTTATCAGCGACTGTAAGGCGAGTATATGGCTTAATCATTCTTCCTCTCTCCTTTTTATAATTCTAACCAATCTCCAGCGTTTCGTCTTGGAGAGGGGTCTCGTTTCCATAATTTCTACTATATCCCCTTCCCTCGCTTCGTTGAATTCATCGTGTGCTTTGAATTTCGTTGTTTTCTTTATAACCTTAGGATAAAGGGGATGGCGGACGAGGCGAGTAACCGCGACGACGATGGTCTTGTCCATCTTGTCGCTCACTACCTCGCCTCGGAAGACCTTTCGCTTTCCTCTCGTCTTACCAGCAGTAGCGTTCATAGTTTTATCCCCCTTTCTCTCAGGATTGTAAGGATGCGAGCTATGTCCTTCCTCACCATTTTCATTCGTTTAGGATTTGCAAGCTGTTTCGTCTCCCTCTGAATGCGGAGGTTAAACAGCTCCTGCTTCAAATCTGAATAGAGTTGAAGCAGTTCCTCGTTTGTTTTCTCCCTTAATTCCGTCGGCTTCATTGCGCCGCAACCCCCTCTTTTTCCTTCTCCACTATTTGCACTTTGAAGGGAAGCTTGTAGGAAGCAAGCCTCAGGGCCTCCAAAGCGGTTTCCCTATCAACGCCCCCAACCTCCAGTATTATCCTTCCCCTTTTCACCGCCGCCACCCATTCATCTGGAGAACCTTTGCCTCCACCCATCCTCGTTTCCGCTGGCTTTTTCGTCACAACACGGTCAGGGAAAACACGGAGGTATATCTTCCCTCCCTTTTGAAGATAACGGCTTATCGTTACCCGCGCAGCCTCCAAAGCCCTCGCGGATAGCCATTTCGTCTCAAGGGAGCGTAGACCATATTCCCCAAAGGCAAGGGTTGTTCCCTTAGTTGCTTTGCCTTTGAGCCAGCCAAGATGTGGTTTCCTATATTTCGTCCGCTTCGGCTGCAGGGGCATACTCTATCTCCTCCCTTTCCTGAGGTTGTTCCTTCAATCTATAAATCCAGACCTGAACGCCAATCGTTCCATATTTAGTTAAGGCAACCGCATAACCATAATCTATATCTGCATCAAGAGTAGAGAGAGGCAAATTCCCCTCCATTACTGCCTCATCCCTTGCCAACTCCGCACCAGCTAACCTCCCCGAACACTCTATCTTTATTCCACCCGCTCCCGCCCTCATAGCCCGCAAAACCGCTTGTCGCATTGCCCTTTTATAGGCAACACGCTTCTCTATCTGACTTGCTACATTCTCCGCTACTATCTGAGCATCAAGTTCAGGAAATCTTATCTCCTCCACATTTATCTTCACTTCTTTCCCCGTCATATCCGAAACAGCGCGAACCAATTCCTCAATAGTCCTCCCCCCTCTTCCTATCACTATGCCGGGACGAGCAGTGTGGATGGTTATATTTATAGTATCAGATGCCCTTTCAATGATTATCCTGCTAACCCCGGCATTCTTTAGATTCTTCTTCAGGAAATCCCTTATCTTCAAATCCTCTTGCAATAACTCGGTATATCTTTTGCCAGTAGCGAACCAGCGGGAATCAGGTTCCCTGTTTATTCCCAACCTTAAAGCAATCGGGCTTACTTTTTGTCCCATATTTCCTATACCTCCTCCACTATTACCGTGATATGGCTGGAAGGCTTCCTTATCTTGTAAGCCCTCCCCATCGCGCGCGGTCTAAAACGCTTAAGAGAAGGACCCATATCAACGATTACATTTTTCACAATCAGTCTATCAGGATTCATATTATGGTTATTCGTCGCGTTAGCCACAGCCGATTTCAATACATTCTTTATTATTGCTGCCGCCTTAGTGGAAAGAAGTCCAAGTAAAGCCTCCGCCTCCTTCACATTCTTCCCTTTCAATAAAGAAGCTACCCTCCTTGCCTTAAGAGGAGAAATTCTTACATACCTTGCAATTGCCTTCGCTTCCATTCCTAACTCTTTCATTCTTTACCTCTCCCTCTTTCCTCTTTTTCTTTGGTCTCACCATGCCCTCTAAAGGTGCGAGTGGGAACGAATTCCCCCAATTTATGCCCCACCATTCTCTCAGTGATATAAATCGGAATATGCCGTTTCCCATTATAGACCGCTATTGTCCTCCCGACCATCGCGGGAATGATGTGGGAGCGGCGAGACCAGGTCTTTATTATCGTCTCCTTATCGTATTTTTGTAGCTTCTCAAGGAGATGAGCGTCAACAAAGTAACCTTTCTTCTTGCTTCGTCCCATTGCTCACTTCCTCCTCTGCAAGATGAACTTATCCGTAACCTTTCTGCGCCTCGTTTTAACTCCCCTTGCTGGCTTGCCCCAGGGTGTCTTGGGATGGGGCAATCCAATCGGAGCTCTACCCTCTCCTCCCCCGTGGGGATGGTCCCTTGGCGTCATAGCGGAACCCCTTACATGGGGACGCCTCCCAAGATACCTGCTCCTTCCAGCCTTGCCCAATCTGATGTTCTCATGGTCTATGTTCCCCACTATCCCTATCGTGGCTTTACAATCAAGATGTATCAACCTTATTTCCCCAGAAGGCAACTTAACCTGGGCATAATCGCCCTCCTTAGCCATTAACTGGGCGCTTGTGCCAGCTGCCCTCACGAGCTTCGCCCCTCCCCCGGGAACCAATTCAATTGCATGAATGAAAGTTCCCAAGGCGATATTTCTCAAGGGAAGGGCATTCCCTACCTTCTGGGGAGCATCCGGTCCAGACATCACCGTGTCCCCAACCTTCAATCCCTGCGGAGCCAGTATATACCTTTTCTCCCCATCCGCATACTGAAGTAACGCTATATAGGCGGTGCGATTAGGGTCATACTCTATCGCTATTACCTTTGCGGGAATTCCATCCTTATCCCGCTTAAAATCTATTATCCTATAGAGACGCTTGCTACCCCCTCCTCTGAATCGCACCGTTATAACACCTTGATTATTCCTTCCTCCCGTTTTCTTGAGAGGAACAACGAGAGATTTCTCAGGCTCCTTCTTCGTTATCTCCTCAAATGTGGGGTAGCTGGCGTTCCTTCTTCCCGGAGATGTGGGCTTTACTTCCTTGATAGGCATCCTACAACACTCTCCTTATCATAATCCCTCAAATATATCTATTTTTCCTTCTTTAACAGTTACTATTGCCTTCTTCCAATCCTTTGTTCTCCCCGTAGTTCTCTTCCCCCAGAACATAGTCCTCGTTTTACCCTTTACATTTATCGTGTGCACCTTCTCCACCCTTACCCTAAAGAGCCTTTCCACAGCGCTTTTTATCTCCTGCTTATTCGCATCCTTTGCCACTTCAAAGCTGTATTTGCCCTCCCTCGCAAGACGGAGGGACTTCTCTGTTATAAGAGGTCTGATGATGATGTCCCTTGGGTCCCTCATTCTTCTTCCTCCTCCTTTAACCTATCCTCAACGATTTCCACCGCCTTCTTTGTCATTACTAAATATTTAGCGGAAAGGACATCGTAGGTGGTTAAGTCCTTAGCTTCAACTACCCCTACAACATAGGGCAAGTTTCGGGCAGACAGTATGACCACAGGATTCATTTCCTCCGTAACAATCAATGTGTTTTCTCCCTCAATTCCCAGAGAACGAAGAATCTCTTCCATCTTCTTTGTCTTCGGCTCCTCAATCTCCAGCTCTTCTACAACCTTTATCTCGCCATCAGCCAATTTCGCTGATAAGGCGGAGCGAAGAGCTAAACGCCTTTCCTTCTTTGATAGATAGAAAGAGTAATCCCTTGGGCGAGGTCCAAAAACGACGCCACCACCTACCCACTGGGGAGCCCTTATGGAACCCTGCCTCGCTCTTCCCGTTCCCTTCTGCCTCCATGGTTTCCTCCCTCCACCCCTTACCTCTCCTCTCGTCTTTGTGGAATGAGTCCCCTGACGCTGGTTGGCAAGATAGGACAAGACAGCCTGATGCATAAGGGTATGGTTGGGCTCCACGCCGAACACTTCCTCTTTCAGTTGGAGCTCGCCTACTACCTCTCCTCTTTGATTAAGCAGTTCCACCGTGGGCATCGGTTACTCTCCTTTCCCTGCCTTGACAAGTTTTTGGGATTTTATCGCTTGGCGAATTAACAATAAACTCCCTTTCCGCCCCGGCACCCCTCCCTTTAGAAGAAGGAGATTCCTCTCAGGGTCTACATCCACTACCTCAAGATTCTGCACTGTTACCCTTTCCGCCCCCATATGTCCGGGCATTTTCTTCCCCTTTATAATCCTTTGAGGTTGCTGAGGTCCCGCCGAAGCGGGTCTCCTATGAGACATTGAACCATGGGTAGCCGGACCTCCGCTAAACCCCCATCTCTTCATCACGCCAGCGAAGCCCTTTCCCTTTGAAATGCCCACAACATCCACCTTTTCCCCGGGAGTGAAGATATCCACTTTTATCTCGCTTCCCACATCAAGGTCATCAAATCTCCCCCTAATCTCTCGCAGGAACCTCATAGGAGGGACATTCGCCTTTTGGAAATGACCCAGCAACGGTTTGTTTAATTTTTCCTTCTTTACCTCTTCAAATCCTATCTGGATAGCTTCATAACCGTTTCTTTCAATTGTTTTTTTCTGAACAACAACGCAGGGACCCGCCTGAACTACCGTTACGGGCAGCATCTCGCCTTCCTTCGTGAAATATGAAATCATTCCTATCTTCTTTCCTAATATCGCCTTCATATCACTCACCTAAAGGGAAATTTCTATATCAACGCCACTCGGCAACTCCAACTGCATCAAGGCGTCAACGATTTTCGCTGAAGGCTCTATTATATCAATTAGCCTCTTATGTATTCTCATCTCAAAATGCTCCATTGAAGTCTTGTCTATAAAAGGAGACCGAATCACGCACCATCGCTTTATCTTCGTAGGCAAGGGAATAGGACCCGCTACCTTAGCTCCTGTATCCCTTGCGGTCTCCACTATCTTCCTGGAGGACTCATCAACCAAGCGATGGTCGTACCCTTTTAGTTTTATCCTTATTCTATCCCCGGGCATATTAGTCCAACACCTGCGTCACAACGCCAGCACCTATCGTCTTTCCACCCTCCCTGATGGCGAAACGCAAACCGGGCTCCAAAGCCACCGGCTTCTGCAACACCACCTTCATATTCACATTGTCCCCTGGCATCACCATCTCCACCCCCTCAGGGAGGGTTATCGTCCCCGTAACATCCGTCGTCCTAAAGTAAAACTGCGGCTTGTAGCCAGTGAAGAACGGCTTGTGCCGCCCTCCCTCCTCCTTCGTCAATACATATACCTCAGCCGCAAACTCCTTGTGCGGCTTTATCGTCCCCGGAGCAGCTATCACCATCCCTCTCTCCACATCGTCCTTCTCCACTCCACGCAGCAAAACACCTACATTATCTCCCGCTATAGCCTCATCAAGCGTCTTCCTGAACATCTCCAAGCTCGTCGCTACCGTCCTTATCGGTCTATCCCTCAACCCTACTATCTCCACCTCATCGCCAGGTCTTATCCTCCCCCTCTCCACCCTGCCAGTCGCTACCGTCCCTCTACCGGTTATGCTGAATACATCCTCAACAGCCATAAGGAAGGGCTTGTCAACATCACGCATAGGTAGAGGAATGTATTCGTCAAGGGCATCCACAAGCTCCCATATCCTGCCACACCACTCACACTCACGCTTGCCACAACCACATTCCAATACCTTCGTAGCCGAACCCTTTATAACGGGAACCTCGTCACCGGGGAACTCGTAGCGGGAGAGGAGCTCCCTCACTTCCAACTCAACGAGCTCCAATAGCTCGGGGTCATCAACGAGGTCGACCTTGTTCAGGAAGACAACAATGTAGGGGACGCCCACCTGCCTGGCAAGAAGGATATGCTCCCTCGTCTGGGGCATCGCTCCATCCGCCGCCGATACGACCAATATAGCTCCGTCCATCTGGGCAGCGCCTGTTATCATATTCTTTATGTAGTCGGCGTGTCCAGGACAATCTATGTGGGCATAGTGGCGCTTAGGCGTTTCATACTCGGCGTGAAAGATGTTAATCGTGAGACCTCTCGCCTTCTCCTCGGGGGCGGCGTCTATCTCCTCGTAGCGGAGGAACTTCGCCAACCCCGCCTTGGAGAGGACGAGGGTCATCGCCGAGGTGAGCGTTGTCTTGCCGTGGTCCACATGTCCAATCGTTCCTACATTAACATGTGGCTTCGTTCTCTCAAATTTCGCTCTTGCCATATTTTCGTCTTTCCTCCTTCCTAATTTAATTAATTTTACCTTTCAAAAAAGCGATTTTCAAGATTTAAACAAGGGAAGTTCACTCGCTTTCCCTTGCCTTTATCACATTTCTCGTCATCTCCCCTTCTTTCCTCACCAGCTCCGCCATCTCCCTCAACATCTTCGCTATAAACTCTTCCGTCTCTCTCCTTATTTGTTCCCTTTCCTTCCTCATCTGCTCTATCCGTTCAGCGCTTTCCCTCCTGCTCTCCTCTATTTCCCTAAAGGTCTTCGCCAACAACTCATTTGTCTCCTTCCTCATCTGTTCTATCCGCTCGGCGCTTTCCCTCCTGCTCTCCTCTATTTCCCTAAAGGTCTTCGCCAACAACTCATTTGTCTCCTTCCTCATCTGTTCTATCCGCTCGGCGCTCTCCTTCCTCATCTGCTCTATCCGTTCGGCGCTTTCCCTCCTGCTTTGTTCTATCCTCTCGGTGATTTCCTTCTTCCCCTCCTCCATCATCCGCTTTGCCCTTTCATCCTCGCTTTTAACCAAAATATCCGTCCTCTTTGCTAAGAGAACCGCATACACACCAATCACGATACTACCTATTCCAATAATGGCGCTGGAGATACCTAAAAATATAGAGATAGCGTTCATTTTGTTCCTCCTCTCTCCTGGAGCCCACGACCGGACTCGAACCGGAGACCTCGCCCTTACCAAGGGCGCGCTCTGCCGACTGAGCTACGTGGGCGATGGTGGAGGGGGGAGGATTTGAACCTCCGAAGCGCCGCGCGCAACAGATTTACAGTCTGTCCCCTTTAGCCGCTCGGGCACCCCTCCATCTCCCTGGAGCCGATGGCCCGACTCGAACGGGCAACCTGGTGATTACAAATCACCTGCTCTACCATTGAGCTACACCGGCTATCAAATATTATAACAATATATATAATCACTCGTCAACAAGATATAATATTCCCTATTCTATGCATTGCCAATAATAGAGGGATTATGATACATTCCATAAAATAAAAGATTGGCTTTCGCCAACACGTTCTCCGACCTCAGGTCGGAGAACGAGATTGCCACGCCCGCCTTCAGTGGGCTCGCATCTCTGGGTATAGGTTTTTAGATGGGATTGGTCTCTTTTCAATTTTATAAATCAATTTGTCAATAATTAAAACACTTAAATTTTATTGTCATCGTTTTGACATTTCCTCCCTCTATAATTATTAGTGAGTAGAAATTAAGAAGAAAGGAGGTGAAACGAAATGAAGAAGCACGGCTTTACTTTGATCGAGCTACTCGTCGTCATAGCTATCATCGCCATTCTGGCTGCTATCCTCTTCCCGGTCTTCTCTCGCGCCAGAGAGGCAGCGAGAAAAGCATCTTGTATGAGCAATCTTAAACAAATTAGCAATGCTATCGCTATGTACACGCAAGACTGGGACGAGAAGTACCCCTACTTCGTTTGGAGCGCGGATGGGAAACATCATGGAGAGCTCTTCCCCTACCTGCTTCAGCCCTACATCAAGAACTGGCAGGTCTTCGTCTGCCCAAGCGATGGCAATCCCTGGGATACTTGGTGGTGGTCTGGTAGGGATAGCGGGCGACCCGATACTCCCTATCCACCTGCTGGGCTAAGCTATGGGATGAACGAGGTCCTACATTATGGAACTTCTCTCGCCCAAATACCCGAACCGGCGAAGACCCTCTCCGTCTCCGACGCTGTCGCTGGTCTTATTTGCGATTGGCACTGGATGCCGGGGAGAGTGATAGCTGCCCACGATTATAGACACGACGCGCATAGCAAGGGGATTAACATCTTATTTGCGGATGGACATGTGAAGTGGATGTCCAACAGGTCGTTTGTCTCGGATTACCAGAATGGTCTGCTGAAGATACATCCAACCGCTGGACCGTGGGTTTGGCCTAACGGAGGCTACACATATCCCGCAGATTGGTAGAAACTTGACGAGGTAGCTCGAGAAACAATTGCGAGCGGAGGGGAAAATTCCCCTCCGCTCGCATTTATGAGTATAGTTTTTTTGTATTGTATCTATATCCCCCCACTCTTATAGGACCATCCCCCGCCCGCAATATTTTTGTTGGCGTTGTTTTCCTTCTTGCTATAATTTATAATCAGTATTCCCTATGCCCTACGATTTCAAATCTATTGAAGAGAAATGGCGCAGGAAATGGAAGGAAGAGGAAATCTATGCCACCCGCATAGACCCTTCCAAACCGAAATTCTATTACCTTGATATGTTCCCCTATCCCTCGGGTTATCTCCATATGGGGCATGTGAGGAATTATGTGATAGGGGATGTAATCGCCCGCTATAAAGTTGCCACTGGCTATAATGTGCTCCATCCTATGGGATGGGATGCCTTTGGATTGCCCGCGGAGAACGCCGCTATCAAACACGGTATACATCCCCAAAAATGGACTTTTGATTGTATAGCGAACATCAAACGCCAATTTGACCTTTTGGGCATTTCCTTTGATTGGTCAAGGGAGATAGCCACCTGCACTCCCGATTATTATAAATGGACGCAATGGTTCTTCGTCCAACTCTTCAAAAACAACCTTGCCTATAGGAAGAAGGCGCCCGTTAACTGGTGTCCCTCTTGCCAAACCGTATTGGCTAACGAGCAAGTGAAAGGGGGGAGATGTGAGCGCTGCGATACTCCAGTTGTGAAAAAGGACCTTGAACAATGGTTCTTCCGCATAACAGCCTACGCCGAACGCCTTCTCACCGACCTTGAGCTTTTAACTGATTGGCCCGAGAGGGTTAAGATTATGCAGAGGAATTGGATAGGCAAGAGCGAAGGATTGGAGGCGGACTTTCCCGTTGTAGGCAGAGAGATTTCCATCACCATATTCACCACTCGCCCTGATACTATTTACGGCGCTACCTTCATAGTTCTTGCTCCTGAACATCCTTTAACTTTGGAGCTGGTTAAGGGCACATCTCTTGAATCCGAGGTAAGGGAATTCATTGAAAGGGTTAGACTGCAAAGCGAGATAGAGAGGACCGCTATGGAGAAGAAGAAGGAAGGAATCTTCCTCAATTGCTATGCCCTCAATCCTTTTACGAATGAGCAAATCCCCATCTGGACGGCGGATTATGTGCTCTATGAATATGCAACGGGCGCGATAATGGCAGTTCCTGCCCATGACCAAAGGGATTTGGAATTCGCTCGCCAATATAATCTCCCCATAAGGGTAGTGATACAGCCTCCTGAAAATTCCCTTGATGTTGAGACGATGGAGGAAGCTTATGTTGAACCTGGCATTCAGGTGAATTCTGGTCCCTTTAATGGGATGTGGTCTGAGGAGGCAAAGGAGGCGATTATAAAATTCGCTGAGGAGAAGGGGATAGGTAAGAGGAAGGTTTATTACAAGCTGAGGGATTGGTGCATTTCCCGCCAAAGGTATTGGGGAGCTCCCATTCCTATGATTTATTGTCCCAATTGTGGTATCGTTCCTGTTCCCGAGGAGCAGCTTCCCGTCCTTTTGCCCGAGGATGTTGATTTCTTGCCCACCGGTCCCTCACCCCTTGCTCGCCATCATTCCTTCCCTTATGTGAAGTGTCCTTATTGCGGTAGCGATGCGCGGCGGGAAACCGATACGATGGATACATTTGTTGATTCCTCCTGGTATTTCCTCCGCTTCACCAGCCCGAGGGAAGATAAAGCTCCCTTTGACAAGGAAGCGGTTGAGTATTGGATGCCCGTTGACCAGTATGTTGGCGGGATAGAACACGCGGTTCTTCATCTCCTCTATTCCCGCTTTTTCACTAAATTCCTCTATGATTTGGGACTTGTTTCCTTCCCCGAGCCCTTCATCAGGCTTTTCACCCAGGGGATGATTACCCTCGGTGGTAGCGCTATGTCCAAATCGAGGGGAAATGTAGTTACTCCTGAGGAGATATGCGAGAAATACGGGGCTGATACGGCGAGGGTGTATACTCTCTTCATCGGTCCTCCCGAGCTTGACGCAGAATGGAGCGAAAGGGGAGTAGAGGGGGTTTACCGTTTTCTTAATAGAGTTTATCGTTTGTTTGAAGAGAACCTCTCTCACTACGACCCCGATTGGCGTGAGAAAATAGACCAGTTGGGGTATAAAGGGAAGAGGAGGATTACTCATTCAACCGTGAAGAAGGTAACAGAGGATATAGAAAGATTTCATTTCAATACAGCGATAGCGAGTTTGATGGAGTTCACATCCGCTCTTTATGAATGGACGCAGGAGGATAATAAAGACGATAGATGGAGGGTTACATTTAGCGAGGGATTGGAGATGTTGATTCATCTTCTTTCCCCATTCGCGCCTTATATAGGTGAGGAGATGTGGGAGAAGCTGGGGAAAGGGCGGAGCATTTACTTTGAAAGCTGGCCTAAGTGGAAGGAGGAGCTTCTCCAGAGCGAGACACTTGTCCTTCCCATACAGATAAATGGGAAGGTTAGGGGGACGGTGGAAGTGCCAGCGGAGGCAAGCGAGGAGGAGATAAAGGAAGAGGTGCTGAAGTTGGAGAGGGTGAGGAAATATTTGGAGGGAAAGCGGATAAAGAGATTCATCCTTGTTCCCAATAGGCTTGTCAGCATTGTCGTAGAGTAATATTAAGGACCTATAGCTTTACCTCCCAATCCTCCAAGGATGATGCTTGCGATGAGGATTAGGAGGACGAGAAAGGATATGAGGGTGTAGGTCCAGTCTCTATAGAGGAGGAAGAGGAAGAAGGAGAAAATGACTCTCAATATTGGGGTGGCTAAAAGGAGGAGAAACCCGAGGGCGAGGATTTTATATCCCGAAAACCCAGTGCCGGATTTCAACATTGAGGGGATATCGTGATGAACAGGGAGAGGTTGGAGATAGGATAAGATGATGCCAAGGAAAATGAGGAAAGCGCTAAGAGCTACACCTATAAGCAGGACATAGCTCAGTATTAGCTCGAATCTCTCTGTAGTTTTTCTATTTTTCATTTCATAACCCCTGGATAATCATTCTCACTGCAATAAAAAGTAGGACGAGGGTGAAAAGGAGTCTTATGGTTGTGCTCCTTATTTTAAATAAGATTCTCGTCCCAATCGCTGCCCCAAAAAGAACGCCCAAAGCTACGGGAGCGGCGATGAAAGGGTCTATCATCCTATGAGCGAGATAGTAGCCCGCGCTCGCTGCGGCGGTCACACCTATCATAAAATTGCTCGTTGTCGTGGAGACCTTCATAGGGAGGCGCATAAAGGTATCCATAGCGAGAACCTTGAAGACGCCTGCACCTATTCCCAGGAGTCCGGAGACGATTCCAGCGATATAAAGGGTGAATAACCCTTGCCCTACCCCTGTGACCTCGTATTTCACTTCCCTGCCTAAAGAATCATCGTAATAGGAATCGCTTAGCCTGAGGGTTTTAGCTAAGGGGCTTGACTTTACACCCTCGGGTAGTTCTTGCTTTCTCGTTCTAAACATCTGTGCGGAGGCGTATAGCATAACCAATCCGAAGAGGATGAAGAGAAAATTAGTTTTTATTGAGGTTCCGATTATCGCTCCTGTTAAGGCTCCCAGAGTGGTGCCGATTTCCAAAAACATTGCAATTCTTATATTCGTAATTCTTTCCCTTAGATAGGCAACGGCGGCGCCACTTGAGGTGGCGATTACCGAGATGAGGGAGGCTCCAATGGCATGGCGAATATCAATGTGGGCAACGAGGGTTAGAAAGGGGGTGATTATTATTCCCCCTCCCAAGCCGAGAAGGGAACCGATTAAACCCGCTATCAAGGAAACCAAAAAAGTTAGTATTGACAGATGGATGTCCACATAAAAAATATTAAAATAAAAGGAGGCTTTTGGCTATGTTAAAGGATTTATTAACGATAATTTGCACTATTTTTCTTTTGGAGTTCGCGGATAAGACGCAGATAGCGGCGATTAGCTTCGCCACGAGGCATAAGCCCATTTTGGTCTATTTAGGAGTAATTATTGGTATGTCAATCACTACAGTCATCTCTGTGGCAATTGGCAGGGCATTAGCTTTAACCGTTCCCTCTAAATATATTAAAATCGTAGCTGGAGCCTTATTTATCGTTGTTGGCATCTGGACGATTTTCGGAAAATAAAGAAAGGAGGTATAACGTTTATGAGAAAGCTTTTTGTATTGTTAGTCCTTATTTCCTTCTCTCTTTATGCTGATGAAGTTGTATTTGTTGGAGAGAAGGCGTATCCAACGGTTAGCGAGGGGATAAAATACGAAGGGATAAGCGAGATGGGATTTGGGGAAAAGCAGGCGATGGAAACGGTTATGAAACAAGCATTTAAAATAGGGCCAGTAAGGGGCGGAATGGACATAAATGTTTCCTATGATTCGCGAGGAGATGTTCCCGAGAAGAAGAAAGGATTTCTCAGGATAGGTTTCGTTGAATATAACAAGGGAATCACATTTTTGAGATATAGCCCGATAACGAGGGCTACTTTTGGCTACGGGCTCTTGATTAACCAATACACATCATATGACCAAAGATGTTATTATGGACGCTTGGGTTCCCCCTCCACTAACCTTCAATTTCTCCTAACGCCCAGGGAGCTGGGCATCGTTCGCCTGAGGGGAAATATCGGTAAGAGCAAAATAGGGATGACTTTGGTATGGGATGATAAAGCCAATGTAGCGCTGGGGCAAGCCAAGGGAGCTTATGGTGTTGATTTGGAGATGCCCCTCCATAAAATAGGATTATATGCCACCGCTGAATGGGCGAAGTTGAGGGATTACGGGGCTGGCGCCTCCATAGGACTCCTTTTTAAGAAAGCGGGTTGGGAATGGAGCAATCAGGTTCTGCTCTATGGGGACAAATTCGTCCCTTCTTATTATGACCCTTACTACGAGGTGAGCCCTGCGAATTTGAATACGGAAAAAAGAGAGGGAATCTTTTCCCAGCTTTCAAAGAGATTTCTCCAAAACAAGATGATTGCCTGCGCGGCTTTCAGGCAAAATATAGGGGAAATGCCCTCTCTACTTCTTCAGTTAGGTGGTCAGCCCCTGGAAAAATTCGGTTTCACGGCAACTTTGGATGTAAAAAACTACAAATGGCAGGGAATGGAAACAATAAAGAACTCCAATAGTATGTTGGAAGTGAAGGGGATTTACAATTTGAATCCCAATGTAGACCTCGTGCTTTGCTATAATAAGACTTGGTTTGAGGATAGGGGAACGAGAAGCGATGCGGAGTATTTCTTCCTGAGAGCGGTGTTTAAGTCTAAATAAAAAGTCTAACCTCCTGGCACCGACCTATTTTCCCCACGAGTTCCCTCGTGAGTATCTTCGGCGCTGGAGGGCTTAACTTCCGGGTTCGGAATGGGACCGGGTGTTTCCCCTCCGCTATGGGCACCAGAAGGTTAGACATTTATAATTTTACCTCCTTTTCCCCTCATCGTCAAATTGGAAAACATAAACGGAGCCGATTAATAGCTTTTCTAAACGAAGCCCATATTCCCCCAACTCCTCCACCAAATTCTCTCTCCTCAAATGATGATGAGGATAAACGCAGATTTTTCCATCTGGTTTCGTTATCCTTTTGACTTCTGAGAAAATCTTCCTCCAATCAAGATGGTGTAATACATCAAAGAGGAGGAAAACATCCGCGAGGTTTGAGGGAAGGGGGATTTCCCCTTCATCCTGAGACATTATTATCTTTATGTTCTCTAATCCCTCAGATTCAGCCATTTCCTTCAAGTCGCTGAGGTATTTCTCGTTCTTATCAATGGCATATACAATGCCTTCTTTCCCCACCGCTCTCGCAATTGGTATAGTGAAAGCCCCCGGTCCACAACCGAAATCAACGACTATTTTCCCCTTTTCTATCCCCATTTGGGGAAAGAGCGTATCTCTTTTCGTGAGTATTTCCACTTTATCTCCTGATAAATAGGGGAAGGGGTATTCCTCGTAGCGCATTTTTCAATACCACCCATAATTATAAGCTTCCTCATACATAGCTACGATGTTTTCCATAGGTGTTATGGGTTGAAGATTGTGGCAAGGCGCAAGGATATAGCCACCGCCTTCCCCCAAAATGTCTATATTTTCCCTTACCTCCCTCCTCACATCTTCAACAGAGCCGAAAGGAAGCGTCTGCTGATTATCCATTGCTCCATGAAAGGCTATTTTATCCCCAAATTCCCTCTTCAATTCCCTCCTATCCATTCCCTTACATCTCCATTGAATGGGATTTAATATATCAATTCCCGCAGCGACCATATCCGGTAGGATTTTCCTAATCGCTCCATCGCTATGATGGAAAACAAATGCCCCTGCTTGATGAGCCAAATCCATCATCCTCTTCATTCGCGGCAAAAGGTAGGTGCGGATATGCTCGGGGGAATACATAAGGTCTTCCTGACCACCTAAATCCTCCGCTACATAAGTTAGCATCACCTTGCCAGGGATTGTTTCGTAAATGCGGAGCGTATTTTGATAGCAAAAATCGAAAAGCTTATCCAAGCAGTAATGCACTATCTCGGGGTTCAAAATCAAATCCATAAAGGCTTGTTCTTGTCCTCTGAGGTTCTTGTAGATTAGAAATGGTTCCGAGCCCCCGCCGCTTATCGGGTATTCTTCCTTTCCTTCTATCTGTTTTGGGATGACGGAATAATCAAACCAATCAACGCTCGGCCAGATGTAGTTCTTCTCTATCTCCTCAACGGAGTTATATTTGGCGAGAGGGTGGTAGACGCATTCGGAATATACACCTGTGCCGTAATTAACCTGCTTATACTTACAGCCATACATATCCTCGTCGGGAGGTATAGGTGGACCGATATAGGCGGGGCTGACTCCCACTACATAATCGAGATGGAGGCGCTGAGCCAATTCAGCAAAACTTGAGCAATTGAGGAATTTCATCAAGTTCTGCGTAACCTCTGGCGTTGCCCAATAATCAAGCGGCACCCTATCGGGTTTTTGATGGGTAATCACAGCGAGCCATCTTTCCTTTGGTGTGAGTGTTTCCTTTGGCATAAATCAATCATCACCTCTCTTTCCGATTAAGGAAATTTGCTATATAATTTTAAATAGCTGAAACATTTTGAGCAATTTTTCGTCTAATAATATTGGTTCAATATGGCGAAAAAATTTGACGATGTGGACATTGTATGTTATAATATAGTTTTGTGTGTTATTTCTCCTTCCGTTCCGTTTTCCGCAGGCTTATGTTAGAAGCCGTAGCCGTGCCTTTTTATCCCGTTTAGTGTCAATATGCAGAGATGTGTTTTTCCTGAGATGCTTATGCGGCTTTCTCTCCTTGTGAGAGGGGCTTTTTATGCTTCACCTAAAAATCTATAAAGAGGTGAAAAGCTTTGGGTTTAGAGGAAACCATCCAAACAACTAAAATTACGGAGGTTTCTCTTCTTGAGCGGGCGGACCTCTTAGAGGTTCCCCGAAAGTCTTATCAAGAGTTTTTGGAGAAGGGTCTGCGGGAGCTTTTCCAGACCTTCTTCCCCATAAGGGATTATACCGGGACTATGGTCCTGGAATTCGTGGATTATACTATCGGCGAACCACCTTACACAGAGGAAGAATGCAGAGCCCAATCTCTGACCTATCACGCTCCTTTAAATGTGAAGTTCCGTCTCATTAATTACACTTATGGCGAGGAGATAGCCGAACAGGAGATAAACCTCTGCGACATTCCTTTGATGACCAGCAGGGGAACATTCATCATAAACGGCTCGGAGAAGATAGTGGTGAGCCAATTGACCCGTGCGCCCGGAATTTATTTTGACACCTCAATGGGGGTTAAGAAGGGAGGAGCAATTTCTTACAAGGGAGAATTGATACCCTCTGAGGGCGCTTGGATAAAGTTCCGCACGGAGGGGAGATGGGTGGAAACAATCGCTGAGGAAACCTCCGGATTGAAGGTGGATGAGGCAATATATGTAACGATAGGAAAGGCGAGGAGTTTCCCCATCACTCTTTTAATTAGGGCTTTAAATAGTGAATATCTTCCCATTAAGAAAGAGCTTTTGGTGGGCAGGATAGCGAACGAAAATGTGGTAGATAAGCGAACTGGGGAGATAATAGTGAGGAAAGGGGAGTTAATAGACGAAGAGATAGCGGAGAGGATAGAAGAGGTAAGGGGGAGGTCGAGTTGGGATGGGCCGGTTCCAATTGAGCCGAGGGTTGCTTTGGAGAGGGACGATGTGATAAAGGTCGTTGCTCCCCCTGGTCCTTCCAGCAGGAACGAGGATTTAATAAAGTTATTCGGCAAGAAAGAGGTTTTAGAGAAGCCGAAAGCGGAGGAAATCCTCGGTAAGTATATAGGAGAGGATATTAAGAAGGGGGAGGAGGTAATAATTCCCGCCTTCACAAAAATTGAGAAGAAAGACCTGGCAAGGAAGATAGAGAAACTGGGTATGGAGAAATTGATTGTATATGAGCTTCCCAAGAAGATAGAGGAAACGCTGAAGGAGGAAGTTCTTTGGAAGGTCTCATCCGAGGAGGATGCTCTCAAGGCATTCTATAAGGTTATGAGGACTGGGGATGTTAAGCATGCCGATATAAAGGGAGCAGAGGCTCTTCTCTATGGATACCTTGGGGATTTGCGCCATTACGACCTGGGAGAGGTGGGGAGGAGACGTCTCAATGCCAAACTATCCCTCAATGTTCCCTCCCACATTAGGTGGCTGACCAAGGAGGATTTCGTTGGTATAGCGAAATATATGGTGGAAATTTCCTCCCTTGAGGAAGGGGAGTTTGAAGCAGATGATATTGACCACTTGAAGAATAAGAGAGTAAGACCTGTGGGCGAGCTTCTCCATCTATTCCTTCGCCCTTATTTCGTCCAATTGGAAAGGGCAATAAAGGAAAGGATGGGAAGCATTCCCAGGGATAAGGCAGGAATAACTCCAGAAATGCTCATTTACTCCCGTCCTTTGGAGGGAGCAATCAAGGCCTTCTTCGCAACTGGTCAGCTCACCCAGTTTATGGACCAGACTAATCCTCTATCCGAGCTCACTCATAAGAGGCGTCTCTCGGTTCTTGGTCCCGGTGGTCTCACGAGGAGAAGCGTGAGCTGGGAGGTGAGAAATATCCATCCCTCCCATTATGGGAAGATTTGCCCCATTGAGACCCCCGAAGGACCAAATGTTGGCTTGATAACCTCTATGACGAGTTATGCGAAGGTCAATGAGGATGGTTTCATAGTAACTCCTTACAGAAAATTGAAAAATGGCAGGTTGACTGATGAAATAGTATACTTGGACCCTGAGGAGGAAGAGAAATCCTATATTGTTCCCGCGGATGCCAAGGTAGATGAAGAGGGAAGATTGGTGGATAAATATATTAGGGTTAGATACGGAAGGACATTCCCAGTGGTGGAGAGGGAAAGGGCACAATATATGGAGGTGGCTCCAGAACAAGTATTTTCCCTTTCCGCTTCCCTGATTCCCTTCCTTGAGCATGATGATGCGGACAGAGCCTTGATGGGGGCAAACTATCAAAGGCAGGCTGTGCCCTTGCTTATTCCCCAAGCCCCCATAATTAAGACGGGAATGGAAGGGAAGGTAGCGGAAAGCTCCCAGGCTGTGGTTATAGCGAAGGCGGATGGAGTTGTGGAGAAAGTAGACGGGAGGGAAATTGTTATAAGGAGGATGGATGGCGAGAAAGATGTATATAAATTGGATAACTTCCGCCGTTCTAATGGTGGAACTTGTATACATCAAAGACCGATAGTTGATAAGGGAGATAAGGTAAGAGAGGGGCAAGTAATCGCTGACAGCCTTGCCACCGATAAAGGGGAAATAGCCCTTGGTGCTAATCTGCTCATCGCGTATATGCCTTGGGAGGGTTATAACTATGAGGATGCGATAGTCATTTCCGAGAGATTGGTGAAGGAAGATGTTTTGACATCCATCCATATAGAGGAATACGAAACAACTACCCGGAAGACCACTCTTGGGGACGAGGAGATAACCAGGGATATACCGCAGGTGGGGGAGGAAAGTCTAAAGGATTTGGACGAGATGGGAATAATCCGCATTGGAGCAAGGGTTGGACCACACGATATTTTGGTTGGTAAGATTGTCCCCAAGGCTCCCCGGGAACTCACACCGGAGGAGAAACTCGTGAAGGCTCTCTTTGGGAAGGCAGGGGAGGATGTGAAGGATGTCTCTCTGAGGATGCCCCACGGGGAAAGAGGAATCGTTGTTGATGTGAAGATATTCTCTCGCTTCAAGTATTTCTGCCCTCGCTGTGAAAAGAAATACATCTTCAGCAAGGAGCCTTCCTCGGAGAAGCTTTCCTGTGAGGTTTGTGGTGCGGAGATAGTGAGGGAAGAAGAAGACACCCTGCCTCAAGGGGTTAATGCTATGGTGAGGGTGTATGTAGCCCAGATACGCCCAATAATGGTGGGGGATAAGCTCTCAGGGAGGCACGGGAATAAGGGGGTAATTGCCAAGATATTACCCGTGGAGGATATGCCTCACCTCCCAGACGGCACTCCCGTGGATATAGTGCTCAACCCTCTGGGTGTTCCCTCAAGGATGAATATCGGGCAGCTATATGAACTACATCTTGGTTGGGTGAGCAAAAACGAGGGCGTCTCCTTCGTTTGCCCCATTTTCCGCAGTCCAAAGGACGAGGATATAAGAAAACTTATGGCGAAGGTAACAAATAGAATGAGGAGGGAAAAGCTTTTAGAGTTCCTAGAGGAAATAGCTCCAAAGGTGGTGGAGAAATTGGAAAGGGGCGAAACCTTTGAGCAGACGCTGAGGAATCTGGAAAAACTTATGAGAAATCTTCCCAAGGAGGAAGTATATACCTTAGCAAATGGGGTGGGATTGGACAAGAAAGACGAGAAGATGATATGTGAGAGGATAAAGGAGATTGTAAATGAGAGGATAGGTTTTGATGAGAATACCGGCAAATGCACACTTATAGATGGAAGGACTGGCGAGCCATTCAGCCAGAAGGTAGCAGTTGGTTATGGTTATATAATGAAGCTTGAACATCTTGCCGAGGACAAAATGCACGCCCGCTCAACTGGAACCTATTCCCTTATCACCCAGCAACCTCTTGGTGGGAAGGCGCAATTTGGTGGGCAGAGGTTTGGAGAAATGGAGGTTTGGGCACTTGAAGCATACGGAGCTGCTCACACCCTTCAGGAGATGTTAACGATAAAGTCGGATGATGTGGAAGGAAGGAAGACAGCCTTTGCGAAACTGGTGAGAGGCGAAGTGCTGGAATTGGGAGGTGTGCCTGAGTCGTTTAACATCCTCCTCAGCGAGCTCAGGTCATTGGCTTTGAATGTGACACCCGAGACGGAAGAGGAAGAGGAGGAGGAAACTACTTCTGAAGAAGGGGAGGCGATAATAAATGAATAATCTCATAACCGCTTTAAGAATAAGAATAGCTTCTCCAGATGATATAAGGAGCTGGTCTCACGGTGAGGTTAAGAAGCCGGAGACGATAAATTACAAGACGCTAAAGCCAGAAAGAGATGGGCTATTCTGTGAGAGAATATTCGGACCCGTTCACGATTACGAATGCGCCTGCGGTAAATACAAGAAAGTGCGCTATAAGGGGGTAATTTGCAATCGTTGTGGGGTGGAAGTGACGACATCTAAAGTAAGAAGGGAAAGGATGGGGCATATAGAGCTTGCCTTCCCCGTTGCTCATATCTGGTTCGTCAAGATGGTTCCGAACCCCATAGCGAACCTCCTTGATATGCCGACCAAGCAGGTGGAGCGAGTTATCTATTTAGATGCTTACATTGTAACAGATGTTGATTATAAGAGAAGAGAAGAGGAAATGGAAACGATAAGGGAGACTGTGGAAATGGAGAAGCAGGTAGTTGCGAGGGAAGAGGAAAAGAAGTTGCTGGATGTGGGGCTTGAGGTCTTTGAGAAAGCTTATGAGAAAATGTTGCTCACGGATACGGAGTTCAGGGGTTTGGAAGCGGTCAATAGAACGATTTCCAAGCGACTGGGAAGGCAGTATGAGAACATAGTTGTTGCTTCTATAGGGGCGGAAGCGATTCAAAAACTCTTGAAGAAAATAGACCTTGAAGAGGAAGCGAAACGACTCAGGAAAGATATAAAGGAATTAACGGGTGCCAAGCTTCTTAAACGCATAAAGCAGTTGCAGATAGTTGAGGCGTTTAGACGCTCAAAGCAGAGACCGGAATGGATGATTTTAGAGGTTATACCCGTTCTTCCTCCCGACCTTCGCCCTATGGTGATGCTTCAGGGAGGGAGATTGGCGAGCGCTGACCTAAACGACCTATACAGGAGGTTGATAAACCGCAACAATCGGGTGAAGCACCAGATAGAGATGGGTGCCCCTGTTTCCATCCTCACGCATGAGAAAAGGCTATTACAGGAATCGGTTGACGCCCTGCTTGATAATGGACGCAAACAGCGCCCCCTTATCGGACCACAAGGTCGCCCTCTACGCTCCCTTTCCGATATTCTCAGGGGGAAAGAAGGTAGGTTCAGGAAGAATCTACTTGGCAAGAGGGTGGATTATTCGGGAAGAGCGGTCATCGTTGTGGGTCCGGAACTCCAGCTTCATCAATGCGGAGTGCCCAAGGAGATGGCTCTTGAGCTATTCAAGCCCTTCGTTATGAGGGCTCTAATAGAGAAGGGGTATGCACCTTCTCAAAAGAGCGCCAAGAAGATTATTGAGAGGATGGAACCAGTCGTTTGGGATGTCTTGGAAGAGGTGGTTAAGGAACATCCTGTACTTCTTAACCGGGCTCCAACGCTCCACAGGATGAGTATACAGGCGTTTGAACCGGTTTTGATTGAAGGGAAGGCAATCCAGCTTCATCCCCTTGTATGTCCTCCCTACAACGCTGATTTTGACGGAGACCAGATGGCGATTCACATTCCCCTTTCCCAGGAGGCGCAAGCGGAAGCGCGCGCGCTTATGCTCTCCACTCATAACATCATATCCCCGGCGCATGGCGACCCAATAATCGTTCCCACGCAAGATATCGTGCTGGGTATACATTATTTGACGAAAGTGAGGAAAGGCGCCAAAGGAGCATATGAGCAAACTGGGGAGATTTTCGCTAATCCGAACGAAGCGATTTTGGCTTGGGAATTTGGGGAAGTGGATATGCACGCTCCCATCAAGGTGAGGTTAGAAGATGGGAATATAGCGGATATAACTGTTGGGAGGTTGTTGTTCAGTGAGATTCTGCCCGAGAAGATGCGTTGGTGGGACCTCAGCAAGCCGGAGGTTGATAAGAAGTTAATTCGCAATTTGATAAAGGAATGCCATAAGCTATATGGGGAAGAAAGGACGGCTAAGTTCCTTGATGATATGAAGGAGTTGGGTTTTAGGATAGCAACTAAATCGGGAATCTCTTTCTCGGTAGCAGACCTTTATATGCCAACCGATAGGGAGCGAATAATAAAGGAGACGGAGGAGAAAGCGAAGGAGATAGAGGAGGCATATCAACAAGGTGCCATATTGCCAGGCGAACAGGAGAGGTTGATAATAGACCTATGGAGAGCGGCTAGCGAGGAAGTTACGAGGCAGTTGATGGCTAATGCGGATATGTTCAATCCCGTAGTTATGATGGCGAAGTCCGGTGCAAGGGGTAGTGAGAGGCAGATTGTCCAGCTCTCGGGGATGAGAGGGTTGATGAGCGACCCTATGGACCGGTTGATAAAAGACCTCGTTGTTTCATCAAACTTCTACGAGGGGCTGCATCTCTTAGAATACTTCATCTCTACCTATGGAGCGAGGAAAGGACTTGTTGATACCGCTCTTCGCACCGCTCACGCGGGCTATCTAACCAGGAGATTGGTTGATGTAGCCCAAGATGTGATAATTCGCATAGACGATTGCGGAACTGTTAGGGGGTTAGAGGTTGGTCCCATAAAGGATGAGTCAGGGAATGTTATAGAGAGATTAGCGGAGCGTATAAAGGGAAGGTGCCCGGTTGAGGATATAATAAATCCCCAAACGGGGGAGGTTATGGTGAAGGCTAATGAACTGATAACGGAGGAGATGGCGGAGGAGATAGAGAAAGCAGGTGTGCAGAGCGTCAGGTTGCGCTCACCCATAACCTGCGAGGCGGAATTGGGCGTATGCGCACGCTGTTATGGAGCGGACCTCTCCACCGGAAAACTCGTTGCGAAAGGAACCGCTGTGGGGATAATAGCGGCGCAATCAATCGGTGAGCCTGGAACCCAGCTCACCTTGCGGACATTCCATACGGGTGGAACGGCGGGGAAAACCATCGTTGATGCGGTGGGAGGATTGACGACCGTTAGGAGAAGGGAGGCTATAAAGACGATTCGTGAGGATATGGAGAGGGGACTTGTTGACCTTGAGGGAATGACGAGCAAGGAAGCGACAGCGGCTCTTCAGAAAATCCTCAAAGCGCTTGAGATTCCCGAGAAGGGCATACATAGGGTTGAGGGGTTGTTTGAGGTAAGTAAGACGCTGAGGGGCGAGGCGATAATAGTGGAGAAAGACGGTGTTGTTAAGGATATAAGAGAGGAAAGAGCGGGATTGCCCACGGTTATCATCCACTCCAGGGAAAAGGTCAGCGAGGAGCTATTGGGTGAGGTTTTGGGTGAAGATGTGAAGGACCCTGCGACGGGCAGAGTCATCTTGACCGCTGGAACGAAGCTGAAGAAAGAGGATATAAGGCTTTTACTGGAGGAATACAGAGATAGTATCCCAGAAGTTGTGACTGAGAGGAGATATCTTATTCCTTATAGAGGCGTGAAGTTGGTGCAAATTGGCGATGAGGTTAAAGCTGGTCAAAGGCTCACGAGGGGACCGGTTGATTTGAATCTCGTGCTTAAGTATCAGGGAATTCAGGGTGTATACGACTATATGATTTCCGAACTTCAGGACATTTACAAGTCGCAGGGTGGCGTGGACATAAATGATAAGCACTTTGAGATAATTATTCGCCAAATGTTGAGGCGGGTTAAGGTGAAGGACCCGGGTGACACCGAGTTTTTGCCTGGTGATATTGTAAATGTAGATGTATTCAATCGGGAGAACAAAAGGGTAGCTAAGGAGGGAGGAAGAATAGCAAAGGGGGAGAGGATACTTTCGGGCATTACGGAGGCGGCTTTAGCAAGCGATTCCTTCTTGTCAGCTGCTTCCTTCCAAGAAACGCCCCAGGTTCTCGCCAAGGCAGCGATAGAGGGCAAGAAGGACCCCCTCATTGGCTTGAAGGAAAATGTTATTATTGGGAGGCTTATACCAGCGGGGACGGGTTTCTCAAAATATCTAAATTTAATTCCTGTTCCCCGTGAGGGTTCTTGACGAATGAGGGAAATGGGTTTAATATATAATATGCCCCTCATTTCTGAGAAGAGGGGCAAAAATTTGTGGAGGTTTGAGAGAAGACTATGGCAACAGTCAATCAATTAGTTAGAAAAGGAAGAAAGAAGAAGACGAGAAAGACGAAGGTTCCCGCCTTGGCGGGCTGTCCGCAGAGGCGGGGGGTGTGCCTTATCGTGCGAACTGCACGCCCCAAAAAGCCCAATTCCGCTCTGCGGAAGGTCGCTAAGGTGCGCCTGACCAGTGGAGCGGAAATAACCGCTTACATACCCGGCATAGGGCATAACCTCCAGGAGCACTCCATAGTGCTCGTGCGAGGAGGGCGTGTCAAGGACTTGCCGGGGGTAAGGTATCATATCGTGCGCGGAACACTTGATGCGGCGGGAGTGGAAAATAGAAAAAGAGCCCGCTCCAAATATGGAGTTAAGCGTCCAAAGGTGAAATAATATGCCGCGCAAGGGTAGCGTTCCTCCCAGAAAAATAGAGCCTGATTTGGTTTACGGAAGCGAGCTCGTGCAGAGGGTAATAAATAGGGTTATGCAGAGAGGGAAGAAATCCCTCGCGGAGAAGATAGTTTATAAAGCCCTGGATATAGTGAGAGAGAAAACAGGCAAGGACCCTGTGGAGGTCCTGGAAAAGGCTATTGAAAATTTGAAGCCCGAGGTCGAAGTGCGCCCCCGTCGTGTGGGTGGTGCTACCTACCAGGTGCCCATTCCTGTAAGGGAGCAGAGGGCGCTTTCTCTGGCGATAAGGTGGCTCGTCACCTATGCAAGGGGTCCGGAGGGAAGGTTGGAGCAAGGTTATAGGAGACCGGAAAGAAGGATGGAGGAGAGATTAGCGGGGGAAATCATAGATGCTTATAATGGGACGGGAGGCGCTATGAGGCGCAAGGAAGAGATGCACAGAATGGCGGAAGCCAATCGCGCCTTTGCCCATTATAGATGGTGATGTAGCGAGGTAATTGATATGCGAGAATATCCCCTCAGTAAAATTCGCAATATCGGTTTCGCTGCCCACATAGACGCCGGTAAGACGACAACTACCGAGCGCGTCCTCTTCCATACGGGTAAAATCCACCGTATGGGAGAAGTGGACGAGGGGACAGCCGTTATGGATTGGATGGTCCAAGAGAAGGAAAGGGGGATAACGATTACCTCCGCAGCCACCACCTGTTTTTGGAAGGAATGCGCTATAAACATTATAGATACTCCGGGACATGTGGATTTCACCGTTGAGGTGGAGAGGAGCTTAAGGGTGCTGGATGGGGTTGTCGTGGTCTTCTGCGCCGTGGGTGGGGTTCAGTCTCAGTCGGAGACTGTTTGGCGGCAGGCGAATAAATATAGGGTGCCGAGGATTGCGTTCGTTAACAAGATGGACAGGATAGGAGCTGATTTCTTCAATGTTGTGGAGAAAATAAGGGAACGCCTCGGCGCCAACGCGGTTCCCATCCAGATACCGATTGGGGCGGAATCGGATTTCCAGGGGGTTGTGGACCTTTTGGAGATGAAAGCGTATGTCTACTCCTCAGAGGAAGGACAGGAAACGGAGCTCTCTTTAGAGGAATTCCCTGCTTCCCTGAGGGAGCTGGCGAAAAAAGAAAGGATAAAGATGCTGGAGAGAATAGCGGAGAGCGATGACGAATTTCTGGAAAAATATTTGAACGATGCTTTCTCCCTTGAAGACATAAAGAAAGCGATTAGAAGAGCTACTATATCTTATAGATTGGTCCCGGTGCTATGTGGCTCTGCCCTTAAAAACAAAGGAATCCAAAGGCTCTTAGATGCAATCGTTGATTATCTTCCCTCTCCGCTCGACATCCCCCCGATTGAGGGATTTAATCCATTAACTGGGGAAAGGGAAATCCGCAGGGCGAGCGAGGAAGAGGACTTTTGCGCTCTCGCTTTCAAGATAATGGCTGACCCCCATGTGGGAAAGTTGACATTCATTCGCATTTATTCTGGTTTTCTAAAGAAAGGCGATATGGTTTACAACCCCAGAAAGATGGTGAAGGAAAGAGTCGCCCGCATTCTGCGTATGCACGCGAATTACAGGGAAAACATCGACGAAGCCTATGCAGGAGATATAGTTGCCGTGGTGGGGGTTCCTTCAACCATCACTGGTGATACGCTATGTAGCGAGGAGAGACCGATAATCCTTGAAGCTCCTCAATTCCCTCAACCGGTAATCTCTATGGCGATAGAGCCAAAGACGAAGGCAGATGAAGAAAGGCTCGTTTCTTCCCTTCAGAAAATGACCATAGAAGACCCTTCCTTCAAAGTCCATACTGACCCTGAAACGGGTCAAATCATCATCTCTGGAATGGGAGAGCTCCATTTGGAAATAGCAGTGGATAGGTTGAAGAGGGAATTCGGCGTTGATACGAGGGTGGGTAGACCGCAGGTCGCCTATAGAGAGACGATAACGAAGAAAGTAAGGCAGGAGGGCTTTTATATTCGCCAATCGGGAGGTAGGGGGCAGTATGGACATGTTGTCATAGAAGTTGAACCCCTCCCGCGTGGAAGTGGCCTCAAGTTTGAGGATAAGATTACCCAAGGTGTTATTCCCAAGGAGTTCATTCCCGCCGTTAAGGCGGGAGTGGAAGAAGCTGCAGAATATGGCGTCCTCGCCGGTTATCCCGTTGTTGATGTGAAGGTAACCCTTGTTGATGGTTCCTATCACGAGGTTGATTCCTCAGAGATAGCCTTTAAATTAGCAGCTTCGCAGGCTTTTAGGGAAGCATTAGCAAAGGCTGAGCCAATTATATTAGAGCCTATAATGGAAGTGGAAATCGTAGTTCCCTCAGCATATCTTGGTGATGTCCTTAATGATATAGTTGCCCGGCGGGGAAAACTGGAATCAACCGAGCCCTCCCCAGGCAATACTGTCACGATTCGCGCGTTTATCCCCTTAGCAGAGATGTTTGGCTACGCCACAGTAATCAGGTCTCTTACCCAAGGGAGAGGCATATATACTATGCAACCATCCCATTACAGCGAGCTTCCTGAGAGCTTGGCAAAGGAGCTCATCTCCACCGTAAGGGGAGTGGGAGCTCTTTGCGAGCTTTCTTCAAAAAGTGAGGAGGTGAAGTGATATGGCAAGAGCGAAATTTGAGAGAACGAAGCCACATGTTAATGTAGGAACGATTGGACATGTGGACCACGGCAAGACAACGCTCACCTCGGCGATGACCCTCGTCCTCTCCAAGGCGGG
>Ga0078972_1003188_pt1 | contig 50185 bp, 41 predicted proteins | sample YelNatPaOPGAMG01_FD_67568 | JGI IMG/M metagenome (GOLD analysis project Ga0078972, IMG submission 67568) | Hot spring thermophilic microbial communities from Obsidian Pool, Yellowstone National Park, USA - OP-RAMG-01 (SPADES assembly) (version 2) | ecosystem: Environmental > Aquatic > Thermal...
GGAGTATCATATCAGGTTCCACAGCCGCCTGCGCCAAGTACACCTGGCGATAGAGAACTGGAGTTCAGGATAGGGCTGGCAATAGTGGGAGTTATCATTGTGTGTGCAATAGTGCTTGGTATTAGATTTATTCGCAAGAAATCGCATGGTAAGAAAGGCGGTGGCACAAAGCTTCTTGCACTGCTTCTGATACTCATATTACTCGCCGCCCCAGTACACAGTTTGCTGATTCCAAACCTGATACAATCCGCCCGTGGAGACACATCAACAAGGTTAATTGATACGCCAGTTGCACCTGCGTCCCCGGTCAAAATCGGTTCAGCAGGGGTGAATAAGACGTTTATGCACACGGGTGAAAATGCATCGCTATCTGTCAATGGGGCTATAATTAGCAACGTTTCATCTCAAGTGCCGTCAGACGGTTTGTATGGCTACTGGCCGATGGAGGAATCGGGTTGGTGGGGCTACCATGGGGAGGTGAAGGATGCATCTGGTAATGGGCACAACGGGACAGCATACTACATATCTTATCCACCCCCGCCACCTACTACTGTGGCAAATGGAATATCTGGCAGAGCGGGCTACCTGATATACAATTCAGGCATTTATTTGGATGGTTGGGGTAGCAGGAGCGAGTTTACTTTCTCTGCCTGGGTTATGCTATATGCCCAAGCCCGTGGGACGATATTTTGGTCTCCGTTTGCCCAGATGTCCATACTAAGCGGCCAACACTCTTCTATTACTCCGAAGGGAAGTACGGCACATTACCTTCCTTCGTTTCCTTCTATTAACAACAATGAATGGGTACATGTGGCTATGACCTCAAAATCCGGTGAAACAAAACTCTACCTAAATGGTGTACAGATTGGGAATACAGACAATACCACATATAGTGCTGGTGCGCTGGATACGGCAAACTCTTATTTTGATCTTGCCGCTGGTGGTTTTTATGGTCTAATGGATGAAGTCAGAATCTACGACCGTGCTCTTTCCGCTTCTGAGGTCGCTTCTTTGGCTACACCATATTTTCTACATCCACCTACATATTTGAAGGCCGTTTGCTATGACCCGAATGGAAATGAAATTCCGATAGGCGAGGGACCTATACCCAGTACCAACGGCAGCGCTGCTAACTTTACCCTGAATTTCTCGTTCACGCCTGCAATTGATGGTGCATATCTTGTTGTTCTCGGAATTTACGACGCAAACAACACGATTCTGTTTGATAAGTATGGAGATGCGGATAACGAGAAAGAAAACATGCTGATATATGCAAGCAGTATTAAGATTGCATCCGCAAAGGTGGTTGAATCTTCGCCGAACATACTATCAGGCAGAAGTTTTGATGTTTACTTTATAAATGCGCAGGATGCTCCCGGTGGAAACAGTTCAATAAAATCATCAGTTATGGCGTCGCTTGAGAAGGTTAAAACAGACCTGAAGTGTACATTCAATTACCATGACATTCAGAGCACTTCTGCTCTGGAAAATCTAATCAAGAGCAACACAAAAAACGCAATCATAGTAAATACGCACGGTGACATCCTGCCAATTCCGGGTTCGTATATTCGCACGCTTGAACCTGCTTATGATACAAAGGCGTTGTACAGATTTGAAGATTGGTCAATGCCGACTGCTCTATACATCTACAGGTATTGGGATGCTACCCCTAACGGAAATGATGGAGAACTGGTACACACTCCAGCTAGTTCCTTAAGCCGTGTAACTATTTACCACAATACTTTCAGTAATACCGCAAAATTTGGTAACTATTCACTGACTCCATATTATTTAACGGCTACAGACACACCCTGTAATGTCTATGTGACTGTACCTTCTTCCGCAGCGGTCCAACTGCAGAAGTTCACAGTGGAATTCTGGATATATCCAACTGCCCACGGGTCCAATGTTATCCAGACAATAGTTGCGACACACGGTCATGATGCACAATATCCTGCCAAGGGCTGGGAGTTTTCTTTCAGGGACGGAAATGTCGGAGGCATAACTTATAATAATGAAGTTACATTCAGTATTGCAGACGGCTATGGTTGGTATCAACTTCGTAGTAATTCCGCTGTTTCATTGAACCAGTGGCACAAGGTGCTTGGAACATACAATGGAACTGAGATGAAACTTATTGTTGATGGTGAATTGAAGGACAGTAAGAGTGTCAGTATATCAATTCTGTATGGAAACGAGCCATTAACGATTGGTGCAGATGGAGTATTCCACGACTGGAATGGAAGATTATTCACAGGAATGATAGATGATTTAATGATACGGGATGTGAGAGAAATTGAAGTGGATAGCAATGTTTATTTCCAGTCATGGATGGATGATATACGAAATTTCATAGTACGCAATGATAATGTCTGGGTCAACACCGGCAGTGCATTTTCCAGGATTGGATTGAATGGTCTGTATGCTGACGGAAAGAACACAATAGAACTCGGTGATTCTGGACTGAATACCTTCCTCAACTCATACGGATTGATGCCCCGTGTCAATCTTGATACCAGAAACAACATACTGGCAAATCTGACCGTTGAAGGGATGCGCATCAAGGGATTGTTCCCGAGTTTGAGTATTCCGAACAGCATAACCTACACTGGTCCAGCACTCCCTGACAATTATCGGAATAAAACGGTTTCACTCTATTACGATTCTGGCGGGAACATCACGCCATATGGTATCCTGTCACTTGGCGGCGGTGCATTTGTGTTTGCGGGAACCTTTGTGCCGGACCTCACTGCAGCTATGTCAGCGATTCCTCTCTTTGGCAGAAACTATCTGGACTACATCACACAGTACAGGTACAGAAACGAGCAGTTGCATGTTAACGCAGTTATCACAAATCCCACGAGTAGCAATGTAGATGCGGTACTCGTGTACCACATAAGTGACCCATTCGGAGCGGAGCGTACTGCCTACCAGCAGAACCTGACCATAAAACCGGGAAACAATACCGTAGATTTCTCATTCACAGTTTCACAGGACGACCCGAAAGGAACATACTTCTCACTCCTCACAATCTATACAAGCGTCAACAACACGATACTGGACATCTATGGGGATACCGCAGAAGAGCGTAGAGGCATGCAGTTTAACATCGCCAACACATTATACATTCAGTCAGCATCGACGGATAAGCCAATCTACAAAAACAGTGATAGTTTGATACAATTCCTCGTAAATGTTTCCAATAGCGCACCTTACAGTCAATCCTTTGTTATGCGGGTGCGGGTCATATCTGAGGACAACAGAATATTTATGATAAAAGACGACAACAAATACACAGTGAATCCCAACCAGGTATTTGTGTACAACAAATCATGGGATTTAAATCAGGAAATTCAAAAAGATAAAAATAACTCGGTTCCGCTTGGTGATTTCACTGCAATCGTGGAACTGTATGACGGCAACTCGGTTCAGTATGCCAACCGAACAGGAGACACAATTGAAGAGAAGACAGGCATAGTTGATTTCTACATTGTGAATTTCACACGGGCGTATTATCTCCATTTACATGGCTATGACAGGCGCGGAGGATCACCCCCCTCACCAGACCAACCGCTTCAGTCATTACTCTATTATGTTAAAAATGATGGTATTCGTCAATATTTGCAATGTACTGGTTGGGGACCCGATCCTTATCACTGGGCTCAATATGACTATTTCTATAATAGCACGGATGTATACTTTATGCCAGGAGACCGAATATTTGTAGCACCGTCTGAGGAAACCGCCTGGGAGACATATTACTATGAGGTATCTGTAGAACAGCTAAGCAGAGAGATGTTTTATATTTATCCAGTTTGGGATCTCCTCACGGATGGTAGAATTGGTAAGTTGACAACCTCATCCTCTGCACTAGTTCTACAATGGCCAAGCATTACGCCAAAGTGTTTGGTGAAGCTTTGTGAAAAGCTAACTCTCGAAGATATGGGAGTATATGATAAAAGCAGTGGCATAAGCACCAATCCAATCTGGGATGATGCTGAGAAAAATGCATATATTACTGTACCGAACTCAAATGAGTGGATTCGATATAAATACGCTGTTCAAGGCACGGAATTCGTAAAGATATGTGTGGGCGCATACAATCCGTCAGACCACGACGCTACGGTAACTGTTATTGTTCAAGACATGAATGGGAACACGGTGAAAAGCAATTTAACAGGGAATGATTTGATACTCACATTTAAGTTCAGCGACAGAAACAATAAGTACACCAAACAATACACATACCTCTACCGCTTACCTACAGGGACTTACTTAATCAAAGTATCATCTGGAGATGGAAATGCAGTCAGAATCACAGGTGTAACCGTGGCTTCGCTACCTACAATGGAAATAGTGATGGTACCCGGATATCTTTCTGCTGGTGGATGTAGATCCGATAGGTCTGCGAAGGATGTGAGTGGAAATTTAGAAGCTTGGGGAAGGTTCCAGTTGCCCACTGTATCGATAGATGCTGAAGGACTTGAATTTGATTATACTTATTCACCGGGGTTGGACTCGGATGGGAATTTCTATATCATACTCGGCGGTGAACTTCACTTCCAGGGAAGTAAGGCACCTGATACTGGAAATTCGGCATCGGACTCGACATATCAAGCAACTGGAGCTGTATCATTCGGAATATCTGGAAAGTTCATATTATTTGACAGGGAAGGTAATTGGGTAGGTAGAGAGGTAGAAATAGAGGTTTCAGCAGGGTTTCAAATATTTGGAGTGGCAACTACCTCAGATGATGTGGGTGCGCTAATTGGTCTCCCGCCGGGGTTTCTCCCTGTTGAATTGGATGTTGCCCTGGGTCTTTACTTCGTTATATTGGTTCATTATTCGTACCCACTTGATGCCAGTGCCCCAGTACTTACAGTTGAAATAGGTCCACAATTATCACTATCGATTTCATTCTCAGCTAAAATTCTAGGTTTGAAGATACAGCTCATCAATTTTTGTCTATCAGTAGATATTCTTTTCGGTATTGAAGAAAATGGGGTGGAAAAAACATTTTATTTCGTAGTTGCCTGGCATGCAAAATTCTCTGGCTTCATTTTCTTCTACAAGTTTAGTGTCACATACACAGGGACATTAGTAAGAGCGCCGCTTTACCATTGGTCGTAGTGCTCCGTATCTCCCCAGCCCACACGCAAGAAAACTGCGGAGTTAGCCCGGCTTCGGTTCAGTCAGTGATATGACTTCCCGGCTTTCAGCGTATTCGAATGTGGTAAACTGCGATTTTAACTTCGGTAACAGTCACACAACACTCGCAGTTCACCGCTAACTAAATATACCATTTCTCTTTCCATTTGTTAGGTGGTCTCATGATTGAGCCGAATATGAAGAATTATGAGGAGACATACAGGAACTTCAGATGGGAATTGCCAGAGCAATACAATTTCGGATTCGATGTCATTGCAAAGCACGCAGTGGAGCAGCGGAACAAGCTAGCCCTTATAACGGTAAACAATGAGGGCACGGAGGCACATAAGCTTACCTACTGGGAACTGAATGCAGAAACAAACAGATTTGCAAATTTACTGCGGAAGCTTGGTGCGCAGAAGGGTGAGAAGGTTCTTATAATTCTCCCGCAGATACCTGAATGGTACTATGCAGTAATCGGTGCAATAAAACTGGGTGTAATTGTTATACCAACGCCGACGCTCTCCACAGCCCATGACCTTGAATACCGGATAACAAAGGCGGAGGCAGAGTATGTGGTCACAGACCGTGAAAACGCACCAAAGATAAAGGAAATTCAGCACAAATGTCCATCACTCAAAAAGGTGATCGGGATTGAAGTAGAGGAGCAGAACTGGGTTACATGGGAAAAGGAATACCCCTCACTGTCTACAAAACTGGAACGCAGTGCAGTAGAGCCAACAAGAATTGATGATAAGATGCTGATTTATTTCACATCTGGCACGGAGTCGTATCCCAAGATGGTGCTCCACACGCAGGGATATGCGATTGGACACACCGTGACCGCAAAATACTGTCAGGACCTGAAACCGAATGACATAATATGGGTCATTGCAGATACGGGCTGGGCAAAAACTGCATGGGGCAAACTCTTTGGTCAGTTTATTGTCGGTGCCACCGTAATGCAGCACAATCACCACGGCAAGTTTTCCGGAGATACCGTGCTCAAAATAATTGAAAAGTTCGGACCAACGGTGTTCTGTGCACCGCCTACCGCATTCCGCATGATCATTCTCACAGACCTGAAGAAGTATGACTTATCCAGCTTACGCCACTGCGTCAGTGCTGGGGAGCCACTGAACCCTGAAGTAATCCGTGTGTGGAAGGATGCAACCGGGCTCGATATATATGACTACTACGGACAGAGTGAAAGTGTGGCACTGCTCTCGAATTTCAGGTGCATGCCCATAAAATACGGTTCGATGGGCAAGCCGACGCCAGGGCACATTGTGGAAGTTGTGGACGATGATGGAAACATTCTACCGCAGGGTGAAGAGGGACACATTGCAGTTAAGGTCAAGCCAGTACATCCACCAGGAATATTCAAAGAATACTGGAAAGACCCTGAAAAAACTGCATCATGCTTCAGAGGCGACTGGTATTTCACAGGTGATAAGGCATACAAAGACGCAGAGGGATATTTCTGGTTTGTAGGCAGAGCAGACGATGTGATAAAATCGAGCGGATACAGAATTGGACCCTTCGAGGTCGAGAGCGCACTGCAGGAGCATCCAGCAGTTGCAGAGTCCGCAGTAATCGGTGTACCTGACGAAATGCGGGGGCAGATTGTTAAAGCGTTTGTGATTCTCAAACCAGGTTTCACACCATCTGATGAACTCGCAAAGGAACTGCAGGAGCATGTGAAGAAGGTTACCGCACCGTATAAGTATCCACGAGAAATAGAGTTTGTGAAGGAACTGCCCAAAACCGTAAGTGGAAAAATAAAGCGTGCGGAGTTAAGAAAAATGGAACTGGCAAAGCGAAAGAAATGAACTTTATACTTCCTCTTCTGTTCTTTTTGTGCATTTTTGTCCCGATTTTTTACTCTGCAATCAGAAGGGCAAACCTCGCACTTGCGCTCATTGTGGCAAATCTCCTTGTGTTCGTGATGCAGGTGTTTACAGGAAGGTTCTGGGCAGATGACTACTACGACCTGATTTTTTTCTTTGCATTTCCCCAGCATGAAATCAGCACAAGCTGGCTATATCAATGTTTTACCTATTCATTCCTTCACGGCAATCTCTTCCACATACTTGGCAACATGCTGGTATTGTTCTTTGTGGGAATGGCACTGGAAGAAAGAATTGGATTTAAAAAATTTTTAATTGTTTACTTCGTCTCAATGGTTGCTGCAGTGTTGTTTGATACGCTGTTCTTCTATGGAAGATGGAGCATTGCAATTGGTGCATCCGGTGCAGTGAGCGGAATTCTCGGGTGTATTCTTATCCTCTATCCAAAGATTGAGATTCCAATGGTTATCGGACCCCTATTCCTGATGCGTGTGAAAGTGTGGATTGCAGTACTGTTTTTCTTTGTTATGGAAACGATGCTCAGTTTCTTTTCACTCCTCGGGATGGAGAGCGGGATTGCACATGTTGCGCATGTGGGCGGTGTACTCTGCGGGATGATGCTTGGCTACGGGCTGGGAAAGGTGCCAGTTATTGAGAAGCACGCTACACTCGACATTGCAAAACTCCGTTCACTATCGAAGAATGAGATGCAATTAAAGGCAATAGAGAACATGGATATCTCGCACCCAGAACTCAGCGAGGCATGGCTGCGGTACTTCGCAGAACACACTGAGTGTCCCCGGTGTCATGGACGCATGCAATACACGAAACAATATCTGGTGTGTGCTAAGTGTGGAAACAAAGAAGAAGTATGGAAATAGCAGATGTTTATTACAAATTCAGAAATTCTTCCTCCAGGTACTTTGTGTTCAGTGCTTCCATGTTTATATTTTTTGCCAGTTCCTCCACATCATGCTTCTCGCCCACAGACCATAGAGCACGGAGATACCTGCCGGCATCAGGGTTTGAAAACCAATTCTCACCGTATAATTCTATCAGTTTATTTCTGAGCATCGGCTCAAAAATCCATGCACGGAGATACTCTGCGGTGTAGAATCCATTGTCTATATCCGCAAGAAATAGCTCTGGTGGATGTTTGAAAAGCAATGCCTTTTTCATTTCTTCTGCGTAAATTTCAGGCATTTTTTCAAGTTCGTTTGATGTGTGGAGTATTATTTCGTAGTTCAGCTTCCCAGCATATCTTCTCAGCATGTACAGCTTATTTAACATTTCAAAACGGATGTACTCTTCAAGCACATTGTCTGGAATAAACTTGCTCGCAAATCCCGGGTTTGTAAGTACATATTCCAGTAGAAATGCGTAGGATTCCGAGACCGCGGAACTTCCAAGTTTTTTGTACACGAATGGCAGTGTATCAAGTTCGAATGCGTAGTGCAGTGCATGCCCGGTTTCATGGAAAATCGTGAAATAATCGGAAACGCCGCCTTGTGGCATGACCACAAGATAAATTTCAAATGGTGGGTCTACTGCGGACACAAATGCCCGTGGTGACTTTGTGGGTCTGTGCTCCACATCCAGGATTACATTGCGTTCTTTACCTCTGAGCTTTGTGATGTCCATGCCCAGCGATGCGGTGAATGCGCTTATTACATTTAGCATATCTGATGAGGGAAAATATTTGTCATACTGGCTACCTGCAAAAATGTATGAAATATCATGGCGTTCCAGTTTATCCAGGTCTAAAGAATATTTTGCGAGCAGTGCATTCATCAGTTCAACATAAATATCCTCAGTTCTTTTGAGAAAACCAGACATGATATCTCTAATTGCGCATATGTCCGTGTGCCGCAGGTCTTTGTACATATCCAGATAATTTGCATAACCAAGTTCCCTTGCCTTCTCATGAAATGCTTTAATTATCGGCTCGTGATATGCATTTAATGTTTTTACCACGCTTAGTTCAAGCTCATACAGTTTCTTTCTCCGTGTTCGGTCTTGCTCGTTCTGAATTAAGGTTGAGAGAAATCTGAATGTAGCTTCTTTGCCTTCATCAATCACAACCTTTTCTGTGGCTTCTTGCGTGTGTAATTTATCTGTCAGCGTTTTCACCGCATTTTCAAGGTAATTTTCGCATGCCACCGCATACAATCGTCTTGCCCGCTCTTTTTCTTCACCATCTAAATTCTGGCTTGCGTTTTTTAATGTTCTCACCCGTTGCTCCGTGAATAGTCCTGCATACCTCTCGAATATTGCGGCTGTGTTTACTACCTCACGGAGTCCTGCGGCGTTGAGATAGGTCTCCATTTCTACCTCATAAAGGAATCTCTGGATTAGCTCCTCGTATTCATCAAGCATGGTTGGGGGTAATCGCTCCATGCATATGATGTTTTTGCAGGGATGGGGCTTCGCCCCCTTCCAACCGGGGCTGACGCCCTACGGTACCCACCTGGGCTATCGCCCCAAGTTCCCTACCAAGGGATATGCTTCGCATATCCCGAAAGTGTATCCTAGTTAGGTTCTATTCTTTTTTCCGTAAACGCTTTTTCGGGTGAGCGTTAGCGAACCTGAAAAAGGGTTTTTCCGTGCATGCTTTTCGGTGGATGGGCTCCGCCCCTCCCTAACCCCGTGGCGATTGCTGTGCAATCGCCTATTTTTCCCGAGGGTTTTTCGGGAACGAAGTTCCTGAAAAATGCTCCTGAAAAAGGGTTTTCGTGAACGCTTTTCGGCGAGATGGGGCTTTGCCCCCTCCTTAACCCTGGGCTACCGCCCCAAGTTCCCCGACAAGGGATATGCCTTCGGCATATCCCGCATGTACATCCTGGTTAAGATATCCTATTTTTTCCGTAAACGCTTTTCGGCGAGCGTAGCGAGCTGAAAAGGGTTTCCGTGAACGCTTTTCGGGGTGCGAAGCACCCTGAAAAGGGTTCTGAGTAAACCTTATTATCCACCTTGCTATCACGGTGTTGAGGTAATAGATATGTCCAAAGTTCTTCAGAATTTACTTTACACCGAAAGCCACGAGTGGCTAAAAGTTGATGGTAAACTGGGAAGAATGGGAATCACAGATTATGCCCAGGAAGCGCTTACAGAGATCGTAAACATTGATTTTGTTGTAGATGCAGGTGCGGTGGTGAAAAAAGGAGATGCGGTTGCAGTGCTTGATTCTGTAAAGTCCTCAAATGAGGTGTATGCACCAGTGTCTGGTAAGATTGTAGAAATAAATAGCGGTTTAAAAAGTGCACTTGAAAACATTAACAAGGACCCGTATGGCAGTGGCTGGCTTGTCGTGATAGAAATTACAAATCCAGATGAGACAAAGCAACTTCTGAATGCGGAGCAATACACAAAGTTGATTCAACAGTAATCTATCTTAGGTTTTTTGAGAAACTCACTTACAATTTTCATCGCACACACATCACCGCACATTGTACAACCCGCACGCTCTTCTATATTTCCAGTTTTTCTGTATTTCTCAGCTTTATCCCTGTCGATTGCAAGCTCAAACATACCCTTCCAGTCCAGCGCATACCTGCACTCACTCATTTTTCTATCCCAGTCCAGTCCTTTTCCTCTTGCAACCTCAGCAGCATGTGCTGCAATTTTTGATGCAATGAGCCCCTCTCTTACATCCTCGATAGTTGGCAATGCAAGATGCTCGGAAGGTGTTACATAACAGAGGAAGTCAGCGCCGAAATAGCCCGCAAGTGCGCCTCCGATTGCAGATGTTATATGGTCATAACCAGGAGCCACATCAGTCACAATTGGGCCAAGCACATAAAAAGGTGCGCCATCGGTAAGCGTCTTCTCCAGGCGTATATTTGCCTCAATCTGATTCATTGGCACATGCCCTGGTCCCTCCACCATCGCCTGGACACCCGCCGCTCTAGCACGGTGCACGAGTTTGCTCAGTATAATTAACTCCTGGAATTGCGGGGCATCGCTAGCATCTGCAATGCATCCGGGTCTTAATCCATCACCCAAACTGAGTGTGAACTCGTATTTCTTTGCAAGTTCGAGTAAATAGTCAAAATTTGCATATAGTGGGTTTTCTCGCTTGTTATGAAGTATCCATGCAACAAGAAACGCACCACCTCTGCTAACCACACCAGTCACTCTATCTGTCTGCCTGAGCTTTTCTACGCTTTCAATAGTAACACCACAGTGCACAGTCATGAAATCTATGCCATCTTTTGCATGTGCTTCAATGCTGTTGAAAATATCGTCTTCGTCCATATTAACGATAGCACTTTTTCTGGCACATTCCACACCAACCTGATAGATTGGTACTGAGCCCATGGGAAGTTTGCATGCCATCCTGATTTTCCGTCTTATCTCATTTATATCTCCACCGGTGCTTAAATCCATGAGGGCATCTGCACCATATTTCTGTGCTACCTCAACCTTCTTTAGTTCTTCCTCAATGTCCACATGGTCTTTTGATGTTCCTATGTTCACATTTACCTTTATGCTTGTGCTCTCACCTATGCCTTTGAGTACACGATGTTCTGCAATTGGATTACAGGGTATAACAACCTTGCCACTTACTACAAGCCTGCGCAGCTTTTCTGCGTCAATATGTTCAGCCCTTGCCACTTCTTCTATTTCTGGCGGAATCCTGTGTTTTGCCTCGTCAATGAGTGCCATGAGACATCTAAAGGGAACACTGTACATAAACCTTTTTTTAGGAGCCCGTTCATAACCAGGTTCACGGTTGGGCATCTCTCATGCAACAACCAGCCAGAAATTGGGAGTTTTTCTCTAATACAATGAAATCACAAGGTAGATTTTATATAGTGGTTTTTGCTACTCTCAGGTTGTGATAAGTATGCAAAGAGGCATGTGTGCAATTGCATTGGTGTTGAGCATGGTTTTAGTGATGGTGCCAGGGATACAGGGAGCAGAGGTGCATGGTGTCGAGAATGCCCGGTTGTGTGTGATGTGGTTTGATGAGCAGCACGGAAAGAACACGCTGGCGATGAACATTTACCATGACTATGGAGGATTTGCAAGTGCAATTCTTACCGCAGATGAATACCGCACGCTGCAAGCCATGGGTTACACCGTGTATGAGATTGAAAATCCGACACAGATCACGGTCGGGAGATACACATTTGACACATCGGGAGGAGATGGAGTAGTTCCAGCGTATCTCCGTACCGAGAATTTCACAGGTGAATATGGGTACTATGTAATCCAGTACTATGGACCAATACCTGAGAAAGGCCTTGAACGCATTCGAGAGAAGGGAATGATATATACATACATTCATAATAACGCACTTCTCATCAGATATCCAGTTGCGGAATTCCAGAATCTTGTTAAGAGCGAGCATTTGATTTTTGCTGGCAATTACCATCCTGCGTATAAGTTCAACAATCTGGCTGACCTCAATGCACCATGGAGCAGAATGGCGTTCGGGATTTTCCCGGGAACGGATGTGAACAAGACGCTAAAGGCACTTGAAAATATTGGGATATTTGCGCAGGTAGAGTACAACTCACCCCACCTCGGCGCCTATGCCACATTCTATGGCACTGGTGCAGACCTTCTCAGGGTTGCTCGTTTGCCTGAGGTATCTGGAGTAGGGCTTGCACCCCAGTACAGAATTTTGAATGATGTGGCTAGCAGATTCATTGACACATACACTGCATGGAAGAGTGTGAGGAACACGCTAGGATACAATCTGCTTGGCGAGAATCAGATTGTGGCGATTGCAGATACTGGGCTTGATACACAGGATAATGCAACACTCCACGAGGACTTTCAGGGAAAGGTGGTAGCATTCAAGAACTATGGAAGTGCAACTGCGGACACAGTCGGGCATGGAACACACTGCGCTGGCTCAATTCTCGGTAATGGTTATCTCTCCGAGATGTACCAGGGTTATTCCACCAGTGATGATGACTTTGACAACTCATTCGCTGGTAGTGCACCTAAAGCAAAGATATATGTGCAGAATGTTGCGAATACCGATGGTTCGCTTGGGGGTTTAAGCAGCTGGTTAAGCAATGGTCTTGATGATTTCTACAATGCGGGTGCAAGAATCTCGTCAAACAGCTGGGGAGGCACACCGCTTTTTGGTCTCGATACAACATCACCCCCAATTGATGATTTTATGTGGACGCACAACGATACAATATTTGTGTTTGCTGCGGGGAATTCCGGGCCAGGCGCATCAACGGTAGCCAGTCCTGGACTTGCCACAAATCCACTCACAGTGGGTGCCTCTGAGAATCTCCGCACAGAATACGGAAGCGATGCAGACAATCCCTCCCAGGTTGCCTCGTTTTCATCACGGGGACCTACATCGGATGGACGGATAAAGCCAGATGTTGTAGCACCGGGCACCTGGATTCTCTCAGCAAGGTCAACACAAATGGCTAGCGATATTTCATGGGGTCACTGGCCATGGGATGCAGACCACGACGGTGTCGAGGACTACTGCTTTATGGGTGGCACATCTATGGCTACACCGCTCACTGCAGGAACGCTGGCGTTAATACGGGAGTACTACATAAGAAATGGAATAAATCCTTCAGGTGCACTGCTAAAAGCCACTGCAATCAACGGAGCGGTTGATTTAGGGTATGGGTATCCAAGCAATGACCAGGGCTGGGGAAGAATTAACCTCAGAAATGTGCTTTTCCCTGAGCCACCTAAAACAATGAGATACTGGGATAACACAACCGGGCTTACGCAAGGTGCGAACACATCCATCGATATACAGGTGTATGAGCAGAGCGTCCCACTTAAAATCTCACTGGTATGGACAGACCCACCAGCAGGTGGCTGGTTCCCCCTCGGTAGTACTCTCGATAATGACCTTAACCTCATTGTTACAGCACCAGATGGCACAAAGTACTATGGAAACCAGTTCACAAACTCATGGTCAACCCCAAATCCATCGACCACGGATACTGTTAACAATGTGGAAAATGTGTTTGTGCAGAATCCCACGCCTGGAACATGGAATATAAAGATTGTTGCCCAGTCGCTCTCGCAGGCACCGCAGAAATTTGCAGTTGTGGCAACGGGTGCACTGGGGGCTACAAGAGCAAATGCGGTGGGATTGACATCTACATCAAACTGGTATATGATACTCAGAAATGGGGAATATTCAAGTTTTAGCTTCGATGTATGGAACATGGGCACTGCTGCAGATACAATCTCACTCACTACCTCTGCCCCATCCGGTGTGTCAGTCAATCTATCTCAAACATCAGTCACACTTGGCTCATCACAGCACCAGACAATCTCAGCCACGGTAAGCGTATCGCATGGCGTCTCCCTGGGCACATACGAAATTTCGATAAGAGGTACTTCCCAGGCAAATGCGAGCATTATGTCTGAAATTGTTTTCAAGTTAATGGTGAGTGACAGACCACCTCAAACCCCAGTTGCAGTTGCAAATGAACTCCATTCGCAATCTGATTTCGATGTGATGCGTTACAACGGAATCACATATGTTGTGTATGTGTCTGAGGAAAGCGGGAAGCCAGAGATATGGTTGAAGAGTTCGGGTGACTGCACTACATGGCAGAAGGAGAAGGTGAGCACAACCGCGGGCATTGTGAGCAAGCCAGCGATAACGGTGGATGGTGCGAACCACATTATTGTGTGCTGGCTCCGTGGAAATGATGTTGTTGTGAACTATAAATCAATTGGCGGTTTATGGGACACGGATAAGGTTGTGGCAAGTGCTTCCGACAGTACACAGCCAATGGTGGATGAGCCCTCTGTCGTGGTTGATAAAAACGGATACATCTGGGTTCTGTACAAGGACCTGCGTGTTGTAAACAATCAGTACGGCTACTGGGACATAAAGTATGTGAAGTCAAGTAATCCCAACAACCCATCCAGTTTCACAAGTCCTGCAGTGCTTCCAAATCTGGACACAAACTATGCAAACTATCTGGTAGACACGCTCACGGACACGCATGGCTACACCTGGGTTGCGTACTATTCCAGGAACCCACAGGGCACAGGAACTGCGTTGAATCGCACGATAAAGTACGCAAGGTACGATGGTAGCACATGGACACATGGCTCGCTTGAAAGCACAGTGCTTGGAAACAATTACTATCCAGGCCTGTTTGAGGACGCATATGGGAAGGTGTGGTTCGCATGGGCGAGCGACAGACAGGTATCTGGAATTTTCAGAATCTATCTGAAGTACTATGACTATGCACAGGGTACATGGTCCTCAACACTGGGACCCTTCGGAAACGCGACTTCATACTCGCCAGAACCTGCACTTGCAGAAGGAAATGGAAAAATCTGGCTCGTCTTTGGTGACACGGATAATCCATACAATGCACTGAATCTGCGTGTAATTGGCTCAAGTACGAATTTTACAGCGATAGATACAGACACATATCTCACATACGATGGAATTGCAAGAAGTGTGCCGAGAGCATTGAGTGCAAGGTTGAGCGGATATATGCCAGACATTATCTACGCACAGCTCTATTTCAAGGGAGGTGCATGGAGTGGTAAAGGCGAGTTCACTGCAAACAATGACAACGACATCGTGCTGATTTCACCACCAGATACACCTGTGACTGAATTTGACATGCGCACTGCTCCATACCTGGCGATTCTATTGCTTGCATGGATTGCAATTGCCCTCGGTAGAAGAAGTACATGAAAGCCGGTGCTTCAACCCTCTTTCTATCTCATTTTTTACAACTAAATTTCCAAATGTGCGCTCAATTTTTCTCTGCAACTGCCTTTTTATGGTATTTGACACCATAAATTCAAAATCATATCTAACATCCATGAGAATGAGGTACTGGGGTTCTGCCATCGGGAAATCGATGCGGGTTTTCTGCGCAAGTGCATCTGCAATCGTATTTGCTGAGTACTTTCCCGCCATAACATACTCAGCTGCGCCCACAATTTTTCGTATCATACCCCAGAGAAAGCTGTTGCCATAGAAGTCCAGCACATAGAAATCTTCCATTCTTGATACATCGATGCGATAGAGTTCACGCACCGTGTTCACGCCTTTGTTTCTCGTGAAATTTGCAAAGTCATGCCTGCCAGTGAACATGCCTAGAATTTTTTTTAATGCATCCTCATTCCCGCATTTATGCACTGCCAGGAAGTATCTGTACCACCGTTCCCGTGCCCTTCTCGGGTTGAATTTTGCATTCACTTCTGCAAAGCCATAGAACCACATGTCATCGCTCATCGTGTTCAGCATTCCAAGTATCTTCTCAGTCCTCTCAGTGGTGTTGAATGCAATTACATTTCCGAGTGCACTCACACCTGCGTCAGTTCTGGAAGCACACTGGAATTTGTGTTCGCTGGCAAGCAGGTTATTCTCGACCAGAAATTTCAGAATTTTGCCTTCAACTGTAATTGAATTCTTCTGCCGTTGTGAGCCGTGAAATGCATTGCCATCGTAACCAAACTTTATAGCGAGGCGCATAAAAAAAGTAAGGAGATTATTTGTTCTGGAGTACTGCTATGCCTGGCAGTTCTCTCCCCTCCAGAAATTCCAGGCTTGCACCGCCGCCCGTGGAAATGTGCGTGATTTTATTTGCATATCCCATCTTCTGCACCGCTGAAGCACTATCGCCGCCACCAACAATTGTCACACCCTTTACCTCAGCCAGTGCCTCCGCAATTTTCTTTGTACCCTCGCTGAATTTCTTTGTTTCAAATATGCCCATTGGTCCGTTCCAGATAACGGTTTTTGCACCTTTAATTACCGCACTGAACTCCTTTACGGTCTCCGGACCTATGTCCACACCGATCAGTTCGTCTGGAATCTCCTCAGCTTTCACGGTCTTCACGACACCTGCGGTATCATCCGTTTTGTCCGCAACCACAACATCTTTGGGTAGATACACCTTAACACCCCGTGCAGATGCCTTCTCCATTATTTCCTTCGCCAGAGTGACTTTGTCCTCCTCAACCAGTGATTTCCCGGTTTTGTAGCCCTTTGCCCGCAGGAATGTGAATGCCATTGCTCCGCCGATGAGCAGTGCATCTACCCTGCCCAGCAGGTTCTCAATCACGCCGATTTTATCAGATACCTTTGCACCGCCGAGAATTGCCACAAACGGTCTCTCTGGATTTGTGAGTGCCTTACCCATCACTGCAACTTCCTTTTCAATGAGGAAGCCAGCAACCGCAGGGAGATACTGTGCCACACCTGCAGTCGAGGAGTGTGCACGATGGGCTGTGCCAAACGCATCGTTAACATAGAGGTCCGCAAGTTCTGCAAGTTTCTTTGAAAACTCCGGGTCGTTTTTCTCTTCCTCCGCATAAAACCGTACATTTTCCAGCAGACACACATCGCCTTCATTCATTTTTGCAAGTTCGTGTTTCACATGTTCTCCGATGCAGTCATCGAGTTTTTTTACTGGTTTTCCCAGCAGTGCTTCGAGTTTTTTCGCTACATTGTCCATCTTCAGATTCGGGTCCTTGCCCTTTGGTCTGCCCAGATGCGAGACCAGAATCACCTTTGCTCCGTGTTCTGCAAGGTATTTTATTGTGGGCAATGCTTCCCTTATCCGCGTGTCGTCTTTTACAGCCAGCGTATTTTTGTCAATGGGCACATTAAAGTCCACTCTCACAAGCACACGCTTTCCCTTCACATCTACATCCCGTACTGTCTTCTTGTTCATGTTTATTCCTCCTGATACGGTATAGGGCAAGAGGACTATTAAATTATTGGTGTCTCAGGAAATGAATCGGTACATGCTATGCAAAAACCTACCCCTGGTCAAAATAACTATCTGCACCATCACGGAGCATTTTTTTCTTGAATGGTGGCATGATGAGATAACCATGGTGTGCACTCAGGTCCACAGGCACCTTGCGGAACTCGGATTCCTCCATGAACCCATATTTCTTGAAAAACCTTCTTGCTTCTGGTGTAAGCGGTTTTGTAATAAGATAACCCACAGTAAAAAATGTGCCCAGGAGAAGCAATCTGAAACCAATCTTTGAGCCACGCATACCTGGAAGCACTTCAATTGCCCGCAGCACATGCACGGGCTCGCCATCAATTGCACATCTTTCCCAGTCCTCGATGAATACCCAGCCAATAATTGTGTTGTTCTCCACACATGCAATAAATACTGGTCTCGGAAATTTGCGGAGCCACGCCTTAAATGTTTTAGCATAGTCCACAATACCCAGACCTCTGAAAAATCCGAAGTCAGTGTTTGTTGTAAGTTGCGGTACTTTGTATTTATCTACCTCACTGGCTTCCTCCAATTTTATAAACAGCAAGTTATTTAGTTTTTTTAAAATGCGCAAAAAAACACCCGAAAAAGAAAAAAAGATTATTCAGTATAGAGCACCCAGACGCAGGAATTGTTCCGCAGTATCATGTTCAGTTCCGTGCGGGATATCTTTGCAGTCCCCAGCAGGATTGGGAGCCACTCCTCTGGCACAATTTTTCTCGTTCCGTACTCTGAAACCGCTGCCACCTGTGCATACTTCACTCGCTTTCCTCCGACTTTTATGCGGTCCGCAGCTGCAGCACGAAATGTCTGATGGATTATACACTGCGTGTCAACGACGCTCGGTTTTATTGTAGTGTTGTAGTACTCCGCCACATCCGTATGCACCTTTGCGAAGTTTCCAATCCGCTTTGTGTATTCTGCCCAGCCCCTGCCGAAAGGACACTTCGTTGTTACCACGCAGTTATCCGTTGGCATGAACACATCCTCAAATGTTGTGAGTATGCTCTTGTTTGCTGCAAGCGCTGCCTTGAACTCCTCCCAGGTTTTGTATTCTTCCTCCGGCATCGAACGGGCAAGTGAGTTTGCAAGCGACACCAGATAGTTATTCATTCCAGACGGCCCCTGCTTATCTGCGATGTCTTCGAGGAAAAGGTATGCTGCCACATCCACGAATGGGTTGTCCTCTATAAGCCGTGTAATCTGTGCTTCCTTGCTCATTTGCTCACCTCCTCGCCCTTCAATCTGGCACCCTTCATCACAAGTGCATAGACGCAGGCATAGTTGCGCAGCAAGCTTCGCACATACTCGGGATTTACTCCAATCTTCTTGAGTGCAATCTCGTCTGTCTTTGTGTCTCCGAGGAATCCGCGGTTTGCAAGCTGAAAGCACTCAAGTGCCTGTTCTGCTACGGTAATGTTCTTTGCAACCTCTTCTCTGAACTTCTGGTGTATCACGCAGAAATTGCACACCGCAGTATTTCTTATTGTGTTGTTATAGTCCTCTGCAACCTGCCTGTCTGCACTTGGGAGTTCTCCTACACTGTACCTGATCCGCAGGATTGTCGGCTGGAACACGCAGCGTTTCAGTGCGTATATGTATCCAACCACATCTCCGTCCACATCGGTTATTGCCAGGTCTGTCAGTGCGCTTACATCACCCTCGATTGAGAACGCTGTTCGCCCCTCTCGCAGGGCAACATTGAATGATGGCCATCCCATGTATGCCTCTTTTCCCATCCTCCGCGCTAGGTTTTCACCTACTCTGAGCCAGTACTGTATCGTGCCCTCAACACCCGCCTTTTCGCTCATATCCTGTATGAGCGATACCAGTGCTATATCCAGCATTTTTTTATACACCTCCGTGTTCTTTTTCGCCCATCTCTGGACCGTAAATTCTGTAAATCTTTCTCCGCTCCGTACCTTCTACATAAATCTTTCCTTCCTCTATCAGCTTATCCAGTGTAGAAATAAGCTCATCCTTACTCACATCCGGGAACTTTTTTTGCAGTTTTCTGAATGTGAAGCCATCCTCCATCGTGTTTAATATCATCGCTCCCAGGTCATTTGCCTCTTTTTCTTTTTTTACTTGGCGGAGATACACCTTTCCCTCCCGCTCCATCCTTTCAATCATACCTCTTTCAATTAAGTTATGAATTAACTCATCAATTTTTTCGTCTGAAAACATGAGCGAAAGTGTGCTCTTTATTTCCTCAATCTCTTTTTCACGCTCGAGGGAATAGTACAGGAAGCTCTCATCATCACCGAGCATCTTTTCCGTTTTTTCACTTTTCTCGCATGGAATTTCTTTCACTGCTTCACTCTCTGGCACTTCATGTACGATGCCCATCTTTTCCTCAATCGTGGTTATACGCTCCATGAGTGCGTTCTCCCGTGCATTTGTTTGATTTCTCTGCTCCTCGTTTGTTCTTATTATGCCCTCTAAATTTGCATTCATATTGTCAAGTTTCATTGTTATCTGGAGCAATGCAGAATCCATGTGTGTCTTCAGCTCGTTCTGGATATTTATCGTTTCATTTATCATATCTTTCAGATGCTGAACCTCTGTCTCAATTTCTGCGATTTTTGAGTTTGCTATTTCCATTTCTCTTTCAACATTGTCTATACGGGTAGTGAGATGAATTGTGGCATCAACACTGTATTCCTGGCTCTTCAGCTTAATCATTGCCCTGAAGTTCTTTGGTTTGTAACCCGGTACATACTCCAGTAATTTCTTGAGCAATTCATCGTAGGTGGTTTGAATCTGTTTTGCTGAAACAAGCTTTCGCTCAATACTTTTTGCTACATCCCTTGTCCGGATTCTGCGACCGTCGAATCTAAAGAGTTCACAGCCGCTGGTGCGTTCCCGTATGTCCTCAAGCGTCTCATATATTGCCCTTTCGCCTTCCTCTGCACCAAGTTGTTTCAGAATTGCGTTTACCACATCATCAAGCGTACTCTGATAAACAATTTCCAGAATTGTAGGCGGGATTTTGTTCACATTCAGTCCTTCACCTGCGCCCACTTCGTCGATCAGCATGCTCATTTTCTCATTTAATTTTTCAATTTCCCTGCTTGCATTTGAAAATTTCTCCCTGAAGGCATTGTCAAGAATTGCCTGTGCATACTGGGAAGCGGATTTTACCGTTTCATTTAATTCACGATGTGCATGCTCAACCGCATTTATCTGCTCCATCAGTGCAGAAATCTTACTTTCTATCTCCTTTATTTTTTCCTCGGTTGCTGTAATTCTTTTGTTGATTTCCATGTGCTCATTTGCGTGCTGTTCTTTCCCTGTCTCTGGTTGAGATTGTAGTTGTGTGTTAGAATCTGTGGTGTTTGACTGCTGTACCTGTGCCACTGGCAGTTGAGATTGCGCTTGCTGTTCTGCATTTTGCGGGTGCGGTGCGTTCTCTGTGCCCTGCGTATTTTCCGCATCTGGTTCTGGTTTTTGTTCGATGGTTTCCGCCATATTCCTTCACACAAACATTTTTAGTTTTTTCTCAATTTCAGGTATCCAGGTCTTATAGCATTCATCAGCTACAATTTCGCCACTTAGTTTTTTCACATGCTCCTTTATCAATCGTTCCATGAATGTGAGCCATAAGCGGTCATTCATATATGGAGCTGATGTGCCCAGTTCATTGAATGTAAGTTCAACAATTTCGTTTACCGCACCAACACCAACTACCGTAGCAAGCTTCTCCTTGATCATGTTAAGAATCTCCATGTTCTTTTTGTACTGTCTTGTCTGGTCAAATCGTTCCACGAATAGTTGCCTGCTGAGCCGTTTGATCTCGTTGCGAATTTCCTCTGGCAAATTCTCAAGTGCACTTTCATCCGTAGGTCTCTGTGTGGCAAGGTATTCGAGCACACATGCTCCCTGAGCGAGCTTTCTGGAAATTTCCATGTTCTCGCTACTGCTTGTTTTTCCTGTTTTTATACTCGCCAGAAACAGGTTTTTACCCACACCCGTGATGAACATTGTCCCGTGTTCATATACCTGTACTGCCTCTACCAGATTTTCGCTCTTGAGTTGTGAGCAGATTGAGGGAATGTTCTGGCGAAGCAGGTTGAACATATGGAACTGAACTGGAGACAGCTCTGGAGGAATGATGGATGAGAAGATTCTGCCGTCCACGCTCGTGAGTAAAATGATTTCTACGCCTGTGTTCTCCACGACCTTTTTCATTTCCATTAGAATTATATCTTTGAGTAAGCTGGCAGTTTGTGCCTCCATTGTTTTATCAATTTTTTTCTGCGCATGCATACTCTCACTTCTTTATCGATTCCAGAATAATCTGAAGGGCTTCCTCCGGAGAATACTCGTAGTCCCACTGCTCTTTCATGACCTTAAGGCGTTCCAGAAGCCCTTGTGATGCGCCCATTGTTTCCGCAGTTTTGATTGCATCAGCGAAGAGTGCATCGTATGACTTTGTGCTTGTTTTTGGCAGTTCTACAGGTGAACTCCTCACGATTACCCCCACACCTCTTGCGAACATGTAGGGATACACGCCCTCGCCATGGTGCGTTCCACGCATTTTCACAATCTTGAGTGTTCTGTTAAACACACCGCCGATAGGATAGTATTCCAGATGTATAACGCCGTCTGCGAGGTATATTGGCAGCAGTACATCTTCACCGATTGTCTCACCTGGCTTTGCATGCTCTTCAACCGTTGCCACAACTGGTCCCAGTTCCTTAAGTGTGTAAAATAATTTGCCAATCAGTTCTCTCTGCTCCAGTTTTTCCTGCGTAGCCCAGATTACCGGCGTCATGGGGTCTATCACCACACGGGTTTTGATGTCGTAGTCGCTCCGCGCTTTCACAAGTTGAGGCAATTGCTCATCTACCATCTTTTTGAAGTTTCTGCCCTTCAAGTGGATGAAGAACAGATTCTTCTCAAAATGCTTTTTCATATCCCAGCCCATGTATGATGCCTCACGCATTATTTGCTCTGGACTTTCTTCCATCGTCACATACAGTCCCTGCTCTCCGTTTTCTATACCATGCATGAGAAACTGCATGGCAAATGTGGTTTTACCAGTACCACTGGAACCCACGATTACCATCGCAACTTTGTCCCTGAGCCCCCCTTCTATCAGCGCATCCAGCCCGAATATTCCGGTTCTTATTCTGTTTTCAGTCATTTTTATCTTCCTCCTGTTTGAGTGTTTTGAACAGTAATTCCGCAAAACTTTTACTCTTTTTTGCCTCCTCTGCGAGATTTATTATATCCTTTTCATTTATGACAACTTCCTCCTCCGACTTTATTGAGCGGGACATTGCTTCCGCAAATGACTCTGCACTTGCAATACTCTCCGTGATTTTTTCAAGATGCTGCCAGGGTGGAGGAAATACCTTCTCCTCCTTTTGCACCTTGCCCATATGTTTCCTGTATGCAAGACCAATCTCAGTAAGATTCAGGTTTGAATCGATTATCTTAAAGTTTTCGAGGATTTCACAGTGGTACTTTACCTCGTCTGCATCAACTCCCAGGTCTTTAGAAATCTGGGTGCATGTAATTGATTTATTTGCATTTCCGCTCGTGCCTTTTTTCTTGAATATGTACTCAATTATATCATCATCTACAGCATCCAGTGCAATCTGGTATACTGCAAGGGGTTGCATTTCTACCAGAAAAGTGCACCTCTCCTTTCCCTCGTTAATGCACGCAGTTTCCTTTGCGGTGGATGGAATTTCTAAGTCGTTTGTAAAGAATTTGGAAAGGGTTTCCGCAGTTATGTAACATGATTTGCTGTGTGCGTCTTTGTACAGTTTGCATACGGGACATGGCTTCGAAACTGAAAATTCAATTCTGAATATTTCTTTTTTGGTAATTTCAATTTTTCCCAGTCCAACTTTTTCAAAGAGAATTGAGATGTACTGACATAGCGGTGTTGCAGATGCCTCCATTGTATTCATTGCACGCAGCATTTTTCTTGTCTCGTGGTGGGGCACATGCGAATCGTTGAGTGCACTTTCAATTGCGGTCTCGATTTTCATCAATTCTGAGAGTGTGTTCACCGCCTCAGCAAAACTTCTGAATACTGGTGTATCCTGCTTCTGCTCCTTTTTTTCACTCATTGTCTTTCCCTCGCTTTCTGGCGTTTTTTATTAAGACATCCAGTTTTTCTTTTTCCTCCTCAGAAAACAGTGCTGCACCTTCCTGGCTCAGCTCTCCCTTCGTGTTAATATATCTCTTATCCTTTGCCTCAGCAATCAGCATATCGCATTCTTCTAAGCTCATTCCCATCGAGGTGCTGAGTGCACTCAGTCCCCGGATGCCCATCGCCCAGTATAGAAGCAGCATCTTCATCTTGTCTTTTTCTTCCTTATTTCGATTAATGTATGGTAGAAGCAGGTGCCGGAGTGCAAGGAGTTTATGCCCCGCTTCGCCTGTGAAAATCAGCTCCATGCCTCCAAAGTCGAGAACAATCTTCACTGGCTTCTCATTGATGACGGATAACCGCTCGATTTCTCTGATTGGAATGACAAAGTATTGCTCGCCATGTGAAATCATTATTTCGGAAAGTGAAAAATATAAGCCACCTTCATGCCAGAGCAGTTCAATTTTGCAGTGGTCGATTTTCTGTGATAATTTATATTCTACATCCGCATATTTTTTAGCTTCGATTTCTGCGTTTTTTCCCGCATTCTCCTTTTTCCCGGCATTCATGTAACTTTGTAATTGCGTCTATGTTTAAATATGTTTCGGAAAAAACCGCGGTTTTTAGGCACATCGCACAAATTATGGTGTGTTATGTAAATTTCTAATCCAGATGCTTGATTAATTATTTATGGTGTATTTAGTTAATGTCATTGAAATGAGATGATTATTGAATTCACGGTCGACTGTATCAAGACATTCCTGCCCTTCTTCTGTGTCGTGATAAGCCCTGCGTCTTCCAGTGCAGAAATATCATCGTACACATTCTTGTAGTCACGATTAAGGGCGTTTGCAATCTCGATGATGGATGCGGGCTTATGGTGTTCCAGGTATTCAAGCAGTTCTACTCTTCTGGCTGTAAGAACATTGAATACCTCCGCATATGTGATAAATGTGGACTCAGTGTACTTTGCACCTTCGGACAGTGCCTTCCAGATAAAAAAATCGTCCACCATCATTGGTTTTGTGCACTTTGTGAGTTCTATGGTCTGCTGAAGTTTGGGAATGCTGGTGTACTTCTCTGCAAATGCTTCAACCAGGTTCTCGATGTCCGTTTGACCATATTCTTTACGGAGTTCAATCTGCATCACATTCCACCCAGATGCATCGCAAGCAGATTTTTTCTGAATGTCTGCACGAGTTGTTTTATTTCGTTTTTAGTTCTATATTCTGTTTCCACGCGTTCAATCAAGCCACCATTTTCATCATACTTTTCAACATGTGAAATTCCCTCAAAGTTGTCCCACCTCACTGCAGGAACCCAGCTTCCATGTCGTTCGCGTGTCATATATGTGTACGCAAAGTACTTCAATTTACCATCTTCAGTTATCTCAATCATCACGATTTTCTCGTCCTTATGAATGAACACCACCTGTTTTGTGACTTCCATCATGGTGTAAGCCTCGCCACAGTCCTGGGAAATGGCAGTGTATCCCTGATATGCTCCCGCTTGCAGAGCCATCGCACCACTCTCTCAATTCCCAGACCAAAACCAGAGTGCGGCACAGACCCGTATCTGCGCAAATCAAAGTACCACTGGTAATTTTCAAGTGCAGCGTTATCCCTGATCAATCTTTCTTCCATCGACTTTATGTCTGTCTCACGCTCACTTCCTCCGATGATTTCTCCATAGCCCTCGGGTGCAAGCATATCTGCATTCTCCACGGTCTTCGGGTTATCCGGGGATATTTTCATGTAAAACGGTTTTATTTCAGCAGGATAGTTTGTAATAAATATGGGTTTGTTATCCAGCATGCTCAATTCCCGTTCTTCGTTTGTGCCAAAATCCTCGCCCCATCTAAAATCAAAGCCACGGTCATTCAGTATGTCCACCGCTTTTGTGTAAGGAATGCGCTGGAATGGTGGTTCAATTACCTTTAAATCATCTGGATTTCTTCCTAAAAATTCAAGTTCATCTTTACCATGCTTTGCTACATACTGACAGATGTAACTTACGAGTTGTTCCTGGATTTCAAGATTTCCTTTAAGTGTAACCCATGCTGCCTCCTCTTCAAGATGCCAGAACTCCGCTAGATGTCTCGGTGTTCTCGACTTTTCAGCACGAAATGAAGGGGTGAGTGACCACACCTTTTCAAGTGAGAATATGAGTGCTTCAAGGTAGAGTTGTGCGCTCTGGGAAAGGTAGCCCTTTCTTTCAAAATACTTGAGTTCGAAAAGTGTTGAACCGCCCTCACATGCATTTGCTGTAAGAATGGGTGGCGTAGTTTCCACAAACCCGTTTTCAAAGAACCATTCTCTTGCAGCACGCAGAATCAACGCCTTTACTTTCATTGTCTGGGTCATTTCTCTCGAACGGAGCCAGAGATGCCTGTTGTCCAGTAAGAACTCCTCGGTCTGGTCTTTGAATATGGGAAATCGCTCTGCGAAATGCACAACCGTGAATTTTTTCGCACCAATTTCCCTGCCACCCGGTGCACGCCGGTCTTCCCTTACCACGCCTTCCACGATGACAGAGGACTCTACCAGTGCCTTTTCTGCAGCCCTGAAGTCCTCATCTGGTAATTCTCCTTTTATCACAGTGCACTGAACAATCCCTGTACTGTCTCTAATAACGGTGAACACAATTCCACCGCTACTTCTCGTTCTGTATATCCATCCACGCACCGAAACCGTATCTCCAATCTTTGCCTTTTTAAATACATCAGATGCACTCATTGTACCGCACATGATATATTGTAATAATTACATATATTATAATTTTTGGAGAGTACTTCGAACTCAGAGTGTTTTTTCCATTCTATAGGCAGGCATTCCTTCACGATAGTAATCCTGGAGAAAGTCGATGATTGTGTAACCATGTTTGATGTACATGTTGAGCGCTGCAGTGTTTGTATCTTTAACTTCTAAATGCATTTTTTTGCACCCTTTCTTTCTGGCACGGTTTTCTGCATGCTGGAGCATTGCAATTCCCACACCTTTTCCTCGATACTCAGGGGCAACTGCGATGGAATACAATCTTGCAATAGAACTGTTTTTTCTGAAAAGCAGTATATAGTACCCAAGAATTGCGTCATTCAGTGTTGCTACCCAGCCCTCAGAATTTGCCTCAAAGAGAAGATAGTACATCTCGTGTGGTTTGTAGCGCAAGAAATCCTCAAACGATTGGTCTTCAATTTCTAAAATTGGATTCACATCAGACACTCTTGCTCTGCGAAAATATACCTGGACAGACATGACATCACGACACAAGATATTTTATTATTTTTGAGTAAAGTTCTGGATTTGCCTGGTCTTCATACCCTGCATCAATCGAGGGATTATCATTCACTTCAACCACATACACTTTATTGCCAATCGCTTTTATATCCACACCGTACAGTCCATTTCCGATACAATGCGTTGCCTCCAGTGCAATTTTTGCAATGTTATCCGGGATGTGTTTAGCATTCACGCATTCTATGTTCCCCCAGAAAACCTTACCCCCGTTGGTCTTTCTTATTTTCCAATAGTTATTCACCATGTGATACTTTGCACCAAAAATAATCCTGTTATCCAGTATTCCAACACGCCAGTCAAATTCTGTTGGTATATATTTCTGCACGACAATCACATCACTTCTGCGAAAAAATCGCTTTGCGACCCGCATAAATTTACCCGTGGTTCCCGCTTTTTCCACATGCTTTGAAAAGTTTGTTGCAGGTGCCTTCAATACAACTGGTCTCCCCAGTTCATCAAAGATTTTTTCTATTCTTTTCTCACCTAAATCCTCCTTCTCCAGAAAGTATGTCTCTGGTATCTGGACTCGATGCTTTAACATGAGTTTATACACATGCACCTTATTACAGCAGATAGCAATGCTTTTTGAGTCATCAATAACTTTTAACCCATGGAGTTCTGCAAGCCTGGACACCGCATATGTGGCATTTCTCGGGTCTGTTGTTGCCCGTATGAATATTGCATCAAATTCTGGCACATAGTCGATGTCGTCCTTAAACAGGAATTCAAAGGAATGTCCCTGCTCCATTGCTGCATGATGGAACTTAACGAGTGCGGAGAGTTGCGGACCATGTGTAATATTTTCCACATCTAAAAAACATCCAATTCTTGCCATACAATCACCTTATACGCATGTTTTCTTTAAAATATGATAAACTCCTCTTGATTTTATTATAGTCCAGCGGGGCAATTCCACTGAGGAAAATGTCCTCTCGTGTTTCCATAAAGTATGCGATAAATACTGGTATACCAAGCATTTCCCAGAGTTTGTGCGTAATTTTTTGATGCTTTTCGTACCTCGTGTTCCCGTACATAACAATTGCTCTGGTAAAATTTCCATTCATTTCTTCTACACAAACTGGATATGTGTGATTTCTTGAAAGTGAATTTAATGCATCTTCTGCACTTTTTCGGTCACGGACTACTGATGGTGCGTACATAAACGGGTTCATGGGGTAAACAACCGCCGGGAGTTTGAAATCTGCCTTTGTGGTTATGTGGAAATCACACACAGGAATTCGGTGCTTTTTTGCCCTCACAAGAAGTACTGGTGTGCAAAAGGCATCAAGTAAATCTATTGGAGATGGCGTTTTTTCTCTGCCCATGGGTTCTTTTTTCTTCTTTTCACGATTTATCTCCTCATCCACAATTGAAAAATAGCCCAGCTTAAGAAATCTCACATCGTATCTTCGTAGCACAGAATTGTTTTCTGGGGGTTTATCCCCTTCCTCATCGGTGTCGTTTCGGGCAGGCAAGTTTTCCTCAATGCAAACAATATTTTGGTGATATTTAAATATTCTTAGTTCTTTCCGTTTCGTGAATGATTAAGCAAATTACAGAGGATTCGAAAGAAAATGCAGTGATTACAGAAAATCCAGAAAAGAAACAAAGCAAGGCAAGGAAGTACGCATTACCTTCAGAGGAGCTTATTATCGAGACAGGCATTGGAGTACTGAGTACCAGTGGAACAATTAATTCACAGGAGAAGATGCGAAAACTTGTTCTGCGCAAGATACGATTTCAAAACGACAAATATAAACTATCCGGGAAACGCTTGCGAAAAGCTTTAATAAAATCGGGAAATGTAAAAATCCAGATAATCACACGCGAGGTTCCAGGGAAACGCCCTTATTTCACTTGCCCGGTGTGTGACACAAAACTGGTGAAGATTAGAAATCAAACGCTCAATGGAACTGAGGTAATTCTCGGATACAGATGCCCTTTATGTGGTTACTGGACACACAGAAAAAGGCGTATGCCATTCAGGTACATCTTTTCTATCGGCAGGAATTTATAAGACAAAAATATTCCACAGGGTGTGAGGACATTTCCCAATTGCATAGTGTGTTATATGCGTCAGGTACTTGAAATAATGGAGATGCTGGGTGTTGATGAAAAGAAACAGCGGGCGATTCTTTTTAAGGTGTGCGATTCAATGAAAAAAATTGATTTTGCTAAATCTCCTTTTGAGAACACCGGGATTCCACACGGGACACTTGCAAGATCGCTGCGCAACCCAGACCCGTACGCGGGAGTAAAGGCAGATATGAACGAAAAAGCTAAAAAAATCTTGGAAGGAGTTGAGAAAAATGAAAAAAACACCGCATCACTGCATGCCCTTACACTGCTCAGTGCTGTTGGGAACATCATGGACTATGGTCCAGATGTAAGAAAAGATAAGAATCACATAGAATATATGTTGGAACACAGCAGGATTGCGGGAAATGGATTTCGTTTATTTGAACAGAAACTCGGCATGCGGCGGTTAAAAATTGCATTTTTGTCCGATAATGCGGGTGAGGTGTTCTTTGATAGACCACTGGTTCAAACACTTGCAACCCGTGGGCATGCAGTAACCTACTTCGTGAAAGAAAAGCCATGGATAAATGATGCAATGCGCACAGATGCCATTTATGCCGGAATAGATAAGTTTGCTGAAATTGACTTTATACCTGTACGGAAATGGAACCTTTACCTGCGTGCAGGTAATTTTCTAGCAAAGTTAAAAAATTACGAAATGGTGATTGCTAAAGGTCAGGGTAACTATGAGACATTGGGTGATGTTTTAGACGCATTTTACCTCTTGATTGCGAAGTGTCCCCTTGTTGCATGCTCACTGGGAGTGCGGTTGGGCGATATCGTATTCACCAGGAGAAGGAACAGATGATTCATTGAACGATGGGTAAACGGTAAGTAATATATAGCACAAGTTATTTGTGGGTAACGAGGATGAATATGGGACTAAGAGACTTTATAATAAAAAGAACCGTGTACTCGATAGTGACCCTGCTGATCGTGTTAGTACTGCTGTTTACCATTTTTAGAGTGATGCCTGGCGACCCCACAAAGCTTGCACTTGACCCGAAAGCATCGCCTGAAAGAAAGCATATCCAGGCAGTTCAATATGGGCTTGAAGACCGTCGCGACTTTACCCTGGACAACAAGACGGTACAGGTGAGGAAGGACATGAATGTGAGCATCTTCTCACCACTCAATCCTGGAACATTTGTGAATTCAAGCAATGAGCTTCGTTATACAGTCAATGACCCGAATGCAGAATGGTTCATTCTCGAAATTAAACTTATCCCGAAGACACCGGGTTTGATGGTTTCTGCAGGTGTATTTCTTGATGGTCTCCAGGTTAAAGATGGAATAGCAGAAATAAATGAAACGGTCAAGGATGTAGGTGACAAAACTCCATGGCTTGCCCGTGCGGCTACATACGGGAATGTGATGCTCGGCGCAAACAACATCTCAGACCAAACAAAAATTACTGCCCAGAATAACACAATCAAGGACTGTAATATCCAGGTAAACTCTACAGGACTTTCCATGGACGACTCGATAATTTCAGGTTCTAGCATTTTAGATACGGTTACTACAATAAAGAACAGTGTAATTGTCGGAACCGACGGAAGCTGGATTAACAAGCAAAAAATTGAAAACGAGGTGTGGTATTATAATGCGGACATCACCAACAGAGCGACATGGGGTGCTCCGTGGGGTGCTCCGGTTCAGGAGAATTCTACGGTTGAAAACTCTAAGTTAGCGGGAAAAACAATGGTAATAAATTCAAACATTAGTGCTTCGAAGGTATTTGATTCAAATGTAGACAACTGCACACTTATAAATTCAGTCCTGATAAACAGTACTGTCAACAATAGAACAATCCAGAATACAATAATAATAAATGATGAAGAATATCCACTTGTGAGAAATGAAGTAATTCTTAAAACGCCACCTAAACCCGCAGTTGCAGCAAGAGGCAATGACAAAAATCTCGTTATCATCAAGTTGCTTACGCTGAATAAAGACGGAGAAGTTAATGTAGAAATAAATGTGGTTTCGTATATCCGCACGGGCTTTTTCACCCAGATGGCAAGATATCTGCAGGATATGCTTGTATTCAACTTCGGAAATGATTTCACAACAAACAGACCAGTAACCGAAGGAATTGCGGTGCGTATTGGTCCCACCGTTCTTCTTTTTGGTAGTGCAACAATTATCGCATATGCGCTTGGCATCTTTCTCGGAGCGTTGCTTGCCTGGAGACGCGGTAGTCGAATGGAACTTTCAGTTATTATCGTGAGTTTGTTCTTTTATTCGATGCCCCTATTCTGGTTTGGTATGATTTTGCTATGGATACTATCAAATCAAACAGGGTGGTTCCCACCGGGTGGTCTTGTGTCTCCCACAACAGAGAAGCCACTGGAAGGATTTGAGTACTTTAAGGACTTAATGTGGCATCTTGCGCTTCCCCTGCTCACACTAACGGTGACGAATCTTGCGGGTGATGTGCTACTCATGAGAAACTCAATGCTGGAAGTGATGGGAGAAGATTACATTGTTACTGCGAGAGGAAAAGGATTGAAAGAGAGGACAATCTTGTACAAGCATGCCGCAAGAAATGCAATGCTCCCAGTCGTTACTGCGCTAGCGCTCAGCATAGGTGGCATCGTGAGCGGTGGAGTGCTTACAGAGACCGTATTTTCATGGCCTGGTATGGGCTACTGGCTTGTTGAAGCTACACTGACATACAACTATCCAGTCGCACAGGGTGTATTCTATATTCTTGCGATTCTCACCATCGTAGGAAATGTGATGGCAGACATACTGTATGCGTATTTAGACCCGAGAGTTAGATTGTGAGGTGAAAAAATGGTATCAAGAAGAACTAAGGAAAAAATTAGAGACATCAGTAAGGTACTTAAAGGTAGCTGGAAAATGTTTGCAGAGAGTATCACTGGACTGGTTGGACTTGGAATCATATTCTTCTTTGTTATTTTAGCGATACTTGCCCCATTTTTAGGGCTCAGAGACCCGATGCACTGGACAGCACCATACAGCGATATTCTCGTAGGTGTAGAGTCGAATGCAACTGCAGATGCATTTACAGGAACGCTAATTGGAGGACCGACTACAATACCTCCTGTTGGTGAAAAAATATTTAAGTCGTATATCGTGACTGTAGAGGGTTCAAAAGGTAAAATTTCCGGGATAAACTTAAGAGACAATGCGGTAGTATGGACGCGGGAATTTGATGGTGTACCTGTAGCTCCACCTACATGTTTCTACCTTGTTTCTGGTGCGATGAGCTCTCCCACGAATATAACAATCTTAATAATTGCAAACACACCACAGGGTGGAAAACTGTATGTATATGTGGATGATTATCAATACAACATTCCGTCAAAGGACATCTTTTTCAGAGATTTTCCAAGTGGAGGTTACTTAGATAATGTTGCTGGTTTGACATTTCCCTCGAAGATAATTAGAACTGGAGATTACTGGCCATTTTTTGTTGTATCACAAAATGGAAAGATATATGCACTTCAGATTCAAATTAGACAACCAGGCACCCTTTTAAAGGACCTTCAGGTAACAATCCAGCGAGGTTTTAACTCAGGTTCAGAATTTGTGCTTTCTGGGGTAAATGTTACAGCTCAGCCATTACAGATGCATGGTCAGCGGGTTCTCGTAGTGACACACAACTCAGGGATATCTTTCCTTACATATAACACATCATCCTCTCCATGGACCATGTCAGTATTGGGAAATTACTCATTTACGCCAAGCCCCACATGTTCACCCGTGACTTCAAAGTACTACCGAGATCTTGGAAGCTTTAACCCGGAAACACCTGTATTCGCAGGCGGAGCTGATGGAACACTCTATCTTTTCCAGCTTAAGTCACAAGCCATACAAAATCCGCATAAATACGCAATTGGAGGAAGCAGTGAAAGGATAGAGGGAATCACAACAAATTACGAAGAGGAGTGTACGGTGTATGCAGCAACTGAAAACGGGCATGTTTATGGATACAATTTTAATAAGACATCCAAAGAGTTGATTAAAAATTACGATATCGATTTTGGTGGAAAGGTGCTCTCGCCTCCATATTATAGTAAAGCCACGGATAAGGTATTCCTTGTCGTGGAGCGAGATAATGTAAAGACAATGTGGGTGCTCAACTACATAAAAACGGAGTCCGGCGTAATCAGGTACGGATACGAGACCTCTAAGAATATCTCACCTCCATTCCCCACAGGTCAAATTATACAGTTTAATGTGACCTGGTACAATCCAGATACAAAAGCATTTGAGAATAAAACGGAAACGGGTGAGGTAGTATTACTGTGCGACCGGAACACAAACGGATTGATTTTCATTGCAGAGAAAATACGAACACCACTGCCACCAGGCACATATCCTTCAGGTAACACATACTGGCTTGGAACAGATCAGCAGGGAAGAGATGTACTGAGCAGGGTTGTCTGGGGCTCACAGGTTGCACTGTTCATAGGAATTACTGCTGCACTATTGTCAATATTACTTGGAACGGTGATAGGACTTGTAAGTGGATACTATGGTGGTGGACTTGACCTGGTCCTTATGAGAATAACGGATGTATTTCTTGTCATACCCTTCCTCCCGCTTGTGATAATCCTTGCAGCGGTGCTTGGTTCCAGTATTATGAATATTATTTATGTGCTGGTGCTGATAGGGTGGCCAGGCGTAGCTAGAGTGATCCGTGCAATGATTCTCTCTCTCAAGGAGAGACCCTTCATTGATGCTGCGCGAGTTACTGGTGCAAGCAACTTCCGCATCATGTTCAAGCATCTATTCCCGAATGTCGTGCCGATGGCTGTGCTGTACATGACATTCTCTGTCTCCGGTGCAATTCTTACAGAAGCAGCTCTGAGTTTCATAGGTCTAGGAGATCCAAACTCGGTGAGCTGGGGCATGGTTCTTCACGACGCACAGTACTCAAATGCAATTGGAAACTGGTGGATGACGATTCCTCCAGGGCTCTGTATTACCATGATTTCGATGGGATTCTATCTGGTTGGTAGAGCGGTTGAGCAGATAATAAATCCAAGATTAAGGAGTAGGTAAATATGCCGTTGCTGGAAGTAAAAAATTTGAAGGTGTACTTCAAGATACGAAAGGGTGTGGTCAAAGCAGTGGACGATGTGTCGTTTACACTGGAACCGGGAGAAACAATGGGTCTCGTGGGCGAATCTGGCTGTGGCAAAACAACGACTGCGTTTGCAATCACAAGATTGCTTGCTGCCAATGGACACATAACCGGTGGAGAGATTATTTTTGACGGACAAAAAATTGCTGAGGCGGAGCCAGATTTCGGAAAGGGCATCCTTGCAGAATCGAAGCTTGCTAAATTTGAGAAGCAGCAGGAACAGAAGATGCAGGCAATTCGCTGGAAGCAGATTTCAGTGATATTCCAGAGTGCAATGAATGCATTCAATCCCGTTTACAGAGTTGGCGACCAGATTATGGAAGCATTGCGTGTTCACGAGAAAATGACAAAAGAACAGGCAAAACAGAGAACAATTGAGCTCTTCCAGCTTGTTGGTTTAGACCCGCGCAGAATCACTGGCTATCCCCACGAATTCAGCGGAGGTATGAGACAGAGAGCAATGATTGCTATGGCACTTGCATGTAACCCTAAGTTGATTATCGCAGATGAGCCCACCACGGCTCTGGATGTGATTATGCAGGACAGAATTCTCAAGGAAATCAAGGATTTGCAGAACAAACTCAATATCGCCATGATTATAATCACACACGACATATCTGTTGTTGCAGAAGTTGCGGATAAGATTGCGATAATGTACGCAGGTAAAATTGTGGAGTATGGCGATATAGTCGGGATATTCCATCGCACAGCACATCCGTACTCGATTGGACTCCTGGGCGCATTTCCGAGTATTAAGGGCAAGAAAAGACGGCTTGATGCAATTCCTGGCTCTCCTCCTGACCTTGTCAATCCTCCAACAGGTTGCAGATTCCACCCCAGATGTAAGTATGTAAAGGATATCTGCAAGGACAAAGTGCCGGAACTCGTAGAGGTTGAGAAAAATCACTGGTCTGCATGCCACTTTGCCCATGAGGTATTTAATGGCAGGGTTTCCTCTGAGGAGGTGAAAATGTGAGTGCAGTGATGGAAAATATAGACATTGGAGGAATGCAACCGCAATCTGGCTCTGAGGTTGTTATCAAGGCAGAGAATCTTGTGAAGCACTTCCCTGTAAAAATGGGGATTACTGGAATGTTTGGTCCGAAGAAGGTAGTCCATGCAGTGGATGGAATTTCGTTTGAGATAAGAAAAGGTGAGATTCTAGGACTTGTTGGCGAATCTGGTTGTGGAAAATCTACCACTGGAAGATTGCTTGTGCGTCTCGAAACCCCTACTGGCGGGAAGATATACCATCATGGAAAGGATATTGCAGGAATTAAGGGCAAGGAACTGAAGGAATTCAGGCGCAGAGTGCAGATGGTATTTCAGGACCCATACGAATCGTTAAACCCGAGATTTACAGTACTGGGTAGTGTTTCCGAACCGCTGATTGTGCATAAAGTGGGAAGTTCAATAGATGAACGAGAGGAACTCGTTTGTAAGGCACTGGAGGCAGCAGAACTCAAACCCGCAACTGAGTATTTGTACCGATATCCGCATGAGTTGAGTGGTGGACAGCGACAGCGTGTTGCAATTGCAAGGGCACTTGTGTTGAGGCCCGACTTTATAGTTGCAGATGAGCCAGTATCAATGCTTGATGTCTCAATCAGAGCGGGAATCATGAACCTCATGCTTGACCTCAGAGCAAAGTATGGAATTCCATACCTGTTCGTTACGCACGATGTGTCCGTTGCCAGATACATGTCAGACAGGATTGCAGTGATGTACCTTGGCAGAATTGTAGAGATTGGTCCTACAGAATATGTTATCTCTAACCCGCAGCATCCGTATACTAGAGCATTGCTCTCTGCAGTGCCAGTACCGGATCCAACTCACAAGCACGGAAGGGCTGAGATAAAAGGTGAACTTCCAAGCCCGATCGACCTGCCACCTGGCTGTAGATTCAATCCAAGATGCCTGTATGCCAGAGATATTTGCTTCCAGCAGGCACCTCAGATGGTCGAGGTGGAGAAGGACCACTTTGTGGAATGCCACCTAGCTGGCAAAATCTAAACTACACAAAAAGCAAAAAAATTTTTTATTTTTAATCCATAATTATCTTTTTGCACTTTTTACACATTACAGTGGTCTCTTTTTTGCATTTGGAACATATCTTTTTAAAGATATACTCCTCAACAGGTGCATGACAGCATCTGCTTTCAACATCCACAAGCTTACCACAGTATGTGCAGTAGTGCTGTCTTGAACCTTTTTTCAAAAAATGCGTATAAACAAAAAGAAAGATGTAGAGCCCGATCACAATTGCGAGCATTACGAGGATATATATGCAGAGAGCCCCGTAATCGATGTCTTCCTCACCAGTAACCTGAAACATAAAAATCAGGATGAAAGCAGGCGCATGGCATCTTCTTTACTTATTCCCAGTGCCCGAATATAGTACTCCAGTGCTTTTTTAACAATTGCATCGTATTCCTGATTACTCGCCTCTTCATCCAGACGAGAAACCGCAGTTCTGTAATACTCCACACTCAATTCTGATAGGTAGTATATTGCGTTATCTGGATCAAGCTCAGCAGCGCGATGGTACGCATTTTCCGCATCCTGATATAACCCGTTCTCCAGGCAGAAGGCACCGTACGCAGAGTGATAATATGGATTTTTTCCATCCAGTTCAATTGCTTTCCTGTATGCAGCCAGTATATCTTCAATTTTTACTTTAGGTATACCAACACTTGCCTCTGCAATTCCGAAGTACGCCTCTGCGCAATTCGGGTCGAGCTTTACCACTTTATTGAATTTCGATAATGCACCCTTCAAGTCGCCTTGCTGGAGCAGTCGATTGCCTGCATTCAGTTCCTTTTCAACATTGGGGTCCATGTTACCACAGCATCATGAATATATTGGGGGTTTAAAAGTCTTCGCTTGCAGGGTATGTAGGCATCGATGCTCTGCCCTTCAAAGCAAGAAATTTATACCCATTTATTATTGTGGTGAATGGTGTGTGCATATGGAAACGATAAAGTGTCAGATTGTGAAATGGGACGAGATTGAAAAATGGGTGGACGATGTTGTAGACAAGATTCGGAGGAGCGGTTACAAGCCAGACGCAGTGATTGGATTGACGAGAGGGGGATGGATACCTGCGAGATTGATATGTGATAAACTAAACATAAAAAATCTATACGCAATAAAGACAGAACACTGGGGTCTCACAGCTACAAAAGATGGACATGCAAAAATTGCACAACCACTTGCCGCAGATGTTAAAGACAAAAAGGTGTTGATTGTGGATGACATAACAGATACCGGGCAGAGTTTGACGCTTGCAAAGGAACATGTACATTCTTTCAAGCCCTCTGATGTAAAAACTGCCACTCTGCTGCATATCACACACTCAACAATTGTTCCAGATTTTTACAGTGTAGAAGTACCAAAGGAGGAGTGGACCTGGTTCATATTCCCATGGAATTTCAATGAAGACATTCAGAGCTTAGTCGCAAAGGCACTTAATGATGTGCGCGCTGCTGAAGAAATAAAAGAGGTTCTAAAGAAGCACTGCCAGATTGCAGTTGAGGAACGGGTGATATACAACGCACTGCTCACACTTGCAAGAAAATCTTGAGGTTGAGTATGATTCGAGCATTACCTGGCAACTCGTATTACTCCGGGGCATTACCGAAGGGCTGTGTGCATTGCAAGAGCGGAAGAAAGCTTGTTCTTTTCGTAACTGGGAAATGCTTTCAGAACTGTGTGTACTGCCCGCTGTCTATTGAAAAGCGCGGGAAGGATTTTGTGTGGGCTGACGAACTGCGTGTGGATGCGGACGAGGATGTGATTTATGAGGCAGAGATGATCGATGCAGTGGGCGCAGGCATCACTGGTGGAGAACCAGCACTTTCAATTGAGCGGGTGCAGCACTATGTGGGTTTGCTCAAATCAAGGTTCAGGTACTTTCATGTGCATCTTTATACTACAACCACCGTTTGCGAGCATATTCATGCCTTTGAGGAAGCAGGCATTGACGAATTGCGTTTTCATGTGCCCCCGCGGTTCTGGGAGAATCTCGAGCGGAGCCCGTACAAAAAGGTGATTGAATCTGCACTGCGCACAGACATGCATGTTGGAATCGAAATTCCAGTGCTCCCTAATAAGGAGTCCGAGCTCTGCGCTCTCGTGGAGACAGCATTCAATTTAGGTGTAGAATTTGTGAATCTCAATGAGCTTGAATTTTCAGAAACAAACTGGGAATCGCTCAGGCGTCTAAAGTATCGCACCGTAGATGATGTATCAAGTGCTGCAAAGGGCAGCGCCGAACTTGCGCTAAAAATTCTCAAACAGTTTTCAGATGAGCGTGTGCACTACTGCTCTGCAAGTTTTAAAGATGCGGTACAGCTACGGAACCGCCTGTTGCATAGAGCTAAAAATGTTGCAAAGGATTATGATGTAATCACCGAAGAAGGAACACTTCTTCGCGGGCTGATATACACTGACATGCCAGAGAAAATGCGACGCAAAATTATCCGTGAATTTGAAGTCCCGAAAAGTATGGTTGAAATAGAGCCAAAGAAAGGAATTGTTCTCATACATCCCGGTGTTCTCACGGAAATTGCCAAACACCTGAATGCATCGTGTTATATTGTAGAAATATACCCCACTGCAGACGGACTGGAAGTGGAGCGTATTCCCTTATAATTTCATTGTGTCGTACAGTTTTCTGAGATAGTACACCCGTGCACCAATCTTTTCAAATATGGCGTATGCCTTTTCAAAACATTCGATTGCCTCATCCTTTCTAAGTTGATGCTTGTACACGAGTCCGAGTTCGAAGTAGGACTCTGCTAATCTATGCGGAAGGCTGAGTTTTTCAAGTAGTTCGATTGATTTGAGTAGATACTCCTCTGCCTTTTCGTAGTCCCCACTATGTCGCTTTGCCATACCTAAGTATCGGTATACACTTGCAACGCCGTGCATGTCTCCGATTCGCTTTAGATTAATGTATGCCTCGTTCAAGAGTGCTTCCGCTTTTTGAATATCTCCAGACATTCGAATATATACCTCTGCAAGATTGAACATTGTCCAGTATATTTCACGGAAATATCCGAGTTTCTTAAACAACTCCAGTGCCTTCTCATAGCATGCCTGCGCCTTCTCAAAATCATGCATTTCTAAGTATGTGCCTCCGAGGTTATGCTGTGCTCTTGCGAGTTCGTAGTAAAAGTAATTTTCTTCAGCATATTTTATGGCATCCGTGTAGTTTGTAGCTGCGGTATTAAAATCACCGAGTTCGTCGTGAATCATGCCCATCTCAATTTTCAGGTTCACATATGTTGCTGTATCATTAATCTTTTCTGCATGCTTCAGGGCGTCCTGCACATGCTCTTTAGCTTTTGCATATTCTCCGGTGCGCCAGTACACAAGTCCAAGCCCTCTCTTTGCATTTACAATTCCGATTGTATCTTCCAGTTTTTTTGCAATTTTCAAGCTCTCCTGATAGTATTTTATTGCATCTAACCACTCACTTTTGTTATACAATACATGTGCAATACGCTCATACAGCTTCATCATCTTAATTTCCTTGTCCTTTGCATCTAACAGATTTTTTGCAATCGGGAGTGCAGCATTGTATGCCTTCAGTGAATCGTCCCATCGTGCCATTATGTCGTATATGGTGCCCTTGAGCACATACATGTCAATCCTGCTTGAAAATGCAATTTCCGGTAGATTTTCAATAAGTTCAAGCATCTCGTGAATATAGCCCTGTTGTATTAATCGAAAAGAGTTCGTAGTAATAATATCCACCAGTTTTTCAAAGTCCTTGGTTTTATACAGATGGTAACTTGCCTCGAGATATGTGCGTTCTGAGAACACCTCGTTCCTGTTTATGATTTCCAGGTAATACTGGGCTGCACATTTGTGTGCCTCGTTTTTCTCCTGCACGCTCATCATGTTATAAAAGAACTCTCGCACAAGCTCATGTACCTCATACAGGTTTTCTCCGGTCTGACTCAGCAAACCACGGTTTATCAGATGCGTGAATGTATCAGAAGTGTATGTAGGAAATGTGTACGAAATTGCTTCGATTGGAAGCGGGTGTCTGAAAACTGATATTTTCTTTAGCAGGGATTTTTCTGTTTCGTTGAGTTTCATGAATATTTCATTGAAGATGAATTTATATATGCCGCTACTGGTCTGCTTTACATCCTCCACAGATTTCATAAACTCAAGTGCAAGTGGATGTCCTTTTGTAAGTGCATATATTCTTTCGAACATCGTTTCCGGGAAGCCCTTCATCCGCAAAAATGCAAATGTGCTCTCTTTATCAAGTCCCTTGAGCTCAATCTCTGCAACTATCTTTTTTTGCTCAATATCCCTGATGTCGTAGAATGGCACAGGATGTCTTGATAGGATTATGAACTTTATCCCCTCGATGTTTGCAACGGCATCCAGCACAGAATTGAAAAAGTTTTTGATCTCTTCATTTACTTTCTGGAAATCATCAATGAAAATGAGTGCATTAGCGTTTTTCAGGTCTCTCTCAAGAATGCCACACACCTCTCCGATGTCAATAATTGGTTTGGTCTCCATGTAATTTTTGAGATGCTGTCTCTTCATTAAAAACAGGATTTCGCCAAATTCCGAAATGATTGTACGCAGTGTTACCCAGTCGTAAATTCTCATCCAGAACACATTGCACTTCTTCAGATAGTTTCTTGCAACCTTTGCTCCCAGTGTTGTTTTACCCATCCCAGCAATTCCATGTATAACAATAAACCGGTGTGTTTTTGACGCAATCAGTTCATCAATCAGTTTTAGTTCCTCCTGTCTTCCGAAAAAGTGTGCAATTGAAGGAATCTTTGAATGGAAGCTAATTGCCTCGTCTGATATTTTTTCAAGAAACTCCGACAGTGAGGGAGAAACACCTGCTTTCTGTGATATGCTTTCCGCCTTACTTTGTTCTACTCCCACCACTCTTTTGACCATCGCTTTCTCAATGCTCTCTTCAGAGATAATTTCAAGTTCGCGTTCGAGCAATGCAAGAAAACCAGGGTCTACTGCAGGTGGTGAAAGCGGAATCACCAGGGTGAGATTATTTGAGATAATAAAGTCCTCAACCATATGTATGAACTTCATCACCGCATCCAGGCCATTTTGTGCGATAAGATACTCAATTCCATCAATAACTACGGTGCCTCCTTTTTCCTGTTCTGAGAAACTCTTGATAATTGAAAAAATCCTGACCAAGTTTGTGGCACTTACGGATTCCTCACTTTCAATTCCGCTGAGCCAGTATGATTTTATCTCATTACTCTCAATTATGCTCTTTATGCGTTGCGGGGGCATTCTCGAAAGAACCAGACATCTTGCATTTTTGAGTTCTCTTCTCAGCAGGTTATGCACAAAATCCGTTGTTATGAATTTAATAAGATAACAAATGCCTGGCTTGAAGAATTTACTTTCCGTCGAATCTTTTTTCTCTGCAGTACCTTCCTCCACACTTTTGGCAGAAATTACCTCCTTGAGAATTCTTTCCTCTTTCTCCTCAGGGATTCCAAATATCCATTCCACCGCTTTGACATCATCTCTAATCTTCTTTGCATGTGCAATGCCAGGCGTGGTAAGAAAATAAACTTTTCTTCGTCGTTCAGAGCCGATTACATGTGCCAGTTTTTCTTCCACATAACCCTTATCCATCAGATTTTTTATGGTTCTGGGAACATGACTGCGCAGAATCCCGATGGCTTCTGCAATGCCATCCTGTGTAACTGCAAATGGAACTTCGAAATGGTCAACATACTTCGTATATTCGTACAGATGCAGAAGCACCTTTTCGCCAGCAGTTAATTTTATGCGATGTTCTTCAGGCATTCAGAACACCTAATGCAGATGCAATAAATTAATCTTTCTCCACGCTCGGCCTGCACCTCATGCAATTCGCCTAATAGCGAATATGTAATTCGGCAATTCGTGAAAAGCTTATATACAACATGGGTTTTAGGTGTTCAAATGATTGAAAAGCTCGCTGAAAAAATTGCAGGAGAAATCGTTCTCTCTGAAAGGCCAGGAAAAACAATAAAAAAGTGGAGAGATACATTTAAGATAAGCCAGAAGGAATTAGCTGCTGAACTCGGCGTAACACCTTCCACAATATGCGATTATGAGAATGACCGCAGGGAATCGCCAGGAATAAAGACAATCGCCAGAATCGTGCATGCACTCTTCAATATTGACCAGAAAAAGGGCGGTGAGGTGATTAAAAAATACACACTCGGTGTTGAAAGTGAGGCAATTATACAGATAAGAGAGTTTCCCATAGGAATACCGCTTGCGGATTTTAAGGATGTAATTGGAGCAAAAAATGTTTCATCATGTTCAATCCAGCGCGATATCCATGGTTACACAATCATCGACAGTATTAAGGCAATTCTCACACTCAATGCAATGGACTACCTTAAAATATATGGGTGGAGCAGTGAACGGGCACTCATTTTTACAGAGGTGCGATATGGGCGCAGTCCCATGGTGGCAATTAGAGTGCATCCACTTAAACCTGCGTGTGTTGTGCTTCACGCTCCAAAGGAACTTGACCCGCTATCAATAAAAATTGCTGAACTTGAGAATGTACCACTGCTCGTGACAAAAATGAATTTAAAGGAAATCATTAAACGACTTGAGGAGTTGTGAAAACATGGTAGGAATTGTAAGCTATGGAGTGTATGTGCCCCGATACAGAATAACGCCTGCAGAGATTGGTGCGGTCTGGGGAATCGACGGAAAGGCATATGGAGAGAGTTTGGGCGTGTATGCCAAATCAGTGCCAGGACCTGATGAGGACACAATTACAATTGCAGTGATGGCTGCAAGAAACGCAATGAAACGGGTTAATGTAAATCCTAAAGAAATTGGAGCAATCTACTGCGGCTCAGAATCGCATCCATATGCAGTGAAGCCCACCGCCACCGTAGTTGCCGAGGCAATAGGTGCAACACCAGACCTCACCGCTGCGGACTACGAATTTGCGTGTAAGGCAGGGACTGCAGGCATACAGACATGCATGGGACTTGTGAAATCTGGAATGATTAAATATGGAATGGCAATAGGCGCAGACACATCCCAGGGTGCACCAGGAGACCCGCTGGAGTACACTGCAAGCGCAGGTGGTGCTGCATTTCTAATTGGCACGGAGCATGTAATTGCGGAGATAAATCGCACATATTCATATACAACCGATACACCAGATTTCTGGAGAAGAGAGGGGCAGATGTATCCGAGCCATGGCGGTAGATTCACGGGCGAGCCAGCATACTTCAGGCATGTGCTTACATGTGCAAAGAACCTCATGAAACTCCAGAATACCACACCAGAAAGCTATGCATATGCGGTTTTTCACCAGCCAAACGGAAGGTTTCCAAGAAGGGCTGGAAAGATGCTCGGATTTACGGATGAGCAGATAAAGCAGGGATTGCTCACACCATACATTGGCAATACATACTCCGGTGCAGTTATGCTGGGCATCAGTTCCGTGCTCGATGTGGCAAAGCCCGGAGATAGAATACTCGCAGTAGCATTTGGTTCTGGTGCAGGTGCAGACGGGTTTGACATCACAGTAACTGAGGAAATCAAGGAATACCGGCGGGAGAATGCACCGCTTGTAAAGTACTATGTGGAGAATGCTCAGCAAATAAACTATGCAATCTACACGAAATTTAAACACCAGATAATTTTACGAGAGGAGTGATAAAAATGCGTGATGTAGCGATTATTGGTATAGGAATGACAAAGTTCGGTGAGCTATGGGAAAAATCGTTCAGAGAGCTTGGAATTGAGGCGGGCTTGAAGGCAATTGCGGATGCGAAAATCAGTGGGGACTTGCTGGATGCGCTGTATGTGGGCAACATGTCTGCAGGCAAGTTGATTGAGCAGGAGCATGTAGCTTCCTTAATTGTGGATTACTCCGGTTACGCATCAAGGCATTTACCTGCAGTTCGTGTCGAAGCAGCGAGTGCATCCGGTGGTGTTGCATTTTATGAGGCGTACCTTGCAGTAGCATCTGGCCTCTACGACTTCGTGATGGTGGGCGGAGCTGAGAAAATGACAGATGTAGGGGACGCAGAATCCAACAGGGAACTGTGTGCTACTGCAGACAACGAGTGGGAAAGCATCTTCGGGGCAACTTATGCCTCGCTCTTTGCGATGATGGCCAGAAGGCACATGTATGAATACGGTACAACTGAAGAGCAAATGGCACAGGTTGCAGTAAAAAATCATAGATTTGGCTCAAAGAATCCACTTGCACACTTCCGTAACACACTGACGCTTGACCAGGTGCTTAACTCCTCACCTGTAGCTACACCGATAAAGACACTGGATTGTGCACCTGTTTCAGATGGTGCAGCTGCACTTGTGCTCTGCCCGTGGGACCATGCAAGAAAATTCACAGATACACCAGTAAAAATTGCGGGAATTGGACTTGCCACAGACACCATTGCACTTCACAGCAGAAGGGATATGTGCACGATGGATGCAGTTGTTCGTGCTTCCAGCAGGGCATACCACATGGCCGGTGTTGCGCCAAAGCAGGTGAATATCGCCGAGATACATGATTGCTATACAATTGCAGAAATCATTGAAATCGAGGATTTGCGTCTCGTGAAGAAGGGTGAAGGAGGCAAGGCGACAGCAGAAGGTGTGACTGATATGGGTGGCAGGGTTGTGGTAAATCCCTCCGGCGGTTTGAAGGCGCGGGGACAGCCCGCAGGTGCGGTTGGTATCGCCCAGGTTGTTGAGATTGTAGAACAACTGCGGGGTGAGGCAAAGGAACGCCAGGTGCAGGGTGCTGAGGTAGGGCTTACACTGAATATTGGCGGCACCGGTGCAACCGCATTTGTGAGTATTCTGAAGCGTGAAAATTGAGGTGAGAAAATGCAGATTCCAAGATTCTGGCGTCAAATTCCGAGCAGGTACAATCTGATAGGTGTGCAGTGCGAAAATTGCAAGCGGATATATTTCCCACCAAGGACTGTGTGTCCTGAATGCCATCGGCTGAGCGTCGGGAAAATGTTGCCATACAAGCTGAGTGGCATGGGTGTTGTCCATGCATTTACGCAGATTTATGAGCCAGCAGACGGGTTTGAAAATCAGGTGCCGTACATCATGGCGATAATCCAGCTTGATGAAGGTCCGAGAATCACCGCTCAGATTGTGGACTGCGGTATTGAAGATGTGAAAATCGGCTCACGGGTAGAGATGGTATTCAGAAGATTGGGTGAAGACGGGAAGGCAGGCATAATATACTACGGCTATAAATTCCGGCTTTGCAAGTGATTGCATTTGCCATAGCAGTGCGCGCATTACTACTGCACAGACGCAGATAACTGGTAATTCGTGCATTGAGTTTATATACTTGAACCTGATTGGGTAGAAGAGGTGCAGTCATGAATGGCAAACTTACTAAGGGGATAGGAACAAAAAGAGAGCAGAGAGATAAGAAAAAAGAAACTCCAGAGAACACAAAAATTCTTGCAGTTTTTGTGCTCGGTTTCCTCGTTCTCGGTGTTTTTGCAGTGCTTACATATCAGAACCAGCAGAAAAACACAATGGCTATCGATGACAACTTCGATGACTGGCAGGGCGTCGCAACACGGAGCATGGGTACACCACATGCACCGATACACATAAACGGAAACGATGACTTCGCAAATCAGTCAGCGACAAATGGCTGGACCGGCGATGGCACACAAAAAAATCCGTATGTAATTAGTGGATACGATATCGATGCAAACGGTAATTCTTACTGCATCTGGATAGAAAATACGAGTGTATATTTTATAGTATGCAACTCAACTCTCTGGAATGTGTCATATAATGTGGCACCAGCAGGAGGCATTGCACTTAAAAATGTGGAAAACGGTACAATTGAGAATAACAGATGTACAGGGAATCCCTATGGAATATTTTTGCAATCTTCATCTAACAATACAATAGCTAATAACAACATCACAGGAAGTAATTACTACGGAATTCTTGTATGGCTGGGGGGAAATAACAATGTCTCGAACAACATGCTTTTGTCTAATAATGTGGGCATTGCTATCTACAGTGCCAACAATAACAGTCTCTGGTACAATACATGCGTATCAAGCACCGATGAAGGTATCCGTCTTGACAATTCGGATGAGAATGTAATCGCATATAACAACTGCTCGGAAAGCATACGAAACAGTGGTCTCCTTATGACATCACCATCAACAAACAATACAATAATGTACAACACATTTTACAAAAACAAGTACTACGGAATAAACATCACCGATGCCTCTTCACAAAATATAATCCATCATAACTCGTTCTTTCAGAACAACGGTGCAGGCAGGGGTGTGAACGGAAATTCTCAGGCGTATGATAGTGTTGGTGGAAACAGCTGGTATGATGTTTCTGCGAACGAAGGCAACTACTGGAGTAACTGGGATGGTAGTGGCGGTTATCCCATTGCCGGCGGTGCAGGTGCATCTGACCCGTACCCGCTGAGCAACCCTGTAGTGCCAGAACTCTCGACACTCGCACTGATTGCAATGGCAATTGCTATGCTGGGCATCGTTGCAATGCGGAAACGCAGATAACTTTTTTTTATTTTTCTTCATTTTTGTATCTCGATGTCCGCACAATCCCTCACGATAGTGTAATATATCGAAATCACATGTCCTCAGAGGATGAAGAAGAAATCAATTGCTGAGGAACTGGCAAAAAAACAGAAGGAAATCTCGGTTGCGGAGTTCTTTGAGAAAAACAGGCAAATTCTGGGCTTCGATAATCCAAATCGTGCACTGCTGACTGCGGTTAAAGAGGCAGTTGACAACGCGCTTGATGCCTGCGAAGAGGCAGAGATTCTGCCAGATATTATCGTAAGCATTGAAAAGGTGAGCGAAGATGTATATAGATTAAGGGTTGAGGACAACGGCCCAGGAATCGTTAAAAAACAGATTCCCAATGTGTTTGCAAGGTTGCTGTATGGCTCACGATTCCATGCGATGCGGCAGAGCAGGGGACAGCAGGGCATTGGCATCTCTGCAGCCGTGCTCTATGCACAACTTACAACGGGAAAACCTGCAAAGGTAATTTCCAAGATTGCAGAGGAGCAGGCTGCGCACATCATGGAACTGAAGATTGACACGAAACACAACATGCCTGAGATTTTGAGCAAGGACATGATTATCTGGGATCGGGAGCATGGCACCTCAATTGAACTTGAACTCAAAGGAAGGTATTTTCGCGGAAAGCAGTCAATTGCAGAGTATCTGAGAAACACTGCAATTGTGAATCCACATGCTCGCATCAAATTGATTGAGCCAGACGGAAATGAAATTCTCTTTGAGAGAGCTGCGGACGAACTTCCGACAAAGACAACAGAGATAAAGATGCATCCACACGGACTGGAAATCGGTACATTGGCACGATTGATAAAAGAAAGTGAAAACATGGCTGTGCGTGAGTTTCTCATACATACTTTTTCTTCGGTAAGCAAAAGAGTTGCTGAGGAAGTGCTTGAAAAGGCGAAAATTTCACCAGATAGAGATGTAAAGACACTGACAGACAAAGAAATGCTGGGCATAATAAGTGCATTTTCTAATATCAAGTTATTGCCACCTCCATCAAATTGTTTATCTCCAATCGGTGAAAGGTTGATAAGGAAAGGGTTGAAAAATGTACTGGGAAGCTTGAGGCCCAGCTTTTATGCGCCACCTGTAACCAGGCCAACCAAAGTATATCAGGGAAATCCATTCATTGTAGAGGCAGGTATGGTGTATGGTGGAGATATTCCTGCAGACCAACCAGTTCAAATTATGAGATTTGCGAACAGAGTACCATTGCTATTTCAGCAGGGCTCATGTTTGTGCACCCAGGCGGTGGAAAATGTGGACTGGCGGAGGTATGGGCTGGAACAGAGGGGGGGCAAGGGCATTCCTGTTGGTCCCGCAATCATCCTTATACATGTGTGCTCAACGAAAATACCGTTTACCTCAGAGGCAAAGGAGGCAATCGCAGATGTGCCTGAGATACGTGAAGAAATAGAACTTGCGCTTATGCAATGCGGACGGAAATTAAAGGTGCATCTCAGCAAGACCGCAAAAAAAGAGAAAGCGATGGAGAAATTTAAGATCATTCGAGAGATACTTCCAAGAATCGCAGATAAAAGCGCAAAGATGCTTGGAAAACCCACGCCTTCACTTGAGCCAGTAATCACAAAGATCATGGATGTGCTTCATGTTGAAGAGCACCTGGAAGTGAAAGGGAATCGAGCACACATCGTGGTTTCAGTAACGAACTATACAATCACTCCTAAAAAATTCAAAATTTACACAGAAATTGATGAAGGGACGCTGATGCCTGAAACTGTAAGTCCCCAAATCAGCGAAAATATTGATAATACAAAGCTTTGCTGGCAGATTGAGAACCTGAAAACGAGCGAAACAATAAAGATAATTTTTAGCGTGGATAATGTTAATGAAGAATTTGAGGGTTTTGATTATTATATCTCAGGGATTGATGCTCTGCATGTGCTTGGGGCGGAGGCACTTCCTGGTGACTGGGATATAAAAATGGATTTTGTGGACATAGGTCTAGGTAATGAAACGGAAGAGGAACAGGGCGAGGAACAACAAGATGATGATGTTGAAAATGGCGAAAACAAAAATTCAAAAGAAAGCGAATAAAATTAATACTTTTGCTTAAGAACATTTATCTGTGTGCGTCTTTCTCTCCGCCAGTGAGCATGCCTGCTTGGCCTGAGCTTCTCTGCGCCCTTGCCTTTCCATCTGAGTCCTCTGCCCTTCTTACCTGCGGATGTCAGGCCTCTGTACACACGACCTCTGTGCTTGTTTGCTGAAATCCAGTTTATTTTTTTATCACTTAATATTGCGGGGTGCCAGGGGTCTACCAGAATTACTTCGAAGTATTTGTGTTTTCCGTCTTCACCAACCCAGTATGAATTAAGTACCTCAAGGTTAGGATACTTTTTGTTGGCACGCTCCTCCGCAATCCACTGAAGACTCTTTCGCACAGTCATCTTGAGTATGCCTTTGCGTTTTGGTCTCCTGCCTGCCTTTATTGCTCTTTTCTGGAGATTTCCGCGTCTTACGCGCACCCTTACCAGGACATACCCTTGCTTTGCCTTGTAACCGAGTGCCCTTGCTCGGTCCAGTCTCGTTGGGCGTTCGATTCGGGTACATGCTTCTTCCCTGCGCCACTGCATCATGCGTTCTCGTAATAGGTTCTCTACATAAGAATCGTCTATGTCTTTCCAGGCATCTCTGATATACTGATACATCCCTTTCATAATGCTCACATCCTGACGGGGTCTTTATTTCATGCTTATTGCCTGTACTGGACATGCATCCACGCATGCCCCGCAGTCTATGCAAGCCTCTGGGTGGACTATCTTCGACTTCCCGTCCACGAGTTCATAAACCTTGGGGTCAGCAGGACACACATCTACACAGCTTCCGCAACCGATGCACTTTTCTTCGTCTACTGTTGTTGGCATATTTGCACATCCTGCACAAATCGTGCAATTTCATCATACACATTTTGTATATAATACTTTGTGAACCCTTTTCAGGGAAGCCTTTTCAGGAGGCTTCGCCTCCCGAAAAGCCTTCAGGGAAAAATAGCCAGGGGGTTAAGGAGGGGGTGAAACCCCATCTCCCGAAAAACCCTCGGGAAAAAACACCCAGGGGTTACCGTAAGGGGACCGGATAGTCCCCTCGCCCGAAAAGCCTTCAGGGAAAAAACACCCAGGGGTTTAGGAGGGGGCGGAGCCCCATCTCGCCGAAAAGCGTTTACGGAAAAAGCAGTATGTCCGAATGCCAGAAAAGATGATGAAAGTTTCCACTAACCAAGACCAGTAA
>Ga0078972_1003190_pt1 | contig 50174 bp, 44 predicted proteins | sample YelNatPaOPGAMG01_FD_67568 | JGI IMG/M metagenome (GOLD analysis project Ga0078972, IMG submission 67568) | Hot spring thermophilic microbial communities from Obsidian Pool, Yellowstone National Park, USA - OP-RAMG-01 (SPADES assembly) (version 2) | ecosystem: Environmental > Aquatic > Thermal...
GCTTGGCGATGTAGTCACCACGCTTCGACCAGTCGACCGCCATGCCCTCAAAGCGTGATACACCCGTCGTACTACAGCCCAGGAAGGGGATGAGGGATCAGGGATCAGGGGGTACTTTAACGATTCGCCATCAACCTCACCGGCGTGTGGCACACCTGCCGGGCCGGGCCCCCGCACCTGATCGCGGGGCACCGGGCCGATTCACCTGACGAATTCGATCGCCGGGCTGCGGCGGCTGACGGGGGTCGCGCATGACACGGCGGCCCAGCACGGCGTCGTCGGACTGATGCGCCGCCTGGCCGGCGAGACTGCGCCGCAACACATTCGGGTGAACCGCGGGCATCCCGCCAATGTCGACACGCCGATCATCCAGAACGACGCCGTCAGCGGCGCGTGTCGTCTCGACCTCGACCGCCCACCGAGGGAAGTTACGACGTCGACGGCCGGTGGCAGATCAGCGCTCGCACCAGCCGGCTTCTCGACGGGACGCCCGGCGCCCACGCCGTGTTGACGCAAGGCCTGGCCGGGTCCGTTGCGCTACGGCCGTGACAGGAACGCCAGCACGGTGCTTTCGAACGCCTCCTTGGCTTCGATCATCGCCCAGTGCCCGGACTTGGGGAAGATGTGAAGTTCGGCGTTGGGGATGGTGCGCATCGGGATGAGGGCCATGTCGGGTGGGCTGACCCTGTCGTCGCGGCCCCACGTCAGCAGCGTCGGGGCGGCCAGCTTGTGCATGGTCGCCCACGGCATCGGCCGGTCGGAGGCCTCCATCGCCGCGGTCATCGCGGCGAACGCCGCCTTGCCGTACATGCGGCGCGCGGCGGCCAGCGTCTCCGGGTCGGTGGCCAGTTGCCAGCGTTCCTCGATCAGTTCGTCGGTGATCAGCGACTGGTCGTAGACCATCGATTTGAGCCAGTCCACGAGCCGCTGCCGGGTGGGGTCCTCGGTGAACTCCTGCAGCAGCCGGATGCCCTCGCTGGGGCTGGCGCTGAAGATGTTCGTGCCGATCCCGCCGATCGTCACCAGCCGGCCGACGCGCTCCGGGTTGCGGATCGCGAAGTTGATGCCGACCCCGCCGCCCATCGAGTTGCCGATGACGTGGACCCTGTCGACGCCGAGCGCGTCCAGGAACGGCACGACGGCGCCGTGCGCGGTCACCATCGGGTGGCCCCCGACGTCCGGGCTGACGCCGAAGCCGGGGAATTCGAGGATCAGGCAGCGGTAGTGCTCGGCGAAGCTGGGCAGCAGTCCCCGGAAGTTGCGCCAGCCGGTGACCCCGGGACCGGAACCGTGCAGGAACAGCAGCACCGGGCCGGAGTCCGGGCCGCAGTCGTAGTACCGCAGTGCGCCCTTGGGGGTTTCGATTTCGCGCAGGTCGTGCTCGACGGCGATCGGTTCAGAAGTGTTGGCCACGCCTGCCACCCTGCCATGCCCCCGCGTCGGACGGGCGGCGGTGTTCCGCAGGCCGGTCACCCGACGGGCGAGCGCCCGTCACCCAGCCCGGCGGCGTCCGGGCCATGGCCGGGTCGGGGGCCGCCCAATTTGGCACCACGGTGTCGCGGTGGCGCCCGAAGTGGTCGAGCCCGACGTGGGTCAGCACGGTGAAATACGACGCGACCTGCGCCCGCCCGGAGGTCAGGCCGGTGATCAGCACGTTGGTGAGGTTGTGCCGGACAACGGGTTTGACGTCGACGCTGCCGGCGAGGTCTCCGGTGATGCCACGAGGAACCCGAGGATCTCGGTCCGCCGGGGCGGAAAGTCGCGGCCAGATCGTGGATTCCGCGGGCGCCACCAGACCAGTTGGAGCGCGCCAGGGTTTCCCGGATCTGTTCGCGGGCGAGCACTTCCCACATCTCCGTCGTGGTGACCCTGATGGCCCGGCGACTGATCGCCGGGGAACGCGCGGATCGACCGCTATCTGACCGCTATCTGACCAGGTAGGGCCGGAAGTGGTGCCTGGTCTCCGGGGTTACGCCGTTGAGGTCGAAAAGTGCGATCATCGCCCGCAGCAGGTCGGGGGACCAGTCGTCGAAAGGGTGCGCGTACACCCGGTCGAGCAGTTCGCAGCGCAGATGGTCGAGGTCCGGTTGTCGGTCGTTGGTCATGATCGGCATGACCGGGTTGGCGGTTGATGGCGCATCGACCCAATTCCTTCCCGAGGGGTTGGCGTTCGATCTTGGCGGCCGGCACTTTGTTTGCGCGGTTTGTGTGCGCTGTTTGATCTGCCTCGACCGTAGGGCGGCAGCGCGGCGTGTGTATAGCGAATAGGGCGGACTCGAACCCAATTCCCGGCGGAAAGTCAGCAGGTTGTCAGGTTCGCGGCGCGGTGCGCGCCGCAGTGAGTCGCCGTGTCGACGCGCGGCATCCGGCAGATGTCGGTGATTCCGGCCGGTGCCCAATGTTTGCCGGACATCAGCCGGCCGGTGGCCGCGGGGGCGGTTGCGCTGATCATGCGTGCTGAACCCGGTTGCCGCCGGATTGCTTCGCCGCGTACCGCGTGCATCGCCGTGTCGGCCGCCGCGGTCACCTGTTCGATCCGCAGCGCGCCGACGGCGTCGCCGAGGCCCCGCGGCTCGGCTGTCGCCGTGCCGACGCTCACCGTGATCCGCTGCGCCGGGGCGGCGCTGGCGGCGACCAGGAAGGCGATGAGCCAAAACGCCCCTACGGCGCCGCTGAAGCCTTCTTCGTGGGCCGAACGCGGAGCCCTCGCGCGGCGAACGAGCCGTTCGACACCTGCCGCTGACCCACCAGGACGCTGAAAGGCACCGCACACGTCGCGAGGGTGACGACGGCCATCGTCCGCCGCGCCCCACGAATGGCGCCCCGCTTACGCAGGAACTCGGTGATCGATGCGTACTGACCGGGCGGGTCGCCCGGTCTTTCAGCCGTGAACCTCGACCTGCGGCACGACGGTCACGTCGGCGCTGAGCGAGTTGGCGATGTAGCACTCCCGATGCGCCACGTCGACGAGGTGACCTACCTGCTCTGCGGTCGGTCCCGCCGCCACGACGATCCGCGGTCGCAACCCGATGCGGGTGATCCGCATCGGGTGGTCACTGGCGGGCATGACGCCCACCGCGTCGTCGCTGTAGCCCAGCACGTCGACGCGCGCCCGGGCGGCCACGGCGAGAAACGACAGCAGCTGACACGACGCCGCGGCCATCACCAGTAGCTGTTCGGGGTTGAGCCGGTCCGGGCTACCGAGGAAGGCCGGGTCCGCCGAAAGTGTCAGCGTGTCCTGGGCCGGGGGCGCGCTGACCAGATGCTCGCGTTGATAGTCGCGGTAGCCGACGCCCGTCGAGCCCTGCCAGGTGCACCGGACCCGATACGCGTGTTCGCCGGGGTGCTCTGCGGGCATCCCGCGCGTCGGCGCATCGACCTGGCGACGAATGTCGAGGAGGTGGTGCTGGGCCTCGTGCACGGTGTGGACCGCGACCCAGCGCAACGAGCGTTCCCGCGTGCGCGGGTAGTGGTGGACCACCGTGCGGTCCCAGTCGCCGGCGCCCAAGCGGGCCAAGACGTTACCGAAAAGCATTGCGGCGTCGCCGAGTTGGCGGGCCACATCGATCGGGTCCTGCTCGTCGTACCCGTCGTGGTCGGCCCGCTCCTCGCGACCCATGGCGGCGCAGTCGGCCCCGTCCACGCGCCGGGCCGCCAGGACGCGCTCGCGCTGCACCAGCAGCACGTCGCGCAGGTGGCAACCGTAGTCCAGCGGCGACCACAACCCGGGCCGGGTGCGGGACCGGACGTCGACCGCACCGTCGCACAGGATCGCCGCGACCGCGGCCACCCGCCGCCGGATGTCGTCGCCGGCCGCCGCGGCCAGGCGAAGGTCGTAGGTGAAACCGCATTCGGGGCAGTCCTCGGCCATTGCCTGATCTTTTCAGACGCCCTCGCGTAGCCACTTCCGCTACGTGAGGTAGCGGAATACAGTTGGGCGGGTGACCACCGGCGAACGCACCAGGCATCTGCGCACCTGTCCACTCTGTGAAGCCATGTGCGGCTTGGAGATTCACGTCGAAGGCGGTCCCACCGACGGTAAGGTCACCAGCATCCGTGGGAACCGTGACGACGTCTGGAGCCGGGGACACCTGTGTCCGAAGGGCGCGTCGCTGGCCGCGCTGCACGACGACCCGGACCGCATCCGCCGACCGATGATCAAGATCGACGGACGATGGCACGAGGTCGGCTGGGACGCCGCGTTCCGCCGCTGCACCGAGCTGTTGGCGCCGGTGATCGCCAAGTACGGGATCGGGGCCGTGACCGCCTACACCGGTAACCCACTGGCGCATTCGTTTTCGCTGGCCCGGTACGCGGGTGTGCTGATGGGCATGTCGGGGATACCGATCACCTATTCGCCGGGCACGGTCGACCAGTGGCCGAAGAACCTGTCGTCCCACCTGATGTACGGCCTGTGGTGGAACTTCCCGGTGCCCGACATCGAGCGCACCGACCTCATGGTGATCATGGGCGCCAATCCCGCCGCGTCGCAGGGTTCCCTGCTGGCCGCCCCCGACGTGATGGGCCTGATCAAGGGGATCCGCAGGCGCGGCAAGGTGATCGTCATCGACCCGGTGCGCACACCGACCGCCGCCCAGGCCGACGAGTGGCTGCCGATCGTGCCGGGGACCGACGCGGCGCTGCTGCTGGCCGTCGCGCACACCCTCTTCGACGAAGACCTGGTGAATCCCGACCCGCACCTCGAGGGCCAGGTAGACGGCATGGACACGATGCGCCGGGTCGCGGCGGAGTGGCCCCCGGAGCGGGTGAGCGCCGTCACCGGCATCGACGAAGACCGCATCCGCCGGTTGGCGCGCGAGCTCGCCGGCACCCCGAGATCCGTCGTGTACGGCCGGATCGGCCTGTGCAACCAGGAATTCGGCAGCCTGGCCAGCTGGCTGGTCGACGTGATCAACATCCTGACCGGTCACCTCGACACCCCCGGTGGCGCGATGTTCCCCAAGCCGGCGGCCTGGTCGATCACGACGCAACCGCTGCCCGGCCTGGAAGGGGGCGCAGCAGAATTCGGCCGCTGGCGCACCCGGGTGCGCGGCGCCAAGGAGGTCCTCGGGCAGGCTCCGGTGTCGTGCATGGCGGAAGAGATCGCCACGCCGGGCGCCGGGCAACTCAAGGCGCTGATCACCGTCGCCGGCAACCCGGTGTTGTCCACCCCCGGCGGCGACAAGCTCGACGAGGCGCTGCCGATGCTGGAAGCGATGATCTCCGTTGACCTCTGGCTCAACGAGACGACGCGGCATGCCGATGTGATCCTGCCCGGACTGTCCCCGCTCGAGCAGCCGCACCACGACGACCTGATCCTGCTGTTCGCGATCCGCAGCATCGCGAACTACTCCGCGCCGGTGTTCGATCCGGGCGACCGCCCACACGAGTGGGAGATCCTGATCCGGCTCACCGGCCTGTGCACCGGCACCCCGGCCGAGGACGTCGACGTGGCGGCGATCGACGACGGGTTCTTCGATTACCTGGCCTTCACCCAGGGACTCGACGGCGCGAAGATCCGCGAACTCTACGAGCACGGCGGCCCCGAGCGGATGCTCGACCTCACGCTGCGTACCGGTCCCTTCGGCGACCGGTACGGCGAGAATCCGGGCGGACTCACCCTGGACATGCTCAAGGCCAATCCGAACGGGATCGACTTCGGGCCGATGGTGCCGCAGCTGCCCGACATCCTCGGCACCCCGGACAAGAAGATCCGGCTGGCGCCCCAATACCTGCTCGACGACCTGCCACGGCTGGCCGCGCGGCTTGCGCGGCCCGCCGACGAACTCGTCCTGGTGAGCCGCCGGCATCTGCGATCGAACAACACCTGGCTTCACAACGTGCCCGCGCTGATGAAGGGCAAGGACCGCTGCACGCTGCTGATCCACCCCGACGACGCGGCCCGCCGCGGGATCGCCGACGATGACGTCGTGACGGTGAAGTCGGCGGCCGGCGAGATCACGGTGCCCGTCGAGGTGACCGAGGCGATCAGGCCGGGCGTGGTGTCGATGCCCCACGGTTGGGGCCACGGCATGCCGGGCACCCGCCTGGCGGTGGCCAACGGCTCACCGGGTGCCAACACCAACGTGCTGTCCCCGCCGACGTTCCTCGACGAGCCGTCGGGCAACGGCGCCCTCAACGGCATCCCGGTGACGATCGGCTGACGATCGACCGGATGCGACGCCGGCGGGCGCGGAGCCGGATCAAGGCCGAGCCGGATCAAGGCCGGATCAAGGGGTGTGTGTGTCCGCGCCCGCGATGTTTATGGTGGAGGCGGGAGAGGCCTCGAAAGCCTGGGAGACGCCATTACGGGAGGGGCGGTGGAGACCGTACTCGGGGTATCGATGGCACCCACGACGGTTCGGATGGTGCTGGTCGAGGGTGAGAACGCCGACGGCGCCACGGTCGAGACGGAAAACTTCGAGCTGCCCCCCGGCCAGACCCCGGACGCCGCGGACGCCCCCCGCCAGGTGGTCTCGGCGATCCTCGGAACCCGCGAAGGCGCGGTCGAAGCCGGATACCAGCTGGCGTCGATCGGGGTGACGTGGACCGAGGCCGGCCAGGCCGCCGCGCTGAACGCCTTGCTGGCCGGCCTGAAGATCGAGAAGGTCATGCTGGTCTCGGCTTTCCTGGCCGCCGCCGCGCTGGCGCAGACGGTGGGTAGCGCGACCCGCTATGCGCACACCGCGTTGCTGTTTCTGGAGCCCTATTCCGCGACGCTGGCGGTGGTGGACTCCGCGGACGGTTCGGTGGCCGGCGCGCGGAAACAGCTGCTGCCCGACGACGAGCAGGATGCGGTCGCCGCGTTGACCGCGATGGTCGCCGGCGTCGACGTGCTCGACCCACGGCCCGACGGCCTGTTCGTCGTCGGTTCCGACGGTGTCGACGTCGCCGCGATCAAGCCGCTGCTGCAGCGGGCGACGTCGCTGGTGGTGAGCACACCCGCGGAGCCGGAGACGGCGCTGGCCATGGGCGCGGCGCTGGCGTCGGCGAATCCGCCGTTGTTCGCGTCGTCGACGGCCGCGATGGCCTACGCGCAGGATGCCGGCACGGGCGTGGTGGACCCGCGGGCGGCCGCCCCCGGCTATCTGGAAATCCCCGCCGCCGTCGAAGAGGGTGACGAGGCGCTCGCCTACAGCGCCGTCCCCGACGAGGAGGCTGACGCGCTGACGGCCTCCACCGGCGGCTTTTTCGCGTCCGCCGCGATCGGTGGCGAGGAGGACGGCGAGCGGCGGGAGACGACCAGACCGTTTCTGGTGGCCATAGGCGTGCTGTCGCTATTCGTCGGCGGGGTGGTGGCGCTGGTATTCGCCCTGGCCATCGCCATCCGGCCACACGTCGACAACCGTCCGGCCATCGGCGCAAGCGCCGTCGCCCCGGCGAAGCCGGCCCCGCCGCCCACCCCTCCGGCCAAGCCGGCCACACAGCAGCGCCCCCCGGTGAAGCCGGCGCCGGCCCCCGCGGCTCCTCCGCCACCGGCGGCTCCTCCGGCCCCACCGGCGCCGCCGCGACTGCCCCTGCCCGCCCCGCCGGTTCCGCTCGGCCCTCCTGGTCCGCCGATCCCCGGGCCGGGCCCGGGCATCCCGTTCGGTCCGCCGATCCCCGGGCCGGGCCCGGGCATCCCGGGCATCCCGATCGGCCCGCCGATCCCCGGGCCCGGCCCGGGGATTCCCGGTGGACCCCCGGGGATTCCGATCCCGCACCTCCCGGTGCCGGGCATCCCGGGCATTCCGGGCCTGTAGCGCGCGCCCCGACCGGCGAGCAGGGGCTGCGGCCGGCCGATGACCGGCTCGGCAGCGAAACCCAGATCTATACCCGCATCGTGGCCGGCCGCGAGGCCCGCACCGTCGACTACTCCTGCGCCTGGAACCAGGGACGGCACCTGTGGATGGCCTATCTGATGCGAGTCGTCTACGCGCAGGTGGTGTTCGACACGCCCTGCCCGGCGACGCGATCAGCGTGACGCCGGCTGCCATCGTGCTGCTCGACAGCCACCTCGACGCGCTGGATCTGCGGCGGCTGATGCGCCGTCCGGCCGTGGCGCCGCCGCCGATCGAGCAGACTCTCTGGCACCGGCTGGCCATGGTCGCGATGCGCACGGCGGTGCCGATCGGTGTCGCGGGCGCGCCCTGGTTCGGTCGAAGATATCGGCGGAATCGCTTTCCCGGCAATGCAGTTCAACACCAAGGTGTGGAAGACATGTGGAAGACGTGTGGAAGACGTTGAAGGAGCACGGCTCCTTCGATCGCGACCGAGTTGGCGGCGGCGACCAGGACGATCGTGAACGCCGTCGAGTTGCGCGCGCAGGTGCGGACCCGGCGCCGCAAACCGCCGCGGGGCATCGCCACCAGGCCCGGCCGCGAGATCGTGGCGGAGGTGATCGCCCGGCGCTGGACGGCGCGCCTCCCGCGCGGGTCGGTTCGGGGTGAACCTTCCGGGGGCGCCGCTCGTCGGCTGTGTATGACTGCAACACCGTATTCTCCACCCTCCCAATGGGCCGCCCATCGCGGCCGCGGAACCGCCCCGCGGATCGCGGGCACCGCGGTGGCATTCACCCGGTACCGCTACGACCAGGACGAAGTGGCGCGCGAGTTCACCGAGTTCACCGAGTTCACCGAACCGGGCTTCCTGCGCTTCGCGCAGACGACGGGCGTCGACCGGCGCAGCCTGGCGCTGCCGCTGTCGCGCTACCCGAAGCTGAACGGGTTCACCGAAGCCAACGACGCCTATCTGGAGGTCGCCGTGGACCTCGGTGAGCGGGCCCTGCGAGAGGCCCTCGCCGGGGCGAACGTCGAACCGCACGAGGTGGACACGATCGTGATGGTTTCCAGCACGGGTATCGCGGTGCCGACCATCGATGCGCGGTTGATCTCGCGTGTCGGCCTGAGGCCGGACATCAAGCGTGTCCCGCTGTTCGGGCTCGGCTGCGTGGCGGGTGCTGCGGGGATGGCGCGCGTCCACGACTACCTGCACGGCTACCCGGGGGATGTGGCCGTGCTGTTGTCCGTCGAATTGTGCTCGCTGACGCTGCAGCGTGACGACGCATCGATCCCCGCCCTGATCGGTGTGTCGCTCTTCGGCGACGGCGCGGCCGCGGCGGTCGCCACGGGTGCCGACCGAAACGCCCTGTGCTCCAACGATGCCCGGGCTCCCCGGGTGCTGGCGACCCGGAGTCGGGTCGTGCCCGGGACCGTCGACGTAATGGGCTGGCACGTCGGCTCCACCGGTTTCCGCCTCGTCATGTCCCGTGACGTCCCGAAGATGGCCGACGAACACCTGAGCGGCGAGGTCGAGAGCTTTCTGGACGACCACGGCCTGTCCGTCGCCGACATCTCGGCGTGGGTATGCCACCCGGGCGGCCCGAAAGTGCTCGATGCGATCGAGAGCGCGCTGGGCCTGCCGCCGGAGGCGCTGGCGCACAGCCGGGATTCGATGCGCGAGAACGGCAACATGTCCTCGGCGTCGGTGCTCGACGTGCTGCGCAGGACGGTCGCCGCGCCGCCGGAGCCCGGGGACTTCGGGGTGATGCTGGCAATGGGCCCGGGCTTCAGCTTCGAGCTGTTGCTGCTGCGGTGGTGACGGAGCCGGCTCGTGTACTACTACCTGCTCATCCTCGCGGTCGCCGTTGAACGCTTGGTCGAGCTCGCGGTCGCACGGCGCAACACCAGATGGTCACTTGCGCACGGCGGCAGGGAATTCGGGCGGGACCACTACCCGGTGGTGGTGAGTATGCATGCGCTGCTACTGGTTTCGTGCGTTGTCGAGGTGTGGGCCGTGAAGCCGCCGTTCATCGCATGGCTGGGCTGGCCGATGGTTGCCGTCGTGGCGCTGAGCACCGCCGTACGGTGGCGTTGCGTCGCCGTGCTCGGCAAACGATGGAATCCGCGGCTGATCGTCATCCCGGACGCCCCGGTAGTGCGGGACGGACCGTACCGGTGGGTACGCCACCCCAACTACGCCGCGGTCGTGGCGGAGGTGGCGGCACTGCCGCTGATCCATTCGGCGTGGCTGACGGCGGTCGTGTTCAGCATCGCCAATGCGCTGGTGCTCACCGTGCGTATCCGCGCCGAGAACGCGGCCCTCGGCTATGGCGGAGGTGGCGGCACTGCCGCTGATCCATTCGGCGTGGCTGACGGCGGTCGTGTTCAGCATCGCCAATGCGCTGGTGCTCACCGTGCGTATCCGCGCCGAGAACGCGGCCCTCGGCTATGTGTGAGGGGCAGCAGGGCGTGAGGGGCAGCAGGGCGTGAGGGGCAGCAGGGCGTGAGGGGCAGCAGGGCGTGAGGGGCAGCAGGGCGTGAGGGGCGGCAGGGTGTAAGGGCAATACGCGATCAGGGCGCGATGGGGCGGTTCGTCCATTCCCGGCCGGCCCGGCGCGACGAGCGGAACCAGCCGCCGGCCGCGGCGGTGCCGCCGTCGGTCGGGATGGTGTGACCGGTGACGAATGCCGAAAGATCCGACGCCAGAAACAGAATCACCCGCGCCTGGTCCTCGGGAACGCCCATGCGCCCGACCGGAACCCAGTGCGGCCACTGCGTCTGCTCCTCGGCCGACAGCCATTGCGAGTAGGGCACCTGCAGGGATTCGGTGACGTCGGGTCCGATCGCGTTCACGCGCACACCGTCGCGCCCGACCTGGACCGCGAGGCTGCGCGTGAAATGGATGACGGCGGCCTTGAAGGCCGCATACACCGGATCCTCCGGGTAGCCGCGCAGGCCCTCGACAGAGGACACGTTGACGATCGCGCCGGCGTGCCGCTCGATCATCGAGGGCAGAAAGACACGGGTCACGGCGAAGACGTGATGCAGGTTGATCCGGTACAGGTCGTCCCACAGTTGCGGGTCGGTGTCGACGAAGTTGCCGGGGTGGCGCAGCCAGTGGCCCACGTTGTTGACCAGGACATCCACCCGCCCGAACCGGTCCAGCACCGACCGCGCCAGGCCGTCGACCTGGTCCGGGTCGCGGACATCGGTCACTACCGGCATGGCGGCGCCACCGCACGACGCGATCTGGTCGGCATTGCCCCGGGCCAGTTCCGCATCGATGTCGACGACGACCACCCGGGCGCCGTGGCGGGCGAACAACCGCGCGGTGGCGGCCCCGATCCCGCCGCCGGCGCCGGTGACCACCGCGACCCGGTCGGCCAGCAGGGGGACGGCCCCCGCCGCCGGTTCGGCGTCGTGCATGCTCACCATCTTGGGGCACCGACCGCGCGGCACCCTCGGCAGGGGCGGGCCAAACGTGACGATCGCGACACCGGCCCGAGTTCCCCCGTCGTTTCCCGGGCCGCGGGACGGGTAATTGCTGCCGTCGGGAGTGATTGCACTTGGCAACGAGGAAGAAAGACCCGTACCACGTATTGCCGAAGCTGGAGACAAAGCGGCGAATTCACCATCGCCATAGTCCGCAATCGGTTGCGGTGTCCCTGGCCAGTCGGCTGATCATGAAAAACGCGGTTCGCGCCTGGGCTTTTCAGCCGGACCTGCACTGGCCCCTGGAATACGTGGACGGTCTGGCGGGACTGCTGCCACAGTTGCGGTCCTCCGCGAAGATCGACCCGGTGCGGCTGGAGAACTGCGGCGCCGAATGGGTTCGCGCGCCCGGCGCGTCGTCGACCCGCGCGATTCTCTATCTGCACGGCGGCGCGTTTCTCACCTGCGGTCTCAACACGCACCGCGCCCTGGTGACTCGCCTGTCGAAAGCGGCCGACGCCGCGGTGCTCACCGTCGGCTACCGGAAGCTGCCGTCGCACCGGATCGGCGATGCCATCGAGGACGGCCTCGACGGGCCTCGCTGGCGCCAGGAGAGCGGCTATGACGGCAAGCAGGTCGTCGTGGCCGGCGACTCGGCCGGTGGATACCTGGCGTTCATGACCGCGCTCTGCGCCATCCGCGCCCGTGTTGCGAAGCCGGCGGGCATCGCGACGATCTCGCCGTTCGCGGATGCGGACCCGGCGGGAAAATTGAGGCACCGCAATGCACGCCGGTGCTCGATGTTCACGCGCGCGGCGTTGTCGATATTCACCCGATATCTCGGGGAGGTACAACTTCCCGGCGCGGACGGCTCCGCGCGCCCCGTCGTCTCACCGGTGGATGCCGATCTGTCCGCTTTGCCCCCGGTGACCATCCACGCGAGCTCCGACGAATTGCTGCTGCCCGACGCCGAGTTGATGGCGAAACGGCTGGACGCCGCGGGAATCCGCTGCGATCTGCATCTGTGGGACGGACAGATCCACGATTTCCCGTTGGCTGCCGACATTTTGCCCGAAGGGCGACGCACCATTCGCTACATCGGTGATTTCGTCAAAGAGGTCACCGCCGGGCGGGACGCTTTGCCCGACGGCCGCGCTGGCACGGCGTGGTCGCGCGGGGTGCCGGCGACCACCAGGGTGGTATAGCCGTCGCGCACTGCGAAACATGTTGAGCCGCAGCGTCAACGATGCGAGCGCGCCGGCGCCCCCAGCGGCCCCGTGTCATCGCCGCTGCTGCCGCCGGTCGGCGGCGCTCATCTCCGGCGCGTCGGCGGGGGTTTCGGTGTGGCTGTCGTGCACGGCCGGCGGGTCACCCCTTAGGTTTCGGCCCGAAACTCGACCGTAGCGCCTGCCCCCGATCGGTCACGCTGCCGATACAGTGAAGCGGATGAGCCGACCAGCCCCGCCCGTGCTGACCGTGCGTTACGAGGGATCCGAGCGCACCTTCGCAGCAGGAAACGATGTGGTGATCGGGCGCGACCTGCGCGCGGACGTGCGCGTCGCGCACCCGCTGATCTCCCGGACCCACCTGATCGTGCGATTCGACCAGGGCCGCTGGATCGCCATCGACAACGGAAGCCTCAACGGCCTGTACGTCAACAACCGCCGCGTCCCGGTCGTCGATATCCAGGACGGCCTGCGGGTCAACATCGGCAATCCGGACGGTCCCGCGCTGACGTTCGAGGTCGGCCGCCACCAGGGTTCGGCGGGGCGGCCGCCGCTGACGACGTCGATACCGGTCTTGCATCCCCACGGTGACGCCGGCGGGGCCCCGACGCACGGCCAGCCGCAGCAACCGCTGCCGGCCCCGTTCCGGCACCCCGCGCAGCCGCCCGGCGGTCCGCAGCACAGCCACCCGAGCGGGCCACTGCCGGGCTACCCCGCGGAGCCGCAACCGCGCCATCCGACCGGCGCACACCACGCCGGCCCGCCCAGCGGGCCGCAACAGGGGCCGCAGATCTACCGGGCGCCACCGGTGCGGGTGCCCGCCGCGCCCGCGGACGAGCCGAGGCCCGCCGAGACCGGCCGCCTCGGCGGCGACCCCACCAACATCGCGACGTCGATGATGCGGATGCTGCGCCCCGGCAGATCGGGCGCCGAGTCGGTCCCGGGAGCGATCAAGATCGGCCGGGCCAACGACAACGACATCGTCATCCCCGAGGTGCTGGCGTCCCGTCTGCACGCCACCCTGGTCCCGACCGCACGCGGCACCGAGATTCACGACAACCGCAGCATCAACGGCACCTTCGTCAACGGCGCCAGGGTCGACTCGGCGCTGCTGCACGACGGCGACGTGGTCACTATCGGCAACATCGACCTCGTCTTCGCCGGCGGCACGCTGGTGCGGCGCGACGAGACCGCGACCGCGACACGCACCGGCGGCCTCGACGTGCGCGGGGTGACGTGGACCATCGAGAACAACAAGACGCTGCTGGACAACATTTCGCTGGGGGCGCACCCCGGAACGCTGACGGCCGTCATCGGACCCTCGGGTGCGGGCAAGTCCACGTTCGCCAGGTTGGTCGCCGGCTACACGCACCCGACCACCGGCACGGTGACGTTCGAGGGCCACAACGTGCACGCCGAGTACGCCTCGCTGCGCAGCAGGATCGGCATGGTCCCGCAGGACGACGTGGTGCACGCCCAGCTGACCGTGCAGCAGGCGCTGATGTATGCCGCCGAACTCCGGCTGCCGCCGGACACCAGCAACGCCGACCGGGCCCAGGTGGTGGCCCGGGTGCTCGAGGAACTGGAGATGACCCAGCACCTGCACACCCGGGTCGACAAGCTGTCGGGCGGCCAGCGCAAACGCGCATCGGTGGCGCTGGAGCTGCTCACCGGCCCGTCGCTGCTGATCCTCGACGAGCCGACCTCGGGTCTGGACCCGGCCCTGGACCGCCAGGTCATGACGATGCTGCGGCAGTTGGCCGACGCGGGCCGCGTGGTGCTCGTGGTCACCCACTCGCTGACCTACCTCGACGTCTGCGATCAGGTGCTGCTGCTGGCCCCCGGTGGCAAGACCGCGTTCTGCGGGTCGCCCGGCCAGATCGGGCCCGCGATGGGGACGACGAACTGGGCCGACATCTTCAGCACGGTGGCCAACGACCCCGACGGGGCTCGGGCCCGCTATCTGGCGCGGACCGGGCCGCCCCCGCCGCCGCCGGCAGCGGAAAAACCCGCCGAGCTGGGCGATCCGTCCCACACGAGCCTGGTCCGGCAGTTCTCCACCATCGCCAGGCGGCAGATGCGGTTGATCATCTCCGACCGCGGCTACTTCGCGTTTCTGGCGGTGTTGCCCTTCATCATGGGCGCGTTGTCGATGTCGGTGCCGGGCAACGTCGGCTTCGGCGTCCCCAACCCGATGGGTGCCGCCCCCAACGAGCCCGGGCAGATTCTGGTGCTGCTCAACGTCGGTGCGGTGTTCATGGGCACCGCGCTGACGATCCGCGACCTTATCGGCGAACGCCCGATTTTCCTGCGCGAACAAGCGGTCGGCCTGTCCACCTCTGCCTACCTGCTGGCCAAGGTCTGCGTCTACACGGTGTTCGCGCTGATCCAGTCGGCGATCGTGACGGTCATCGTGCTGATCGGCAAGGGCGGCCCGACCCAGGGGGCCGTCGCGTTGGGCGACCCCGGCTTCGAGCTGTTCGTGGACGTCGCGTTGACGTGCGTCGCCTCGGCGATGCTCGGGTTGGCGTTGTCCGCCATCGCCAAGTCCAACGAACAGATCATGCCGTTGCTGGTCGTGGCGGTGATGTCGCAGCTGGTGTTCTCCGGCGGCATGATCCCCGTCACCGACCGCATCGGGCTCGACCAGATGTCGTGGGCCACGCCGGCGAGGTGGGGCTTTGCGGCGTCGGCCGCAACCGCGGACCTGCTCAAGCTGGAACCGGGCCCGGTGACCCCGAAGGATTCGCACTGGCATCACACCGCCGGCGCGTGGTCGTTCGACGTGGCCATGCTGCTGGCGATCAGCATGGTCTATCTGGCCTTCGTGCGGTGGAGGATCCGCCTCAAGGGTGGCTGAGCACCCGCCGGCGAAGGCGACGACCGGGAGGTTCCGCGCTGAATTCCCCGCGGAGTGCCACGAAACGTCAGGCCCCCTTGCGCGCTACCTGTTCGGCGGCGGCGCGCATTCGGTCGGACAGTTGCAGCAGATCGTGCTCGCCGACCCCGTGGGGCAGGGTGTACGCCAACTGGCGCAACTCGACGGCGCAGGTACGCAGTTCCTGGCGAAGGCGTGTCTCAACAGTGGGCATCTGTTTTCTCCCCGTCTGTTTTCTCCCCGTGTGTTTTCTCCCCGGGCTCGTCGGATCGAGCGGTACGCCCGATGCTCGACGAGCCGATCCCATGATCCTTGCAGCCCGATCGCGCGCCCGCGAGGGCCAAGGCGCGGATTTACGGGAGTTTGACAGCGTTTTAACACTTGCACGACCACTGGTCATGCGATCGGAGGCGCCGCCGTCCGATCGGCCGCCGGGCTCTTTCCACGCGCATCGTCGCCTCCGACGCCGGTGTTGCTGAGCGCGGCTAAGCAAACTGTTAGGGTTCGCGCTAGATCGCAGCGGCAAAGGGGCCGGAATGGATTTCGAACTCGACGCCGGACAGCGCGCCTGGCTGGCCGAGGTCCGCGGATTCCTGCGCGACAACGTCACCCCCGCGCTGCGCGCCGAACTCGACCAGCACGATCTCGAGTTCCCCAACGGTGAGGTGGCGCGTTTCCGCCGCAAGATCGGCGAGAAGGGCTGGTTCGGACTGAACTGGCCGCGCGAGTACGGCGGGCTCGGCGGCGAAGGGGGCCTCGGCGCGGTGTATCAGCACCTGCTGATGAGCGAGTTCGAGTACTGGGGCGTACCCGGCCCCGACCTGACGGTCACGTCGGTGGCGCCGATGATCATGCGGCACGGCACCGAGCGGAACAAGACCGAATGGCTGCCCCTGATTGCCAGCGGCGAGATGATCTGCGCCGTCGGCTATTCCGAACCCGACGCCGGCACCGACCTGGCCAGCCTCCGGACCCGCGCGAGGCGCGACGGCCGGGAGTGGGTGATCGACGGGACGAAGATCTGGAACAGCGGCGCCCAGCGCGCCACCCACGAGTGGCTCTGCGTCCGCACCGATCCCGACGCGCCCCGGCATCGGGGCATCTCGGTCATCATCGTCCCGATCGACAGCCCCGGCGTCCAGATCCGCCCCCTCTACGCCTGGTCGGGCTACCGCACCAACGAAGTCCACTTTCGCGACGTGCGGGTCCCGCTGACCAACCTGGTGGGCGAGGTGAACCGCGGCTGGACGTACATCACCGGAGCCCTCGACCTCGAGCGCGGCGCGCTGACCAACGCCGGCGACCTGCGCCGCGCCGTGGAGGAGCTGCGAGAGCTCGCGCGCAGCCCCCGGCGCGACGGGACCGTGCCCGCCGACTGTCCGGTGCTGCGCCGCCGGCTGGCGCAGGCCGAAGCCGATGTGGAGGCGGCCACGCTGATGGGTTACGAGGCCGCCTCGATGCTCGACAGCGGCGCCATCCCTTCCGTGGAGGTCAGCGTCGAGAAGGTCTTCACCAGCGAGCTGCGCCAGCGCATCGCGGACCTGGCGCTCGATCTGCTCGGCCCCGACGGCCTGCTGGCACATCGCAGCCCACACGCCCCGCTGGGCGGGAAATTCGAACGGCTGTACCGGGCCGCGCCGTTGATGCGCTTCGGCGGGGGCACCAACGAGGTGCTCCGCGACATCATCGCCCAGCGCGGCCACGGCATGCCCTCCTACGGGCGCTGACCGGAGCCGCACGGGACGAACATGAGAGTGATACCCACCGACGAGCAACGCGCGTTCGCCTCGGCGTCGCGCGCGCTGCTGGCGGCGGAATGCCCCGTGACCCTGGTGCGCGCGCTGAGCGAACCCGGCGCCGACCGCAGCGCCGCGGCCCTGTGGCAGGCGCTGGCCGGCGCCGGTATCTTCGGGCTCGCCGTCGGCGAGGAGTACGGCGGCTCCGGCGGCTCGCTCGAGGATCTCGCCGTCTTCTCCACCGAGGCCGGCCGCGCCCTGTGCCCGACGATGGTGCACAGCACCGTGCGGGCGGTGCTGGCGATCGACTGGCTCGGCCGGCCCGGGCCGAAGGCGGCGTGGCTGCCGTCGCTGGCCAACGGCAGCGTCCGCGGCACCACCGCGTTGTGGAACGCGCGCGACGCGGCCGCCGTAGCGCCTGCCCTGCACGCCGCGCCGGACCGGGCGCGCTGGCGGCTCAGCGGAACCGTGGATTACGTCGCCGACGCCGACGTCGCCGACCTCGTCGTGGTGTCGGCCGCCGCGCCCGGGCGCACGCTGGCCTTCGTCGTCGACACCCGCGCCGACGGCCTGGCCGTCGAGCCCCTCGCCATGGCCGGCGGGCACCGGGCGTGCACGGTGCGCTTCGAGGACGTGGCGGTGCCGCCCGACGCCCTGCTCGGCGACGGCGTCGGTGAGCCGGCGCTGCGCCGGCTCGCCAACGCGGCGGTGGCACTGGGATCCCTCGACCTGGTGGGCGTCGGGCAGGCGGTGTTGGACCGCACCGTGGAATACACCACGCTGCGTCACCAGTTCGGCCGGGCGATCGCGTCGTTCCAGGCCGCCCAGCACCTGATCGCCGACATGCACATCGCCGTGGCCGCCGCGCGACTGGCCGCGCACTCGGCGGTGTTCTGGATCGCCCGCGGGCACACGGCGGCCCGGGAAACGGCCATCGCCCGCATGCACGCGGCCCGCGCGGCCCGGATGATCACCCTGGACGCGCATCAGTTGCACGGCGGGATGGGCTATGTGACCGAGACGGACCTGCATCTGTGGAGCGAACGGGCCCGGCTGGGCTCGACGCTCGGGGGCGGGGCCGACGTCGCCGCGGCGTGGCTGGAGGAGGCTCTGGAAGATGAACGATGACAGCCTGATCGACGCCGAGTCGGCGTCCCGGGTGGGGACGGTCGCCGCCTCGGCGACGGGTGAGGTGAACCGGCGCGACTGGCAACGGTGGGCGGCCGCGGTCGGCGACCACAACCCGCTGTGGTTCGACCCGGAGCACGCGCGGGCCAACGGGTTTCGCGACGTCATCTGCCCGCCGCTGTTCCTGCAGTACGCCGTGCTGGGCGTCACGCACCTCGAGACGCTGCGGCCCGACGGTTCCTCCGGCGCCGTCTCGGGCAGCCTGGCGTTCCCGCGCGCGCCCAGGCGGATGGCGGGCGGGGAGAGCTTCACCTTTCACCGGCCCTCCTATCACCGCGACCAGATCGAGATGGTCCGCACCATCGAGTCGATCACCGAAAAGCAGGGTCGCTCCGGCAGATTCGTGCTGGTGACCTGGCACACGATCTACCGCAACCAGCACAAAGACCTGGTTGCCGAAGCGTCGACCTCGATGATCGCCCGGCCTTAGGAGTCCCTTGACCGACCAACAGGTTTTTTTCGAAGACGTCGCGGTGGGGGAGCAGATCCCGGCGCTGACCGTCACCGTCGACGAAACCCAGCTGTTCTTCTTCAGCGCCGCCACCTACAACGGCCACCGCATCCACTACGACAAGCAGTGGGCGCGCGAGGAAGGCTACGACGACGTGCTGGTCCACGGACCGCTGCAGGCGGCGCTGCTGGCCCGCGCGATCGGCGACTGGATCGGCGGCCGCGGCCGCCTGGTGTCCTTCTCGGTGCAGAACCGGGCCGTCGCCCATCCCGGCGAGTTGCTGCGCTTCGGCGGGGTGGTCACCGGCACGCGCCTCACCGACGGGGGTGCCGGCCTGGTCGACCTCGACATCGTCGGCCGCCGCGAGGACACCGTGCTGACGCCCGGGACGGCGACGGTGCAGTTGCCCCGGCGGGCAACGCCGTCATGACGGGGCTGCGGGGCGAAGCGGCCATCGTCGGCATCGCCGAACTGCCCGCCGAGCGGCGGCCCGGCGGGCCGCCCCTGTTCACCCTCGACCAGTACGCGGCGTTGGCGAAGGCGGTCGTCGAGGACGCCGGCATCGACCCCGCCGCCGTCAACGGCCTGATCACCCACGGCGTGGCCGAATCGGCGATGTTCGCGCCGGCCACGCTGTGCGAATACCTGGGCCTGCCAATGGATTTCGGTGAGCGAGTCGACCTGGGTGGTGCCACGTCGGCGGGGATGGTGTGGCGGGCCGCGGCCGCCGTGGAACTCGGTGTCTGCGACGCGGTGCTGGCCGTGGTACCCGGATCGGCATCGGTACCCCGGTCCGCCACCAGGCCGGCCGCCGCCCCGAATTGGTATGGCGCGTCGTCGAACAACTACGGCTCACCACAGGCCGAGTTCGAGATTCCCTACGGCAACGTGGGCCAGAACGCGCCGTACGCGCAGATCGCCCAGCGGTATGCGGCCGAGTTCGGCTACGACCCGGCCGCGCTCGCGGGGATCGCGGTGGACCAGCGCGCCAACGCGTGCGCGCATCCGGGCGCGGTTTTCCACGGCGCCCCGATCACCGTGGACGATGTGCTCGCCAGCCCGATGATCGCCGACCCGATCCACATGCTGGAGACGGTGATGCGCGTACACGGGGGAGCCGGTGTCCTGATCGCCAACGCCGACATTGCACGCCGCGGCCGCCATCGCCCCGTGTGGATCACCGGCTTCGGCGAGCACATCGCGTTCAAGACCCCGACCTACGCGGAGGACCTGCTGTGCACGCCGATCGCCCGCGCCGCCGACACGGCGTTCGCGATGGCCGGGCTGAGCCGCTCCGAGGTCGACATGGCCTCGATCTACGACTGCTATACGATCACGGTGCTGATGAGCCTCGAGGACGCCGGCTTCTGCGCGAAAGGCCAAGGGATGCAATGGCTCACCGAACGCGACCTGACCTATCGCGGCGATTTCCCGCTCAACACCGCCGGCGGTCAGCTGTCCTTCGGGCAGGCCGGCATGGCGGGCGGCATGCACCATGTCGTCGACGGCGCGCGCCAGATCATGGGCCGGGCCGCCGACGCGCAGGTGCCCGACTGTCACACCGCGTTCGTCACCGGCAACGGCGGCATCATGAGCGAGCAGGTCGCGCTGCTGCTGCGGGGGGACTGACCGCGCCGGTGACGATGCAGAGCGAAACGATGAGGAGGAGCGGCGCAATTAACCCGACCGAACCCCTGCCCATCCCCGAGCCCACGCCGGTCTCCCGGCCGTTCTGGGACGGACTGGCCCGGCACCGGATCGTGGTGCAGTATTCGCCGTCGTTGGGGCGCTACGTGTTCTATCCGCGCACCCTGGCCCCCGGGACGCTGGCCGACGACCTGGAATGGCGTGAGATCGACGGCGGCGGAACGCTGTACACGTTCACCGTCGCCCGCAGGCCCACCGGGCCGCCCTGGGCCGACGCGCTGCCGCAGCTGCTCGCGGTGGTGCAGTGGGACGCGGGGCCGCGGATCAGCACCGAATTGGTCGACGTCGACGCGAGCGACGTCCGGATAGGAATGCGAGTGATGCCGGTGTTCTGTGACCTCCCCGAAGTCGGGATCACCCTGCTGAAGTACCGGCCGGCATGAGCGACCCGACGATGCGCACCCACGTCCACCGGACCCAGGTCGACGACTACTTGCGGGACATGTTGCGCGAGTTGGACGCCGGATTCCCGCGCGTCGAGACCATGACGGCTGCGGCGGCACGGGAGGCGGTGGCCAAGCGCCGCATGCCCGTCAACAACGCGGGCGACGTACGCAGTGCCGTCGACCACTCGGTTCCGGGGCCGGCCGGCGAGATCCCGGTACGGGTCTACCACCCGCACGGCGAGCCGCTCGCCGACCGGCCCGCGATCGTGTTCTGTCATGGCGGCGGATTCGTCTTCTGCGGCATCGACTCCCACGACGGGTTCTGCCGCGCGCTGGCCCGCGGCAGCCAGGCCGTCGTCGTGTCGGTCGACTACCGGCTCGCCCCCGAACATCGCGCGCCGGCCGCCGCGCTCGACGCCTTCGCCGCATTCCGCTGGGCGGCGGAACACGCGGCGGACCTCGGCATCGACGCGGCGCGCATCGCCGTCGCCGGCGACAGCGCCGGCGGCAACCTCGCGGCGGTCGTCGCCATCCTGTGCCGCGAACGGGGGGGCGCCCTGCCGGCCGGCCAGCTGTTGCTCTATCCCGTCATCGACCCGTCGTTCGACACCGCGAGCTATCACCGCTACGCCGCGGGACCCTTCAACACCCGGGCCGCGATGCAGTGGTACTGGCGTCAATACCTCGGCGATGACGGGATCGTCGACCCGCCTTACCTGGTGGCCCCGGCACGCGCGGCGTCGCACGCGGGTCTGCCGCCGGCGGTGATCGTCACCGCCGGTGAGGATCCGCTGCACGGCGAGGGCTGCGATTACGCCCGCCGCCTGCACGAGGCGGGCGTGCAGGTCGTGCACCGCGACTTCCCCGACATGTTCCACGGCTTCATGACGATCCCGTCGCTGGCCGCGTCGGTGCTGGCGCGCGACCTGATCTACGGCGACCTGCGGATGCTGCTCGACCCCAGGTCCGGGAGCTGAGACGGTGCCGGAAACGGTCCAGCAGTTGCTACGCCAGCGCAGGCACGACGACACCCCCGCCGTCGCGCACGGCGACCTGACCTGGACCTGGCGGGAACACCTCGCCGAGGCCGAGGCCGAGGCGTCGGCCCTGATCGCGCGCGCCGACACCACCCGTCCGCTGCACGTCGGCGCCCTGCTCACCAACTCGCCGGAGATGCTGCGGGCGATGGCCGCGGCCGCGCTGGGCGGCTACGTGCTGTGCGGCGTCAACACCACCCGGCGCGGCGCCGGCCTGCTCGCCGACATCCGGCGCTGCGACTGCCAGATCCTGCTGGTCGACGACGAGCACCTCGCGCTGCTGGACGGTCTCGACCTGGCCGGCGTCGAGGTGCTCGAGGTGAGCGGGTCCCGCTACGCCGGGGCGGTCGCGACCGCGCCACCCCTGGTCGCCCACCGCGAGGTCACCGCCGCCGACCCGCTGATGATGATCTTCACCTCGGGCACCAGCGGAAATCCCAAGGCCGTGCGGTTCGCGCACGGGATGGCGATCATGTGCGGGGCGAGCCTGATCTTTCAGTACGACGTCACGGCCGACGACGTGTGCTACCTGTCGATGCCGCTGTTCCACTCCAACGGCGTCGCCGCCGGGTGGGCGGTCGGCGTCGGCTGCGGCGCCACCATGGTCCCGGCCCGGTTCTCGCCGTCGCGCTTCCTGGACGACGTGCGTCGCTACCACGTGACGTACATGAACTACGTCGGCAAGCCGCTGGCCCTGATCCTGTCCACCCCGGAACGCCCCGACGACGCCGACAACACCCTGCGGGTGGCGTTCGGCAACGAGGCGACCGATCGCGACATCGACGATTTCGCAAGGCGTTTCGGCTGCCGCGTGATCGACAGCTTCGGCTCCAGCGAGTTCGCGGTGATCGTCGTGCGCGAGGACGGCGCCCCGAGCGGCTCCATCGGCAAACCGTATCCGGGGGTCGGGATCCACAACCCGGTCTCCCTGCGGGAATGCGCCGTCGCGGAATTCGACCAGAACGGCGCCCTGACGAATTTCGACGACGCGGTCGGCGAACTCGTCAACACCGCGGGCGCGGGCCCGTTCACCGGTTACTACAACGATCCCGCCGCGACGGCCGAGCGACTGCGGCACGGCATGTACTGGTCGGGCGATCTGGCCTACCGGGACGCCGACGGCTGGATCTACCTGGCGGGCCGCACCGCCGACTGGATGCGGGTCGACGGCGAGAACCTGGCCGCGGCGCCCATCGAGCGGATCCTGGGCCGCATCCCCGAGGTCAGCCAGGTGGCCGTCTACGCCGTACCCGACGAGCGGGTCGGCGACCAGGTGATGGCCGCGTTGGTCCTGCGCGACGGAAGCCGTTTGGCGCCGGACGATTTCGCGAGGTTTCTCGCCGCTCAGCCCGACCTGTCGCCCAAGGCGTGGCCGCGCTACGTGCGCATCAACGACGCCCTGCCGGTGACGGCCACCAACAAGATCCTCAAGCGCGACCTCGTCGCCGCCGGTGCCAACGCGCAGGGCGGCGTGCTGTGGACGCGGCCGGCGCGCGGCACCGCCTATTCGGCCGTCAGCATCCCGGCCGGCTGACCGTTTCGCCGGTTTCGGTGGGTTGTGGCGCTTCCCCGAACCGCGCCAGCGCGAGCGTCCCCGACACCGCGACGACGAATCCGAGCACCACCAGCCAGCCGAGGCCGTCGCGCGCACGGTCACCGAGCCACACCACGCCCACCAGCGCCGGCGCGATCGTCTCACCGATCACCATCCCCGCGACGGCCGTGGTGACGGATCCGCGGTGCAGGGCGGAGGTGAGCAACAGAAATCCCGCGGCCCCGCCGGCGGCCGCCGCGTAGAGCGCAGGGTTGGTGTACAGGGAGCGATCGGTCGGGTCGATCACGTCGATCAGTCGCACGCCGACCTCGACGACGCCGAAACCGCTTCCGGCGCCCAGTCCCAGCGCCAGCGCGCGCGGGCGGTCCGGCAGCCGCCCGGCGGCGGCGCCGGCCGCGAAGATCGCGGCCACCGCGCCCAACAGCGCCCAGCCGAATCCGGCGGGGGCATGACGAGAGTGCCCGGGCCCGGCGCCGAGAGCGAGCGCGACCAGGCTGACGCACACCACGCCCACGGCCGTCCATTCGGCCGCCGACAGCCGCGCCGAGAGCACCCAGGCGGCCACGACGCCCGTGACGGCGATCGACGCGGCCAACGCCGCGGCGACGACGTAGATCGGCGCCATCCGCAGCGCGGCCACCTGCAGCAAGAAGCCGAGCCCGTCCAGGCTGACGCCTGCGAGATAGCGCCACTGCCGGGCGGCGCGCCACAGCAGGACCGTGTCGACACCCGAACCGCTGCCCGCTTCGACCGATCGCGCCGCCGCCGCCTGCAACACCGAGGCCGTGCCGTAGCAGACCGAGCACGCCAGAGCGAGTAGGAAGCCGATCAGCACATCCCGACAATAGGCGCACCGGGGGTATCGGCCGGCAGTAGCGTTGGCGGGGACCCCCGCCCGGTGACTCGGCCGAGGCTGAGCAAGTGCCGAATTGAACGATTTTCCGCGATCTGTCGTGGATGATCATCGATGATGCACCGCATCCGCAGACCCGAAACCGAAGGCACCGAGCCTCCGGGGGTCAGGTGGATGCACGGGTGGCGCAGTCCGTTGCGGGGGCCCTGGCTGACATCCGTGTTCGGTTCGGTGCTGCTGGTGACGCTGCCCATCGTCGCCCTCACCGGCCTGTTGTCCTACATCGCGTACGGGCCGCGACTGCATCAGGCCATCCCCGGGGACGTCGGCTGGCTGACGCTGCCGGCGTTCGACTGGCCCACCGACCCGTCCTGGCTGTACCGGCTGACCCAGGGGCTGCACGTGCAACTCGGGCTCGTGCTGATCCCGGTGGTGCTGGCCAAGTTGTGGTCGGTGATTCCCCGGCTGTTCGTGTGGCCGCCCGCCCGATCCATCGCCCAACTGGCCGAACGGGTTTCGCTGCTGATGCTGGTCGGGGGTGTGCTGTTCGAAATAGTGACCGGCGTGCTGAACATCCAGTACGACTACATCTTCGGGTTCAGCTTCTACACCGCCCACTATTTCGGCGCGTGGGTGTTCATCGCCGGGTTCGTCGTGCACGCCGCGATCAAGCTGCCCCGGCTGTGGTCGGGGCTGCGTGCGCTGTCACTGCGCGACGTGCTGCGCACCGGGCGCGCCGACACCCGGGCCGAGCCCTGGGAACCCGACGGCCTGGTCGCCGCGGATCCGGGACCCGCGACGATCAGCCGCCGCGGCGCGCTGTCGCTGGTGGGCGCCGGGACGCTGTTCCTGGCGGTGATCACCGCGGGCCAGACCCTGGGGGGCGTCACCCGGCGGGCGGCCCTGCTGCTGCCCCGCGGGCGCACCCGCGGCGACGGGCCCAACGATTTCGAGGTCAACCGAACGGCCCTCGCGGCGGGCATTCCCGCCGCCGCCACCGGGAATCGCTGGCGGCTCACGCTCACCGGCGGCGCACAACCGGTGGTCCTGGACCGCGCCGCGCTGCTGGCGCTGCCGCAGCACATCGCGAGGCTGCCGATCGCCTGTGTGGAGGGCTGGTCGACCACCCAGACCTGGACGGGGGTGCGACTGGCGGAACTCGCCCATCTGGCCGGCGTGCCGGCACCGGAGTCGGCGCACGTGTCGTCGCTGGAGCGCTCCGGTGCGTTCGGGGCTGCCACGCTGCAACGCAACCAGACGCTGCACCCCGACGGGCTGCTGGCGTTGAAGGTCAACGGCGCCGACCTGTCCGCCGACCACGGTTATCCCGCCCGCATCGTCGTGCCGGCGCTGCCCGGCGTGCACAATACGAAATGGGTGACGGCGATCGACTTCCGGGGAGCTCGAGATGCGTAGCGCGCTGGCGGTTTTCGTCCGGTGCTACGGATCCCGCCCGCTGCACCTGCTGACCCTGGTCACCGGGTTCGCGCTGTGCGGCTACGTGGTGGCCACCATCGGGCCGGTCACGCTCTGGAATCCGCACGTGTGGTGGCAGTCGATCGTCGTGTGGTTCGCCGCGGCTGTCGTCGCGCATGACCTGGTGCTGTTCCCGCTCTATGCGTTAGTTGACCGGCTGCTGCCGCGGCCCAAGACCGGGCGCGCCCGCCCGAGCATACCCGTGCTCAATTACATCCGGGTGCCCGCGCTGGGTGCGGGTCTGACTTTGCTGGTGTTCCTGCCGGGCATCATCGAACAGGGCGCGTCCACGTACTCGGCCGCCACCGGTCAGACCCAGCAGCCGTTTCTGGGCCGTTGGCTGCTGCTGACCGCGGCGCTGTTCGCGGTCAGCGCCGTCGCGTATGCCGTCCGGCTCGCCGTCGGCCGGCGGTGTCGGTCGTGAGGCGGTGGTTCTCCTGCGGAAATTCTCCACGCCCGCTCCGAGTCTTCTTGGAGAACCGCGCTCGACGCGCCGCGGCGGCTTCGGACAACTACAGTCGGGTCATGGCACCTCGCACCGGCAGGGCGGCGGCGGTGGTGTGCGGCGTCGTGGCCCTGTCCGCCTGGGTGATCGGTGTCGCGCCGGGGACCGCGGCGGCGACCACCGTCGCGTCCGCGAGCGCGAGTCCCGCACCCCCCACCCCGAGAGGCGCCCTGCCCGTCCAGCCCGTCGGCGGGGGTGCCTGCATCATCGGCCTGAACTGCGGGTGCATCCGCAACGTCACATGTCCCCGGCCGCACGCCCGGCGTCCGGCCGTTCCGAACATCGGCTCCGATCACCGCGACGCCCCCACCGCCCCGCCCACGCCGTGACGACTCCGCCGACTCTCCCGGACGCGGTTTTCCTATCATGTGGTGATGAGCGCCGGTGGCCTGGAAATCATGGGCTCGCCGGCATTCGCCGTCGAGGACTCGGCCCGGTTCCGCGCCCAGGGCTGGTGGTCTGACGCAACGCTGGCCGACGCGGTCGGCCGCCACGCCGCACAGGCACCCGATCGTCCCGCCTACATCGACCATCCCGGCCACTCGCTGACGTGGAGCGGGTTCGACAGCGCGGCAACGGCTCTGGCCGGGCAGCTGACCGCCGTCGGCGTCGCGCGCGGCGACCGGGTTGCGGTGTGGCACGGGGATTCGGCCGCGATCCACGTGCTGTTCGTCGCCATCGAACGCTGCGGCGCCGTCGTGGTCGGTATCGGCGCGCGCGCCGGCACCCGCGAGGCCGCCGCGATCCTGCGTGGCGCCCGGCCGAAGATCATGATCAGCGACCGCGTGCGCGGCGGCGCCGCGGCCGGTGTCGGCGCCGAGTCCGGGCTGCCCGTGCTCACCCTGTGCGGCCTGCGCCTCGACACCGACGCTTCGCCCGCGGCCCCGGGCAGCGATGCCCGGCTCGGCCCCGACGACGTCTTCCTGATCAACTCGACCTCCGGGACCACCGGGGTGCCCAAGTGCGTGGTGCACACCCAGAACCGTTGGCACTACTTTCACCAGAAGGCCGTCGCCAACGGGCGCCTGCGGCCCGACGACGTGTTCCTGCCGGTCATCCCCATGCCGTTCGGGTTCGGGATCTGGACCAGCCACACCACCCCGATCTACCTCGGTGCCGCCGCCGTCATCCTCGAGCGGTTCACCACCACGGCGGCGTGCGAGGCGATACAGAGACACAAGGCCACGGTGTTATGTTGTGTCAGCACGCAATTGACCATGCTGATGGCGGATCCGGCCACCCGTGGCTACGACCTGAGCTCACTGCGTGTGGTGTTCACCGGCGGGGAGGCGCTGCCGTATCGGCCCGCCGCCGAGTTCGAGGATCTGACCGGTGCGACGATCCTGCAGTTTTACGGCTCGAACGAGACCGGGCTGCTCAGCGCAACCACCCTCGACGACCCGCGCCAGCGCCGCCTGCGCACCGGCGGCCGGGTCGTCCCGGAGATGGCGGTCCGGCTCTTCGACGGGGACCGCGACGTCACCGACACGGGGCGGGGCCAGCCCGCCTGCCGGGGCCCGGCGACCAGCCTCGGCTACCTCGGCGGCACCGACCACGACAAGCTGTTCACGCGCGACGGGTGGATGCGGATGGGCGACATCTGCGAGATCGACGCGGACGGCTATCTGAGCGTGACGGGGCGCACCTCGGATTTCATCCTGCGTGGCGGCAAGAACATCAGCGCGCCGCAGGTCGAGGATGCCGTCACCACCCATCCCGCGATTGCGGTGGCCGCGGCGGTGGCGATGCCCGATCCGGTGTTCGGCGAGAAGGTCTGCCTCTACGCCGAGCTCACCGGTTCGCAGGGCATCGACCTGCCCGAGTTGGCCGAATACCTTTTGGCGCAAGGCGTTTCCAAGGAACTGTTCCCCGAGCGGCTGATCGTGCTCGACGAGCTGCCCCGTTCGTCGGGCGGCAAAATAGCCAAAGGCCTGCTCCGCGACGACATCCGCGCCAGAATGGAGGCCGATGAGCAAGGGTGCTGACGCCAGGCGGGGCGGCCTTCAGGTGTGGTCACCGTCGGTGGTTCCCCCGATCGGGGTCGAGCTGACCGACGAGCAGGCGCTGGCGGTCGCGTTCCGGCATCTGGCCGCCATCGGGTTCGCCGAGAACATGGCCGGCCACATCACCTGGCAGCTCGACGGCCAGACCGACATGCTGGTCAATCCGTGGGGCCTCTGGTGGGCCGAGCTCACCGCCTCCGACATCTGCGCCGTCGACAGCGACGCCCGGGTGGTCCGCGGTCGCTGGGACGTGACCCCGGCCATCCACATCCACACCGAACTGCACCGGGCCCGCCGCGACGCGCGGGTGGTCATCCACAACCATCCCTACTACGTGTGCGTGCTCGCCGCGCTGGGCAGGCTGCCCGAGTTGGTGCATCAGACCGGCTCGCTGTTCCTCGACGACCTGTGCCTGGTGGACACCTACGACGGCGAGATCGACAGCCCCGCCCGGGCCGCGGAACTCGCGGCGCGCATCGGAGGGACCAACCTGACGATTCTGGCCAACCACGGCGTCATCGCCACCGGCCGCAACCTGCCGGAGGCCGTCTACCGCGCGGCCTCGATCGAACGGGTGTGCAAGCTCGCCCACGACGTCATGCTCACCGGCCGGGAGCCCGTCACCATGGACTGGTCGGACATGGCGGGCATGCAACGGTCGCTCGTCGAACGCGCGGCCGACGTGTACTGGGCGGGGGCGGCGCGGATGACCATCAAGGCCGACCCGGATGTGCTCACGTGAATCCCCGGTCATCCCGGGTGAATCCAGGGCGGCGACACGCCGGTCGGCGGCACCGCCAGTTCACCCTCGAAGCCGTCATTTCACACTCGATTGGAGATTGACGGGTGAAATCGATCGACGACCTGGCCGCGGACCTCAACTTCACGACCGCCAAGACGGGGGACACCCGCTCGGTCACCTTTCTGCCCGACCCGCCCCGGGCGCCGCGCCGCTACACGCTGATCTCGGTCGACGATCACATCGTCGAACCCCCGGACACCTTCACCGGGCGGGTACCGCGCAAATTCGCCGACCGCGCACCCAAAGTCGTCGACACCGAGCAGGGCGGGCAGACCTGGGTCTATGACGGCCGGCAGCTGCCCAACGTCGGGTTCAACGCCGTGGTCGGGCGGCCGGTGTCGGAGTACGGCTTCGAACCCGTCCGCTTCGAGGAAATGCGCAGGGGCGCGTGGGACATCCACGAGCGCGTCAAGGACATGGACCTGAACGGCATCTACGCCTCGCTCAACTTTCCCTCGTTTCTGCCCGGCTTCGCCGGACAGCGGCTGCAGCAGGTGACCACGGACCGCGAACTGGCCCTGGCCGCCGTCCGCGCCTGGAACGACTGGCACCTCGAGGTGTGGGCGGGGTCCTACCCCGAGCGAATCATCCCCTGCCAGCTGCCGTGGCTGCTGGACCCCGCGGTCGGCGCAGAGATGATCTACGAGAACGCCGAGCGCGGTTTCCCCGCCGTCACCTTCAGCGAGAACCCGGCGATGCTGGGACTGCCGAGCATCCACTCGGGGCACTGGGACCCGATGATGGCGGCGTGTGCCGAGACGGGCACCGTCGTCAACCTGCACATCGGGTCGTCGGGATCCTCGCCGTCGACCACCGAGGACGCGCCCCCGGACGTGGCCGGCGTGCTGTTCTTCGCCTATGCGATCTCGGCGGCGGTCGACTGGCTGTACTCCGGGCTGCCCAGCAGATTCCCCGACCTGAAGATCTGCCTGTCCGAGGGGGGGATCGGCTGGGTCGCCGGGCTGCTCGACCGTCTCGACCACATGCTCAGCTACCACGCGATGTACGGCACCTGGCAGGCGCTCGGTGAAAGCCTCACTCCGGCAGAGGTTTTCACTCGTAACTTCTGGTTCTGCGCGGTCGAGGACAAGTCGTCGTTCGTACAGCGGGACCGCATCGGCGTGGACAACATCATGCTGGAGGCCGACTACCCGCACTGCGACTCGACCTGGCCGCACACCCAGGAGACCGTCCACGGGCAGATCGGGGATCTGCCGCAGGACGTGATTCGCAAGTTCACCTGGGAGAACGCGTCCCGGCTGTACCGGCACCCGGTGCCGGCCGAAGTGCAGCGCGATCCCGAGGCGTTCTGACTTCCAGGCGGATCGTCGGCGTCAGTCGCTTCGGGTAGGCATGACTCCGAGTAGACATGATAAAGTCTTCAACTGTTCGAACGTTGGAACGGTGAAGTCTTCAGGAGGACTGTGGTGTCGGCGCCGCTGTACCAACTCAAGGCCGAATTGTTCAAGACGCTCGCCCATCCGGCGCGAATCAGGATCCTCGAGCTGTTGGCAGCGCAGGATCGATCGGTCGCCGAGTTGTTTCCCGAGGTGGGTTTGGAGGCGTCGAACCTGTCGCAGCAGTTGGGAGTTTTGCGCCGCGCCGGGGTGGTGAGTTCACGCAAGGAGGGGAGCACCGTGATTTATTCGATCGCATCCCCGAACATCGCGGAATTGTTGATGGTCGCGCGAAATGTGCTGGCCGGGGTGTTCAGCGACCGGGCCGCGATGCTCGATGACCTACGAGCGGGTGAACGGTAGCCCGATGAGTTGGATTGGCAAGATCTTGCGTGTCGGCCGCGTGGTGGAAGGTGCCGGTCCAGCCCCGGAGCCTGTCATGGATCCGCCTGCGGGAGTGCGGGGTTCGCTGCAGATCCGGCATGTCGATGCGGGGTCGTGCAACGGCTGCGAGGTGGAGATCTCGGCCGTGTTCGGTCCGGTGTACGACGCCGAACGATTCGGGGCGCGGCTGGTCGCCTCGCCCCGGCATGCCGATGCGCTGCTGGTGACCGGAGTGGTCACCCGCAACATGGCTGACCCACTGCGCAACACGGTCGCGGCCACACCGCAACCGCGGGTGGTGATCGCCTGCGGCGACTGCGCGGTGAACCGGGGGGTGTTCGCCGATGCCTACGGGGTGGTCGGTGCGGTGGACGAGGTGGTGCCCGTCGACGTCGGAATCCCGGGCTGCCCGCCCACACCCGCCGAGATCGTCGCGGCGTTGCGCTCGGTGACCGGAAAGTAATGGCCACGCTCACCATTGCTCCGGCAACCGAGCCGAACACGGCGCACCACCAGGGTTTGGCATCGCTTGCGGGCGGGGCCGTCACGTCGGCGCTGGGCGCACTCGGGGTGTGGGTCGGCTTGCTCGCGGTTTTCGGCACGGTGCGCCCGCTGCATATCGGCTGGCTGATCCCCCTGTCGGGGGTGTATCTGGCGCTCGACCCACTCGGCGGGTTCTTTGTCGCGCTGACGGGTGGGGTCGCCATTCCCGTCGGGGTTTACGCGATCGGCTACGCGCGTCGGGAACATCTCGGGCGGCTCCCGTCGGCAGTGCTGCCGGTGTTCGTGGCGGCGATGCTCCTGGTTCCGGCGGCGGGGTCGGCGACGACCTTCCTGGTGGCGTGGGAGTCGATGGCGCTGGCGTCGCTGATCCTGGTGGTGGCGGATCACACACGGCCCGAAGTGCGTTCGGCGGGCCTGGTGTATGCGGTGATGACGCAGCTCGGGTTCGTGGCCATCCTGACCGGGCTGGTGGTGCTGTCGGCGGCCGGCGGCGCGGATCGCTTCGCCGCACTGGCGCCGGTGTCCGGTGGCACGCGTATCGCCGTGTTCGCGCTGACCGTGGCCGGGTTCGGGTCCAAAGCCGGGTTGGTGCCGTTGCATGCCTGGCTGCCGCGGGCACACCCGGAGGCGCCCAGCCCGGTATCGGCGTTGATGAGTGCGGCGATGGTCAACCTCGGTATCTACGGCATCGTCCGGTTCGACCTGCAGCTGCTCGGGCCGGGCCCGCGTTGGTGGGGGCTGGTGCTGATGGCGATCGGCGCTGTGTCGGCGGTGTACGGGGTGCTGCAGGCCACGGTGGCCACGGATCTCAAACGGCTGCTTGCCTATTCGACCAGCGAGAACATGGGGTTGATCACCCTGGCGTTGGGGGCGGCCACGCTGTTCGCGAACTCCGGCGCGCGCGCGGCGGCCACGATCGCGATGGCCGCAGCGGTGCTGCATCTGATCGGGCACGCGGCGTTCAAAGGCCTGGGCTTCATGGCCGCCGGTTCGGTGCTGGCCGCGACCGGGCTGCGTGACTTGGACCGGCTTGGCGGACTGGCCCGCAGAATGCCCGCGACCACAGTTCTGTTCGGAGTGGCCGCCCTGGGGGCGGCCGGACTCCCGCTGGGCGCCGGTTTCGTCGGCGAGTGGCTGCTGATTCAGTCGCTGATCCACGCCGGCGCCAACCACGACACGCTGGTGGCGCTGACCGCGCCGTTGGCGGTCGGCGCGGTGGCCTTGACCACCGGCCTGGGTGTGGCGGCGATGGTCAAGGCGTTCGGCGTCGGGTTTCTGGCACGTCCGCGCTGCGCGGCCGCCGGCGACGCGGCAGAAGCCCCGGGCAGCATGGTCGTCGGGATGGTCATCGCTGGGTGCGTGTGTGTGGTGGCGGCGGTGGCGCCGGGGGTGGCGGCGCCGATGTTGCGGCAGGTCCTCGCCGCGCTGCCTGCGGCGGCGACGGTCCAGTTCAGCGACTTCGGCACGGTGATACGGCTGCCCCGGCTGTCCGGGTCGGTCGCGCCGGGGTGGATCGCCGCGGCGTTGACTGCGGCGGTGGTGCTGGCCGTCGTGCTGGCACGGTGGCGCTCGCGCCGGCGTCCACGACCCGTCCTCCTGCCGCTGTGGGCATGCGGTGCCGACGACCTGACGTCGCGGATGCAATACACGGCAACATCATTCGCCGAGCCGCTGCAGCGCGTCTTCGATGACGTATTGCGTCCAGACACCGATATCGAAGTTACCCACCTCGACGAATCGCGATACATGGCTCAGGCGGTCACCTATCGGGCCAAGTTCACTGACGCGATCGAAGACCGCCTCTATACCCCGGTGATCCGTGCGGTGGCCGTGGCGGCCGCTTTGGTGCGGCGCGCTCACACCGGCAGCGTGCACCTCTACCTCGCCTACGGTGCGCTCGGCGTGCTGATCGTGATGGTGGTCGCCAGGTGAACCCTATGTCGTTCGTCGCCGGCGTCGCGCAGCTGGCCGTTGTCGTGTTAGGTGCGCCGCTGATGATCGGGCTGATGCGCCAGGTGCGGGCCGCGTTGGAGGGACGCGCCGGTGGCGGGCTGCTGCAACCCTGGCGGGATATACGCAAACAGCTTGGCAAACAACAGGTCACCCCGCGGGGCACCACGGTGGTGTTCGCTTCGGCGCCCGCGGTGCTGGCCGGCACCACGCTGCTGATCGTGGCCATCGCGCCGATCGTGGCCACCGGGTCGCCCCTGGACCCGGTCGCCGATCTGTTCGCCGTTGTCGGCCTGCTGTTCCTGGGTACCGTCGCGTTGGCGTTGGCCGGAATCGACACCGGCACCTCCTTCGGTGGCATGGGCGCCAGCCGCGAGATCACCATCGCCGCGCTGGTCGAGCCGACGATCCTGCTCGCCGTCTTCGCGCTCTCCATCCGGGCCGGGTCGTCCAACCTCGGCGCGGTGGTCGCCAACACGCTCGAGCACCCGGGGCACGTCGCATCGCTGACCGGGGTGTTGGCTTTCGTCGCCCTGGTGGTGGTCATCATCGCCGAGACCGGACGACTACCGGTCGACAACCCGACCACCCACCTCGAGTTGACCATGGTGCACGAGGCGATGACGCTCGAATATGCCGGGCCTCGCCTGGCATTGGTGGAATGGTCATCCGGGATGCGGCTGGCGGTGCTGCTGGCGCTGCTGGCGAATCTGTTCGCACCATGGGGCATCGCCGGAACTCATCCCAGCCCGCTCGACATCGTGATCGGTGTCGTCGCCATCGCGGCCAAGGTCGCGCTGCTGGCCGCGCTGATGGCTGCCGCGGAGGTGTTCATCGCCAAGCTGCGACTGTTCCGGGTGCCCGAACTGCTGGCCGGGTCGTTTCTGCTCGCCCTGCTCGCCGTCACCGCCGCGAACTTCTTCACCGTGGCGGCATGAGGACGCACCGATGACCGACTCGACCTTCGCCACCCTGATCGACTTCGCCGCCGGTGGGCTCCTGCTCGCCGCCGTGCTCGTCACCTGGCGCCGCGACCTGCGCGCCGTCGTGCGACTGCTGGCTTGGCAGGGCTTCGCGCTCGCGGCCATCCCGTTGCTGCGCGCAATCCACGACGCTGACCGCGCCCTGGTCTACGTCGGGATCGCGGTCCTTCTGCTGCGCGCGGTGGCGTTGCCGTGGCTGTTGGTCCGGGCGCTGGCCGCCGAGCCGAGCGACCAACGCGAGGCCACCCCGCTGGTCAACACCGCCAGTTCGCTGCTGATCACCGCCGTGCTGACCATCGTGGCATTCGCGGTCACCCGGCCCGTCGTCGACCTCGAACCGACTGCTGCGGCCACCGCCGTTCCCGCCGCGTTCGCCGTGATCTTCATCGCGCTGTTCGTGATGAGCACGCGGCGCCACGCCATCTCACAGACCGCCGGATTTCTGATGCTGGACAACGGGATTGCCGCAACCGCATTCCTGCTGACCGCAGGCGTGCCGCTGATCGTCGAACTCGGCGCCTCCCTGGATGTGCTGTTCGCCGTGATCGTGATCGGGGTACTGGCCGGCCGACTCCGGCGCGCCTTCGGCGGCGCGGACCTGGACCAACTGCACGAATTGCGCGATTGATGACCGCACTGTTGCTGGTGCCCATCCTCGCACCGATCACCGCCTCGCTGATCACCCTGATCTGGGGGTGGCGCCGCGTCACGGCAACCGTCACGGTGCTTTCGGCGGTGACGATCCTCGGTTGCGGCGCCGCGCTCGGATTCCAGGTCGGTTCCGGCCGGTATTTTGCGCTGAGCGGGCTGCTGCGCGCCGACGCGTTGTCGGTGACCATGGAGATTGTCATCGGGGTGGTCGGCACGCTGGCCACGGGGGCCAGCATCGGTTACGTCAATGCTGAACTTGCCGACGGCCACACCGACGCCGCCGGTGCGCGGCTGTACGGCGCGCTGACGCCGGGGTTCCTGGCTGCGATGGTTATCGCGGTGTGCGCCAACAATATCGGCGTAATCTGGGTCGCGATCGAGGCGACCACCGTGGTCACCGCGTTTCTCGTCGGGCATCGCCGGACCCGCACCGCGCTGGAGGCGACCTGGAAATACGTCATCGTCTGCTCGGTCGGGATCGCGATAGCCTTCCTGGGCACCGTGCTGCTGTACTTCGCGGCCCAGCACGCCGGGGCACCTGCCGCCCACGCGCTGAATCTTGACGCGCTGCTTGCCCACGCCGGACGTCTCAACCCCGAAGTGACCCGACTGGCCGGCGGTCTGCTGCTGATCGGATACGGCGCCAAGGCCGGTCTCCTGCCATTTCACACCTGGCTGGCCGACGCGCACAGCCAGGCTCCGGCGCCGGTGAGCGCGCTGATGAGCGGGGTATTGCTGTCGGTGGCGGTTTCGGTGTTGATTCGGATCAAACCGATCATCGACGCCGCCGTGCCGGGCTTCCAGCGCACCGGGTTGCTGGTGACCGGATTGGCGACGCTGCTGGTCGCGGTGCTGATGCTGACCGTGACCGGTGATGTCAAGCGGATGCTGGCGTACTCGTCGATGGAAAACATGGGCCTGATCGCCATCGCTCTCGCGGCGGGGACCACGCTGGCGATCGCGGCGCTGCTGCTGCATGTGCTTGCCCATGGCATCGGTAAGACACTGCTGTTCCTGTCCGGCGGCCAGTTGCAGGTTGCGCACAATTCGACTGCCGTCGTAGACATCACCGGGGTCCTGCGACGCTCACGGGTGATCGGCGCATCGTTCGCTGTCGGGCTGATCGTGCTGCTCGGTCTGCCACCGTTTGCGATGTTCGCCAGCGAGGTGGCCATCGCCCGGTCGCTGGCCGATGCACGACTGGGGTGGGTGCTCGGCGTCGCCATGCTGCTGATCGCCGTCGCGTTCGCCGCGCTGGTGCGAAATTCCGGTCGCATGCTGCTGGGCGTCCCGGTCGGCGCCGCGCCCCGGATCGCCGTCCCCGCCACCGTGGCAGCCGCTCTGCTGGCCGGTGTTGCGGCATCGATCGCACTCGGGGTCACCGCGGGACCGCTGACCGACCTGTTCACCACTGCCGCCAGCCAGGTCGGAGCCGTTCGGTGACACCGAATTGGCTGCAACACAGGCTGCCGGGTGACGAGATCGCCGGTAAAGCAGAGGAATTGGTAGACCAGGGATTTCGCCTTGGGCTGGTGGCCGCCCACGACGACGGCGAGCGGTTGCGGGTGGTGTACCTGTTCCTCGCGGGCCACCCGGACCGCCGTGTCGAGCTCGAAACCCTGTTGACGGCAGCCGATCCGGCGCTGCCCTCGCTGGCGTACCTGTCCTTCCCCGCGAGCCGCTTCGAGCGGGAAATGGCGGACCTCTACGGGATTCGGCCGGTCGGGCACCCCCATCTGCGGCGGCTGGTGCGCCACGCGCACTGGCCGCAGGACTGGCATCCGATGCGGGCCGACGCAGGGCGCGCACCGCAGTTCGCGGCCACCGGAGGGTTCCCGTTCGTCACCGTGCAAGGAACCGGGGTGTATGAAATCCCGGTCGGGCCGGTACATGCGGGGCTGATCGAGCCCGGCCATTTCAGGTTCTCCGTCGTCGGCGAGACCGTGTTACGGCTCAAGGCGCGGTTGTGGTTCGTGCATCGTGGGCTGGAGAAACTCTTTGAGGGACGTCCCGCCACCGCGGCGGTCGATCTCGCCGAACGAATCAGCGGCGACACCTCGGCCGCACACGCGCTGGCCCACAGCCTGGCGATCGAGGACGCGCTCGGCATCGAAATGCCCGAGGAAGCGCAGCGACTGCGTGCTCTGCTCGTCGAGCTCGAACGGCTCTACAACCACGCCGCCGATCTGGGCGCAATGGCCAATGACGTCGGCTATGGCATCGCCAACGCCCATGCCCAACGCATCCGCGAACAACTGTTGCGCCTCAACGCCGTGGCGACCGGGCACCGGCTGCTGCGCGGCGCCATCTACCCGGGTGGCGTCACCGTGAACCGGCTGCCCACGGCCGCCCAATTGCACTCCATCGCCACCGACATCGCCGAAATCGCCGAACTGACCCTGGCCAACACCGTGGTCTATGACCGCTTCGCCGGCACTTCGGTGCTGGACCGCGATGACGCCCGGGCGATGGGCTGCCTCGGATATGTCGCCCGCGCCAGCGGTGTGCGCACCGACGCCCGCACCGAGCATCCCTTCACCGCTTTACCCATCACCGAGACCGGCGCCGGCGCGGGCGACGTGCTGGCCCGCTATACCCTGCGGCGCGACGAGTTCGCCGCGGCGGCCACATTAGCCGCTTACCTGGTCGAATCACACACCGGCCCAACCGAATACGTCGTCCCCGCCCCGTCGACGCGCGGACCCCGCAGCGGTATCGGCATCGTGGAAGGATGGCGCGGCACCATCGTGCACCGTGTCGAAATCACCGCCGACGCGCGCATCACCCGCAGCAAGATCGTCGATCCGTCCTGGTTCAACTGGCCCGCGGTGCCGGTGGCGATGGCCGACACGATCGTCCCGGACTTTCCGTTGACCAACAAGAGCTTCAACTTGTCCTACGCGGGCAACGACCTGTGACGCAGTCGCTCGGCGGGACCGTATCTTCTGTCTCAACTATCTTCTGTCTCAATGAATTGCTAACATTGGCAACTAGTCATAGTGCAGGCCGCTTTCACGGGAGGCGTCATGGCAGACTCGCGTCAGCCGCTTTACCGCATGAAAGCGGAATTCTTCAAAACGCTGGGTCATCCGGCCCGCATCCGGGTGTTGGAACTGCTCAGCGAAGGCGAGCTCACGGTCTCGCAGATGCTGCCCGAAGTGGGTATCGAACCCGCCAACCTATCTCAGCAGCTGTCCATCCTGCGACGGGCCGGACTGGTCGTCGCGCACCGTCAGGGGCTCACGGTGACCTATGCGCTCACCACATCACAGGTCGCAGACCTGCTCACCGTGGCCCGGGCCATCCTCACCGGAGTGGTAGCCGGCCAGGCCGAAGTGCTCGACGAGGCACACGGGCCGCCCTCACTGGCTGCCGGATCGGCCCGCTGACGCGACCGCGTCGAAGCCGGCACGTCGCAGGGCCGTCACTACTACTTGCCAACTTTCTAAATTATTGATGTTGAAAAGATCTGGTTATCGGAATGTCGAAGACGACGAAAAGCGCTGCGGCCGAACACACGCGCTTCGGCGGCATTGAGAACGTCACAGCTGTCGGCATCGCGACCGTCGGCGTGGCCGCCGTGAGAACACCGTCTACCCGGGCCCGAGATCGTGCGGTCTGGGCGGCGATGGAGAACTACGCGGCGCTGATCACCGAGGCCATCCCGACGCGGGCGGTACCGTTGCCGCTAACCCAGAACGACCCGGCCGCGGTCGCGGCCCGGCTCACGCAGCTGCCGTCGCGGGTCGCGGCGGTGTTTCTGATCGGTCTGGACCCCTCGGCTACCGCGCAGGTACAGCGGGCCGTGCACACCCGCGGTGGGCCAACGGTGATCGGCGAACTCGACGTCGTTACCGCAACCCTCGGTGCGGCCGCGATGTCAGCGCTCCGCGGGCGCAACATCGCCCCGCGCCGCGCGCGCCTCGTGGTCACCGGCGCAGGGACCGTGCCGCGGCTCGGGCCGCTGCTGATCGCGCTGGGCGCCGGGTCGATGACCACCTGGCGCAGCTACGACACGCCGGACCAGCGGCTGCGCGACGTCATGGCCCGCAGCGATCTGCTCCTGGACCTCGCCGACGCAGCGCCCGACAGCGTCGCTCCCGGGCGCAGGCTGAGGCTGCCCGGCGACCTGTATGACTACGGGGCCCTTGTGCTACCGGGCCTGCTGCGTGGCCTTGGCCGACACCGACGGGTGCCGCTCACCGTCGAAGTGCTCGCTGCCTGTGCGCGCGCACTTGCCCTCGTCACGGCCGCTGATGCAATCCTGCCCGGTCTTGACGAGCGGCTGCTGATCCCCGCGATCGGCAGGCATGTCGATCGCGTGCTGTGTGAGAATCCGCCATCGGTTGCCCGCTCGGCACGAGTTTTCCCCATCCCATGACCGTGATCAGAAAGGTCACCGCTATGACAACCACTGTCGTCGGCATCGAACATGCACCGACCCCCTCAGCCGCGATCCGTTCCTGGGTCAACAAGGTGGCTGAGCTGACCACTCCGGACGCGGTGGTGTGGTGTGACGGCTCAACCGACGAATGGCGCCGACTTACCGCACTTTTGGTGGCGAAGGGCACCTTTGTTCAGCTGTCTGGCAAACCCAATTCGTTCTGGTGCACGTCGGATCCCGAGGATGTGGCGCGCGTGGAGGACCGCACCTTCATCTGCTCGGTACGGCGCGAAGACGCCGGGCCCACCAACAACTGGATGGATCCGGTCGACATGAAAACGGTAATGACCGAGGAGTATCGCGGCGCGATGGCCGGACGCACCATGTACGTGATCGCGTTCTGCATGGGTCCGCTGGATGCCGCCGAACCTCAGTTCGGCGTGCAGATCACCGACTCCGAATACGTTGCAGTGTCCATGCAGATCATGACACGCTCGGGCAGTGTGGTGTGGGAAAAGTTAAGTCAGGGCGCCGATTTCGTCAAGTGCCTGCACTCGGTCGGGGCGCCGCTGCATCCGGGACAACACGACGTCTCGTGGCCGTGCGACCATACCAAATACATCACCCATTTCCCCGAGGAACGCGCCATCTGGAGCTACGGCTCCGGCTACGGCGGTAATGCCTTGCTGGGCAAGAAATGCTACGCGTTGCGGATCGCCTCGAAGATGGCCAAAGACGAGGGCTGGCTGGCCGAACACATGCTGATCCTCAAACTCACCTCCCCCGAGCAGCAGGTGCACTACGTGGCCGCAGCATTCCCCTCCTCGTGCGGGAAGACCAACCTGGCCATGCTGTCACCCACACTGCCCGGGTGGCGCGCCGAAACCATCGGCGACGATATCGCCTGGATGCGCTTCGGCGACGATGGTCGCCTCTACGCGGTCAACCCCGAGGCCGGATTCTTCGGCGTCGCCCCCGGCACCGGAGCCGACACCAACCCGCACGCGATGGCCACCATCGAGCGCGGCAACACCATCTTCACCAACGTCGCGCTCACCGACGACGGTGACGTGTGGTGGGAAGGCCTGACCGCTGACACGCCCCGCCACCTGACCGACTGGAGACGCCGCGACTGGACACCGGACTCGAGCGATCCGGCCGCGCACCCCAATTCGCGCTACTGCACCCCGATCGCGCAGTGCCCTACCGTGGCGCCGGAGTGGAATGATCCTGGTGGGGTGCCGATTTCGGCGATCTTCTTCGGGGGACGGCGTGCCAGCACCATCCCCCTCATCACCCAATCGCACAACTGGCGGCACGGGGTGTTCCTGGGCTCGACGCTGTCCTCGGAAACCACCGCCGCCGCCAGCGGTGCTGTCGGCGTTGTGCGCCGCGACCCGATGGCGATGTTGCCGTTCCTGGGCTACCACGTCGGTGACTACCTGCAGCACTGGCTGGATATCGGCGCCAAAGCAGAGCCGTCGAAGCTGCCGATAATCTTCTACGTGAACTGGTTCCGCCGCAGCGCGGACGGCACATTCCTTTGGCCCGGGTTCGGCGACAATGCGCGGATCCTGAAATGGGCCCTGCAACGCATCGAGGGCACCGCAGAGGCCGTCCACACCCCGATCGGAGACATCCCCTCCCTCGAGAGCCTCGACTTGGACGGCCTCCAGGCCGACGAGCAGTCAATCCGCGCAGCACTTGAGGTCGACCCGGCCGAATGGATACGCGAGATCGAATCGATCGACGACTGGTACGCCACCATCGGCGGCAATAAACTTCCCGACGTCCTGCGCGAGGAACTCGGCCAGCTCAAACAACGGCTCGCTGCCGCTCGACGCGACACCGGGCAGCACCGCCACGCCACACCCTGAGACGCCCTGCCATCGACGCAGCCGTATGAACCGAGAGGTTCACGTACGGGTCTGCAGGAGCCGGAGGGTGGTGGCCGGCGCGCCGCTCCCGGCCTGTGCGGGCGAGCAGGTCCACGCCGGCAGCGCGGGAACGCACCGCCCCTGGGGCGTGGCGACCGTTGGTACCGTGGCCCGCGCCTGACAGGATGCCCGCACCTGACAGGATGCCCGCACCTGACAGGATGCTTCAGTGTGAAGCGACCCAACTTTCTCGTAATCGTTGCAGACGACCTGGGGTTTTCCGACATCGGCGCCTTCGGCGCCGAGATCGCCACGCCCAACCTCGACAAACTGGCCTACGCCGGGATCCGGTTCACCGACTTCCACTCCGCCCCGACCTGCTCGCCCACCCGGGCGATGCTGTTGACCGGGACCGACCACCACGTCGCCGGCATCGGCACGATGCTCGAGGTCGCCGCACCGGGATTCACCGGCGCGCCGGGCTACGAGGGCTATCTGAACGATCGGGTCGTGGCGCTGCCCGAGCTGCTGCGGGACGCGGGTTACCTGACGCTGATGGCGGGAAAGTGGCACCTTGGCAACACGATCGAGACATCGCCCTGGGCGCGCGGGTTCGAGCGCTCGTTCGCCCTGCTGCCGGGCGGCGCCAGCCATTACGGCGGCGCCGCCGCCGGTCAGGTGCCGATGCCGACGCTGTACACCGAAGACGACCGGTTCGTCACGGTCGGCGACGACTTCTACTCGTCGGACTTCTACGCCGACACACTGGTGCGGTATCTGGCCGAACGGGCGCCCGGCGATGACCGTCCGTTCTTCGCCTATTTGCCGTTCCAGGCGCCGCACTGGCCGCTCCAGGCGCCGGACCACTCGATCGCGGCCTACCGCGGCCGCTACGACGACGGGCCGGACGCGCTGCGCGAGGCGCGCCTGGCGGCGCTGAAGCGGCTCGGCCTGTGCCCGGAAGACGTCGTACCGCATCCGGTCGTGGCCGACGGCGCCCCGGAGTGGGCCGACATGACCGACGAGGAGCGGGCGCGCTCGGCCCGCAGCATGGAGGTCTACGCGGCGATGGTGGACCGGATGGACCACAACGTCGGCCGGGTGATCGACTACCTTTCTCAGACCGGTGAGCTCGACGACACGATTGTGATCTTCCTGTCCGACAACGGTGCGGAGGGAGCCGCTCTGGAGGCGTGGCCGCTGCGCGGTCCCCAGATCGTGACGCAGATCGAGAAGAATTTCGACAACAGCCTCGACAACCTCGGCAGCGCCACCTCGTTCATCTGGTACGGCCCGCGCTGGGCCCAGGCCGCCACCGCGCCGTCGCGCCTGCACAAGGCGTTCACCGCCGAAGGCGGGATCCGCGTCACGGGTTTTGTCACCTGGCCGGGCTTTGCGCGGCAACGCGAGATCGGCACCGCCTTCGCGACCGTCATGGACATCGCCCCCACCGTGCTGGAACTGGCCGGCGCCGAACATCCCGGGACCGCCTACCGCGGGCGAGAAGTGGCGCCGATGCGCGGCCGCTCGCTGGTGCCGTACCTGTCCGGTTCCGCCGAGACCGTCCACGACGCCGACACCGGCACGGGCTGGGAGCTGTTCGGGCGGCGCGCCATCCGGCAGGGCGATTGGAAGGCGCTGTACCTGCCCGAGCCCCACGGCCCCGGCGCCTGGCAGCTCTACGATCTCTCCCGCGACCCCGGAGAGACCGACGACCGGGCCGCCGCGCGCCCCGACAAGCTCGCCGAACTCCTGGCATTGTGGGACCGCTACGTCGAAGAGAACGGCGTACTCCTCGAGCCGGTTTCGGTGTTCGATGCCGACCTGTAGCGCCTTGGCCGGACGCCCGCGAAACCGGATGCGGCACAGCAGCGGTGAACCTCGCGTGGTGAAAACCGGGCGTCCCCTTATGCTGTGCGCTGATGGTGGAGACAACGACGTGTGCGATCGTCGGCGGCGGCCCGGCCGGCATGGTCCTCGGGCTGCTGCTGGCCCGCGCGGGTGTCGAAGTCACGCTGCTGGAGAAACACGGCGACTTCCTGCGCGATTTTCGCGGCGACACCGTGCATCCCACGACGATCCAGTTGCTCGACGAGCTGGGTCTGGGGGAGCGGTTCGCGGCGCTGCACTACAGCAAGGTCCGCACGGGCCAACTCGATACGAACGGGCGCTCGGTGACCTACATCGACTTCGGTCGGCTGCGCCAACCGCACCGCTACATCGCGATGGTGCCGCAGTGGGATCTGCTGAACCTGCTCGCCGAGGCCGCCCGGGACGAACCGAGCTTCACATTGCGGATGCGCACCGAGGTCACCGGGCTGCTGTGGGAGGCAGGGCGGGTCACCGGGGTGCGCTGCGCCGGGCCCGACGGTCCCGGTGAGCTTCGGGCCGAGCTCACCGTCGCCTGCGACGGACGGTGGTCGATCGCCCGCCGGGCGGCCGGGCTCCGGGCGCGGGAGTACCCGGTCAACTTCGATGTCTGGTGGTTCAGGCTGCCGCGCGAAGGCGCCGCGGAGTTCTCCTTCCTGCCGCGCGTCGCGCCGGGCAAGGCCCTCGCGGTGATACCGCGCGAGGGCTATCTTCAGATCGCCTACCTCGGCCCGAAGGGGACCGACGCCCAACTGCGCGCGCGCGGAATCGAGGCGTTCCGCCGCGACGTCGCGGGGCTGCTGCCCGACATGCCCGAGTCGGTGGCCGCGCTGGAGTCGATGGACGAGGTCAAGCACCTCGACGTGCGGGTGAACCGGCTGCGCCGTTGGCACACCGACGGACTGCTGTGCATCGGAGACGCCGCCCACGCGATGTCGCCGCTGGGCGGGGTCGGCATCAACCTGGCCATCCAGGACGCGGTCGCGGCCGCGACGCTGCTGGCCGGGCCCCTGCGGCGGCACCGCGTCACCGACCGCGACCTGGCGGCCGTCCGGCGCCGCCGCGCCTTTCCGGCCGCGGTGACCCAGGCGGTGCAACGCGTGTTAGCGCGGGCGTTGCTCGGGCCGCTCCTGCGTGGCGCCGACCCCACCCCTTCGGCGGCGCTGTTGACCGTCGTGCAGCGGCTGCCCTGGCTCTCGGCGGTACCCGCATACTTCGTCGGGGTGGGGGTCCGGCCGGAGCATGCGCCGGCTTTCGCCCGTCGTGGGGCCCGCTGAGCCGGGTGCTACCGTCTGCTGATGTCCGGGCACGGGACCCCGCTGCGCATCGGCGTCCTCGGGGCCGCCCGCATCACACCGCTGGCGCTGGTCAAGCCGGCCCGGGCGAACCCCGAGGTGGTGGTGGCCGCCGTCGCCGCCCGCGACGTGTCCCGCGCCCGCGCCTTCGCCGCTAAACACGGGATCGACCGGGTGCACGAGGATTACGAGACGCTGATCGCCGACCCGGACCTCGACGCGGTGTACAACCCGCTGCCCAACGGCTTGCATGGCCGCTGGACGCGTGCCGCGCTCGCGGCGGGAAAACATGTGCTGTGCGAGAAGCCGTTCACGGCCAACGCCGCCGAGGCGCGCGAGATCGCCGGACTCACCGCCGATTCCGGCCGGGTGGTGATGGAGGCGTTCCACTATCGCTACCACCCGCTGACGCTGCGGGCCGAGCAGATCATCGCCTCGGGCGAGTTGGGCGAGATCGAGCGGGTGGAGACAGCCATGTGCTTTCCCCTGCCGAGATTCTCCGACATCCGCTACGACTACGCGCTGGCCGGGGGCGCACTGATGGACGCCGGCTGCTACGCGGTCCACATGGCCCGCACACTCGGTGGCCCGGCCCCGGAAGTTGTTTCGGCACAAGCGAAACTGCGCGATCTCCGGGTCGACCGCGCGATGACGGCCGAGTTGCGCTTCGCTGCCGGCCACACGGGCCGGATCGTCTGCTCCATGTGGTCGTCGCGCCTGTTGCGAATCAGCGCGCGCGTGGTGGGTGACCGCGGGGAGATGCGGCTGCTCAACCCGGTCCTGCCCAACCTGGTGCACCGCCTGGCGGTCCGATCGCCCGGCGGGAGACGAGCGGAGCGTTTTCCGCGTCGCGCCTCCTACGCGTACCAGCTCGACGCTTTCGCCGCCGCGGTGCGGCGCGGCGTACCGGTGCCGACCACCCCGGAAGACGCGGTGGAGAACATGACGGTGATCGACGCGATCTATCGGGCCGCCGGCCTGCCGCTGCGGCAGCCGAGCTGAGCGTTGATCCCCTCGCCGGCCAGCACCGGGAACCCGCCGCCAGTGTGATGGCGACACCGCGGTCGTCCAGGGCGGCCCGCCCTGCGCCGCACCGTGTTTACGGCCACTACAAAGATAGAGTATCCTCTGGCTTCGAGTCAGCGAACATTCGATCGAGATCCCGCGCCACGAAGGCATCCGCGCATGGCCCGACAGACCCCCACGGTGGCGAAGAGGCGCAGGCCCAATTCCGCCGAACGCCGCCGCGCCCTCTGCGACGCCGCGATCCAGTTGCTGGCCGACGACGGGGCCAAGGGATTGAGCCACCTGAAAGTGGACCGCAAGGCGGGCGTTCCGGACGGCACCACCTCGTTCTACTTCCGCACCCGTGAGGCGCTGCTGCGTGCCGTCGCCGAGCGGCTGGCCGAACGGGACCTGGCCGACCTGCAGTCGGTCGTGGACAGTTCCGACGGCCGGGGCGAGAATCCCTCGCCGTCGCGTTTGTCGCAGGTGGTGATCCAGGCCGGCACCGAGCCGCAGCTCTCCCGGACCCGGGCCAGGTACGAGCTGACGATGCAGGCCGCCCGCGACCCGGCGCTGGCCGCGATCCTGCAGCAGGCCACGGACGGGTTCACCCGGCTGCACCGCGAGATTCTCGTGCAACTCCTGCCACACGGTGCCGAGCTGGAATCGGCCGTGGTGGAGGACCTGAACAACGTCACGCTGACCTTCATCAACGGGCTCATGGCCCGCATCGCCCACGGCGACCGCGTCGTCGGCAGCGCGGAACAGCTCGACGGGATCCTGTCGGCCATCGCGGCCGGCATCCTGAAAAGCCCGGACAGGGGCCGGCTGACCGAAAGCGGCGCCGCACCCCCGGCGCGCGGTCGCGCGACCGCGGCATCCGGCTGAGCACACGGCGTGGCACCAGCTTTCCCGGCGGGGGTCTTGCCACGACATCCCGCATATGGTTCTCTACGAGAATAGAGTAAGCCGCGGTTCGCGGCGCAGATCGAAGCAAGCGCATTTAAGCGGAATGTACAAATTGCCCGAACCGGGGACGGCGTCGATATCCGGAAACGGCAGCGGTAGGAGGGATTTCGTGACGGCGAGCACCGAGAGTCAGGTTCGCTTCGACCCATACGACGTCGAGCTCATCGCCGACCCGTATCCGATGTTTGCACGACTGCGAAAGGAGGCGCCGCTGTATTACAACGCCGAATACGACTTCTTCGCGGTGAGCCGTTTCGCCGATGTCAACAAGGCACTCGTCGACCACGCCACCTTCAGCTCCGCGCGCGGCGCGATCCTGGAATTGATCAAGGCCAACCTCGACATCCCGTCGGGGATGCTGATCTTCGAAGACCCGCCGATCCACGACGTGCACCGCAAGCTGCTCTCGCGCATGTTCACGCCGCGCAGGATCGCCGCCCTCGAGCCGATGATCCGCGAGTTGTGCGCCGAACTCCTGGACCCGCTGGTGGGATCGGGCCGGTTCGACTTCGTCACCGACCTGGGGGCGGTGATGCCGATGCGGGTGATCAGCTCGCTGCTCGGCATCCCCGAGGACGACCAGGTGTACATCCGCGACCGGGGCAACGCCCAGTTGCGCACCGAGGCCGGCAAGCCGATGGACGCCGCCCAGCACGGCCTGTCGGTGGGCGAGCAGTTCGAGGCGTACATCCAGTGGCGCGCCGAGCACCCGTCCGACGACATCATGACCGAACTGCTCAACGTCGAGTTCGTCGACGAAACCGGTACCACGCGGAGACTGACGCGCGAAGAGATCCTGGTGTATCTCAACGTCGTGGCCGGGGCGGGCAACGAAACGACGACGCGGCTGATCGGCTGGTCCGGAAAGGTTCTCGCGGAGAACCCCGATCAGCGTCGCGCGCTCGCCGAACACCCCGAGCTCGTCCCGCAGGCCATCGAGGAGCTGCTGCGCTACGAACCCCCGGCACCGCACGTCTCGCGGTATGTGACGCGCGACGTCATCCTCTACGACCGCACCGTGCCCGAGGGCGCCGTGCTGATGATGCTCATCGGGTCCGCGTGCCGCGACGAACGCCAATTCGGTCCCGACGCAGGCGAATTCAACATCCACCGTCAGGTCCGCCCGCACCTGACGTTCAGTGTGGGCACGCACTTCTGTCTCGGCTCGGCGCTGGCCCGGCTGGAGGGCCGCATCGCGCTGGAGGAAATCCTGAAGCGGTTCCCCGAGTGGGAGGTCGACCTCACCACTGCCAAGCTGAGCCCGACGTCGACGGTGCGGGGCTGGGAGTGCATGCCGGCCCAGGTACCGAGATGACAGGGCGCAGTCACGCGGTGCGGCTGGCGCAGGAGGGCGCCGTCGACGCGGGTGCATTGCTCAAGTAGGCACAATAAAATTGGAGAAAACCATGCCGGAATACGATTACGAAAAAATGAAGAAGGAAGCCGAGCAGTACATCAAGTTCGAGAAGGACAAGACGAACAGGATCGCCTACATCACCTTCAACCGTCCGGAAGAACTCAACTCCACCACCTTGGGCATGCGGCAGAACTACGCCGACCTGATTCACAAGTGCAACGTCGACGACGACGTCAAGGTCGTGGTGATCCGCGGGGAGGGGCAGGATTTCGGCAGCGGCGGCGACCTGCCCGAACAGCGGGGAATGCTGGAGAACCCCGGCATGCCGCTGCTGCACGAGGTGGCCATCAACGACGAGGACGTCAAGTACCCGCCCGCCGGGTCGTACCGCTATCTGTCCACCGTGACCGACTTCTACGCCAAGGCCCGCGCCGGCAACCGGCCGCTGCAGGAGCTGCGCAAGATCAGCATCATCGAGGCCAAGGGCTACTGCTACGGATGGCACTTCTATCAGGCCGGCGACGCCGACCTGGTGGTCGCCTCCGACGACGCCCTGTTCGGGCACCCGGCGTTCCGCTACGTCGGCTGGGGTCCGCGGCTGTGGTGGTGGGCCGAGACGATGGGCCTGCGCAAGTTCTCCGAGATGCTTTTCACCGGAAGGCCGTTCAGCGCCAAGGAGATGTACGAGTGCGGCTTCGTCAACAGCGTGGTGCCGCGGGAGAAGCTCGAAGACGAGACGCTGAAGTACGCGATGGCCTGCTCGCGCTCCCGCCCGACCGACACCGTCGCGGTGCAGAAGACGTTTTTGGAGCTGTACAAGCAGCACAAGGGCGAGTACTTCGGCAGCCTGCTCACCGGCATGGTGGAGGGGATGCTGCCGATGATCGCCAACGACGCGGAGGAGGTCGACCTGACCGCGGGCACCTTCGAGAAGGGCCTCAACAACGTGGTCAGGGACAACGACCTGAACTTCCCGCCGGAGTGGCGCCTGAGCCGCTCGGGACGCCAGCAGCCCTGACCGCCTTGCGAGCGCGGGCATGTCGGCGCTGACGGGTCTCCGCATCGTCGAGTTGGCCGACTCCGTCGCGGGGGAGTACTGCCGAAAACTGCTGGCCGACTTCGGCGCCGAGGTGATCAAGGTCGAACCGCCCGGGTGCGGCAGCCGCACCCGGGCGATGGCCCCCGTCCTCAGCGAGGGCTGCGAGGCCGGCGGGCTGTTCGCCTACCTCAACACCAACAAGCAGTCCGTCGTGCTGGACGCCGGGCGGCTGGACCGGCTCATCGGCACCGCCGACGCGGTGATCGAGGATCGCGCCACCGACCGGTCCGCCCGGCATCCGGACGTCGTGTTCTGCTCGATCACCCCGTTCGGCAGCGGGGCGCCCGCCGAATTCGACACCGCCCAGAGCATCAACGTCTTCCAGGCCAGTGGCTGGGGCTATCACACGCCCAGCCATGCCGACCCCGGCAAGCCGCCCCTGCAGGGGCCGGACCGATTCCTGGCCGACTACGAAGCGGGGCTGGACGCGGCGCTGTGCATCGCGTCGTCGCTGTTCGGCCGCCTGCACACCGGCCGCGGGGAGGCCATCGACGTCTCGCAGCAGTCGGTGCTGGTGTCGCGCGCCGACTGCATACTGGGGCGGCTCATCACCGGGGAGGTGCCCGCCGGGGGCGACCGCGGGGACTACGACCAGGCCGGGCCGGCGGCGTTCTTCGCCCCGGATAGGCTGGGCAAGCGCGTGATGCGCCTGATCGAATTCGTCGGCGCCTGTCCCGGTTTGATGCCGGCCGACGTGCGCTCGCCGGCGTTTCTGGACCGCTTCCGGGGTGAGGTGCCGTTGGTGGCTCGCCACGAGGGCGCGGTCGCGCGGCTGCTGGCCGCCGACACCCACTATGTGGCGCTGTGCCATTGGAACGCCAACGTCGACAATGCCTGGTTCTGGCGCGACGGCCCGGACGGCCGGGGTGCGCTGCGCTGCGGGCTGATGGACTGGGGCTGTGTCGGTCAGATGAATCTGGGCATGGCGCTCTGGGGCGCGCTGTCCGGTGCCGAAACCCGGTTGCGGAAAGACCATTTTGACGAACTGCTACACCTGTTCGTCCGGGAGTTTCAGCGCTGCGGTGGTCCGCTCCTGAATCCGGACCGGTTACGCCGTCACACGGTGCTCTACGCCGCGGCCATGGGCGTCGCCTGGCTCCTCGACGCGCCGGCGCTGCTGCTCAGTCGATTCGGCGAGGCGCTGCCCGGCAGCCGGGCCGATCCCCGAATCCGCGACGACGAGAGCGTGCGTGCGCCGCTGCAGATGCTGACCAATCTGCTGACCCTGTGGGAGCGATATCGCATCGGGGACCTGCTGAACGACGCACTGGGTGATCCGGGCGTGTGCTAAGGTTCGTCGCCTTCCTCGTTGCGGAGGAGTTTTTCGGGGTGCCAGTAGGTGTTGGTGCGGGGTTGGCCGCGCTCGAGGTGCGGGGGTGGGATCCATTCGGTCTCACCTCGGGTGTTGGTGCGGGTGGTCCAGCCGCGGGGTTGTAGCAGTCGGTGGTGGGGGCC
>Ga0078972_1003191_pt1 | contig 50158 bp, 24 predicted proteins | sample YelNatPaOPGAMG01_FD_67568 | JGI IMG/M metagenome (GOLD analysis project Ga0078972, IMG submission 67568) | Hot spring thermophilic microbial communities from Obsidian Pool, Yellowstone National Park, USA - OP-RAMG-01 (SPADES assembly) (version 2) | ecosystem: Environmental > Aquatic > Thermal...
TGCGTTGACTCCCAAGTCTATCCTCTGGGCAAGGGCAAATTGGCCTGTCTTTTGAACGTTGGTATATACCTCAACGCCAGAATTGACCTCATCCTCAACCGCCACAACCAAATCCTGCACGGCATCCTTGTTCACATCCACGGCCTGGAGCGAAACAGGGTTACCGCCAAAGGTTATTTGAGCAGCGTTGGTGAACGCCCCAAAACCGTCGTTGGTGAGCAGATTGATTGCGCCGGCGCCGTAATCAGCCACCGCCAGATCAATCCGCAAGTCCTTTTTCAAGTCAATCACTGCCAAAGCGCGCGGCTCCGTGCCCGCAGGGAATGTAACCGCATTGGTGAAGGCGTAAGGCTTCACGTTGTCAAAAAAGGCAACTTCAACAGTAACAGTGGCAACTGCGCTGGTTGTAAAGCCGTCAGTAACAATGTACTCAAAGGTGTCCTGTCCATTGAACAATGTTTCCGGCACATAGGTCGCTACATTGTCAACAATTGTCACATTTCCATGCAGCGCTCCGCGCACCAAAATAAACGTAAGCGTGCTTCCGGGCACGCCCTGGCCGGAAAGCGTTATGTTAACCGCTTCGCCCTCCATGGTCTGGTTGGTCAAACTTTGCGCCGCAGGCTGGACATAAATGTTGGCCACTGCGCTTGTCGAAGAGCCGGCGGTGTTGGCGGCGACAAGATAATAAGCGCCGCCATCGGCCGGTTGTATGTTGGCAAGAGTCAACGTGTCATTGGTGGCTGAAGCAACCGGAGCGCCCAGGTGATACCATTGAAACGCTGGTGTCGAGCACGAATCAACAGCGCCTGCCAGAACAACCGTGGCGCCCGGCGAAACAGTTTGGCTGGTTGGCTGCAAGGTGAACGCAGGCAACGCTTCATTAACCACAACCAACTGATTGTCGGTGCTTTGATTTCCATGTATGTCCCAGACCGTCCAAACCACGGTGTTTGTCCCTATTTGATATTGCGGCGGCGTGTTGCTTGTTGTTGTGGCAATACCGCAATTGTCTGAAACCACAGGCGTGCCCAAAGCTGGTTGCGGATTGCAATTCGGCGGGTTTACGGTAATCGTCAAATCAGCCGGAGCAGCAATGGCCGGCGGTTCGGCGTCCACCACCACAACCCGCTGTGTAAAATATGAAACCAAGCCGGCGGCATCCACCGCGCCCCAGATGACAAGGTTGGTGCCTACAGGGTATGTTGCAGGCGCGTTGTTTGTCAGAGTCACGCCGGAGCAGTTGTCTGCAAAAACCGGTGGAGTCAAACTCACAGAAGCGGCATGACACACACCAGAATCGGCATCCACTGTCAAATCTTCCGCTGCACTTTGCAACACAGGCGGGGTTGTATCCTCGACGGTCACCACAACGGTGCAGGGTGCAGTGTTACCGCCGCCGTCCTGAACGGTCACCACAACTGTATGATCACCCAACGCCAGCGCGGTATTCTGTGCAATACTCTGGGTGATTGAGACCACGCCGCAGGCATCCACAACCGAAATATGCTCCATGTCCGTGATGTCAGGCATGAGGGCCTGGCAATTTGCATCCGCATCCAGATAAACATGAGCCATGAAAAAGGAAATCACCGGCGCTATTGTATCCTGCACCGTGATCACCGCCACAGTGCTGGTAACAACGCCGGCAATGTTCGATACAACCACGTAGTAAGGGCCTGTTTGCGCCAGCGCCGCTCCAGCTATTTGCAGGCTGGCGTTTGTCTGGCCGCTCAACGGCGCGCCATTGAAATACCATTGGTAATATAAAGGCGCCGAGCCTTGCGCAGTAACATCCAGTTGTGCAGGGTCTCCACATTCCACGGTCACATCCTGCGGCTGTTGTGAAATGGCTGGAACAATCGCGCCGCTTATATCAAGTCCCCAGCTTTGCAAAACGTGCTGGTCGCCGCCCTCCATGTCTGCGATGAACAACACCCAATCACCATTCGCATTGACCCCATTCAACTGGCTCAACGGCGCATCAACAGTGTCGCTGTCCAAAACCAAATCCGGATCGGTTGACCGCCCATCCGGCGCCCATTCACCGTTCAAGGCCCCCGCCAACGGGACTGTATGGCTGCCGTTTAATGTAAGGCGGTAGATGTGTATGTTGCCGTTGGCTGCGCCGTCGCTTAAGGTTACAGACATGCCATCGTCGCCATAGCCCAGCACATCACCCGCGCGCCGGCCAACCCTGTTCAACAGCACGGCCAGCCGCCCATCCTTGACAAGATAGCAATACAAATCTCCGTTGTAAGTGCCGCTAATATCCAAACGCACGGTAACGTTTGTCACATAGCCAATGTCCGAATTGGTAATTGTGATGATTTTGGCCACTCCCGAATAATCGCCATCCGGCAGGGTTTCGTTGACCGTGACATTTGTGGAAATGCCCGGTGCGGCTTTAATTGAACTGAACGCCAGCCCGCTGACGACCAGGGCCAGAGCCAGCTTGAACAGCTTGGATGTTTTCATATCAATTCTTTGTTTTGTTGGTTCCTGATGTTGTTCCTTAAAATTCCGTTTTAATCTGCAATCGCGCTTTATGGCGCGCTGCGCAGCCTGTAATAGGCCTGCCCAAGTGGCGGATTGTCATCAATTACCTCGAGTATCCCATGCAGCGGAACTTGCATGGTGCCAAGGCTGTTCCAGTTCAGCAAATCAGTTGAACGCTGCACCTCATACTCACGGCCCGGTATGCCGGCAAAGACAATCCGCACGTGCCCATTTTCAAGCACCGTCAATGACAACTGGTTCTGAGCCGGGATTGCCGCCGCAACCATGATCTGCACGTGCGCTGTCGCGTAACCGCCGCGCCCGTCACTGATTGTAAAATCAAACTGATCGGAGCCGGTGTAGCCTGCCGGCGGCGTGTAGATCAAATGCGTGAGCGTTCCCACAATTGTCCCGCCGTTCAGGCTGACTGCATTGAAGCTGCTTACTGCAAGCGCATCGCCGTCCGGGTCTGCTGCATTCTGCACAAGTTTGGCGCGTGCAATGCGCACCGGTTGATCCCTTGTGGTTGCCACCCCAAGGTCTCCGGCAACCGGCAACCGGTTCACCGTCAACGTCGCCACTGCGCTTGTGACAACACCCGCCGAATTGGAAACAACAACTGCGTAGTCGCCCGCGTCGCTCATCTGCACGCTGGAGATGGTGTAGGTTGTATTTGTTGCATCGGGTATCGGGTTGTTGTTGAACAACCATTGATAGGTCAAGTGACACGGCGTTGCGGCGACAGTGAAGACAGATTCACTCCCGACATTGTTCGTGCGGCTCAGCGGCGGCTGCGTCAACTGCGGCAGTGTATCCTCGATACTGATCAAAGCCGCCGCGCTTGTCACCACGTTGCCGTAGTTGGTGATAACCACCGTGTAAACGCCCTCCTGCTCGCAGGAGATGTTGGTCAGGCTCAAGCTCGAATTGGTGGCGCCGGCAATTGGATTGGTTCCCAGATACCACTGATATTGCATCTGATAACCCGACGCAATCACCGAAAGCTCAACATCTCCGCCAAAGGTTGCCAACTGGCTGGCTGGCTGCTGGGTGATATTCGGAGCCACAGCCAAAACCGTAATCGAGCCATCCACGCCAAGCTGCGACACATCCCACCTTAATTGCGGGTCCAGCGCCGGCAAATTGGTGGCCGCAAACCAACCCGCGTAAGCAGTCCTGTCGAACAACACAAACCTGTCGCCCGGCTCCAGCGGAGCGCCCACGTTGATTACGTTAAGCGTCCCGCCATAAGTCACCGCTCCCGCCCCGGCTATGCGGTCCGAACCCGAAGGATTGGCTCGATCAATTTCCATGACGGTTGTGCCGCCCAAACTAAGATTCGCCCCGACAGTCAGCGTCCCCATAACTCCATTGTCCGCTGGATACAGCACACTGCCCGCCAGCATCGTCACAGGCCGGTTGACTGTGCCCGTGCCCTTCAAAACGCCGCCGGCCACTGTCACGCCATTTGCCGATGCTCCAAGCGTGCCGTTTACAACCAGCGTGCTGTTGGTGACGAGCGTTGCGCCAGTATAGGTATTGTTGCCTTCAAGCACAAGTGTGCCGCCGCTTGTCAGCGAAAGCGGAGTAGTGCCGCCATTTATTTCACCAACATTTCGCAATACGCCACTTTGTACAATCAGATTCCTGACCGGATTTGCAGCGGTCCCGATATTTCCAGCAACCGTGTCGCCAATGGGCATCATGTCAACCGTGGCGCCGGCCACCAGGACCGTGCTGGTGCTGGCAGAGCTGCTGTTGCCCAAAATATCTCCCTTTATATTGACCAATCCGCCGTACAGATTCAGTGCGCCCGAAGCTGTCCCCAGCGAGCCGGTAAATGAGCCGAGGTTGACGTTGTTGTTGACCGTCAATGTGCCGTTGCTCATCAACAATGTGCCAGTGCCCCTGCTGCCGGCCGCACCTCCAGCATTCAACAGGCCGATGGTCACATTGTTCACATCAACCCAGTTGCCGGCCTGATTGCCCAGCGCAAAAACGCCCTCGGCTCCGCCATTACCGCCTCCGGCCTTGTAGCCAATCACAAGGTTGTCCAAGTAAGCCGTTACAGGCCCATACGCCAAATCCACAATCCCAGTCGGGAATGTGCCTGTATTGAGTCCGTTGCTGGCTATCATCAAGTCCGTGCGCCCGGATGTGTTGCTGAGCACCAACGAGCCGCCCAGGGTGTTGCTAATTGTGCCGGCGATCTTACGCAACGCCACCGACAAGTTGGGCGTAAGGATTACATTCGAGCCGGCGCCCAGCCGCAAATGTGGACGAATCGGCGCAATATCGCCAGCTGGGTCGCTGTACCCGACTACAACCTGTGCCGATGCTGTTATAACGTTGTTGGTTGCCAGCAACATGACGCCGCTGTCAAAACCGGTGTTGCCGGTACAGTAGCCAATGCGCAGATTCGCCAGATTCGCCGTAAAGAACGGCATGGCCGACAAATCGAGAGTTGCCATTACGTTGGTATTGTCAGCGGCCTTGTTGCCCACAGTAAGGGTTGAGCCATTGGTGAACGTCAACGTGCCGCCATCCTCAACTTTCATCAAAGTTGTGATGTCATATTGCCCAACCACAAGGTTGCCTGACTGGAACACGCCACCACGCAATACCTGCACAGTGCCGGCGCTGATTACCCCGGAGCCGGTGTACAAACCGTTGCTCCCAACAATAAACTGGGACTGGTTGGACAGCGTTATCACTCCGGAAATCACGCCTCCATCGCTGACCTGCAATGTGCCGCCATTCATTCCAAAGCTGTTTGTAATGGCGCCGGTTATAATAGTCGTCCCCTGCGTGCCGGTTGCGTTGTTGAACGAGCCGGAGCCGGTTACACGGCCGGAGTAAGTGATTGTCTGGGCCGGACCCGGCTGCATTCCGATGGTTGCGTTGTTCACAACATTAAGCGGCAGTGCGTCCTGCGCAAAAACGCGGATTACACCGGCTGAGTTGGTCAAAAAGCCAGTCATTGAAACACCGCTGCCGTAAAGCTGCAGCTCGTTGCCACCGGTCTTGTTCAAGTTGCCGCTGCCAGCCAGTGTCCCGGTAAGGCCAAGCGTCTGCGTGGTATCCAGCACGCTGTCTTGATTTACGGTAATAACCGAAGTATTTGTTGAGGCACTGTTTGCTGCTCTCAGTGTTCCACCGTTGAGATTTACCGGCAATCCCTGAACCTGCGGCCCCCAATACTGCAAAGTCGCCCCTGCCGCCACATTCACCGGCCCGCTGCCGACCGTTGTCGCCCCAGCTTCAATCCCCAGCAAGCCCTGATTCACGTTTATGGTTCCATAATTTGTGATTGCCGAACTTACGAACGAAACCTGGCCCGTACTGACCTTGTTCAAAGTTACGCCGTTTGCAATGTTGACCCATGAGCCGGCTCCGCGCACATCCCAGCGGTTTGGCCCTGTAATCGTGCTGTCCGCGGTTACACCCAGTCGCATCAAGGCGTTGATTTGCGCCGCGCCGCTATTGCTGATCACGCCACCGTTGAGCACTATCAACTCCGAACCCAATGCAATGCCGTTGACGTCCAAAACACCCGCCGGGTTGATGTAAGTCGGCCCATTGGGATTGCCCAGTGCGGAGCTGTTGCCCACGCGCAATACGCCGCTGTTCAATTGAACAGGTCCAAGGAATGAATTGGCTGTATTGATGACCAGCGTGCCGGTGTTGGTCTTGATCAAGTCCATGCCGCCATATAACACGCCGGCGCCGCCAAATGTATAGGTGCCAGCGCTGTCAACCACCACCCGCGTGGGCGCCAGATTTCCAACCAATGTCGGCGTGAAATTCGCCGATGTGTCATCGAACAGCACGCTGTCCATATTATAGAATCGCGATGCGCCCATCCCATCGTTCCAATTGATCGTGCCGGCCAAATCCCAGTTGTTGCCGTTGTTGCCAACCCAGACCAGCGCCGAAGCGGTCCCGCTGACGACCAAATCAATCTCGCCGGCCGCGAAGGCCAGAGCCGCAGTCAATCGCGTATTCTGCAGGAAGTTTGTTCCGGCGAGCATAAAGTTCGCTGGCGTGAAGTTGCCATTCCCGGTGTATGTCACCAATTTATACGTGCCGGGCACCAGCCCGCCGCCCGGCGCCGAAACGTTGATGATGTTGACTCCGCTGGCCGTCAAATCACCCGCAACCACCAGCAAGTCATTTGTCCCTGAACCAGGTGTTGTGTCCGGCGACAAATCAAACAACAGATTGGCGTTGTTCAACGTCAGATTGTTGTTCAATGTCAATGTCCCCGGTATGTTGGTCGTCCCCGGAACAACACCAGCGCCGGTGCTGGCAGTCACATCCCCGATTACAGTCCCTTCACCCGCCAAATTTTTACCGGAGGCAAGTTGGAGGCCGCCCGAAACCGCGGACACATCCAATTGTGCGCCACCGCCCACGTATATTACGGGGCTGTTGGCGACGCCCGAACCGGCGGCCAATACAAGTTGGCCGCCCTGCACAACTGTGTTGCCGCTGTAATTGTTTGCCGCCTGCAACGTCAATGCTCCGGCGCCTGTCTTGTACAAATGCAGCCGCCCGGCGCCGTTGTCATTGAGCGCAACAGGCACAGTTGCATTGCCGGCTCCGCCCAGGATCAAGGCATGGTCGCCACTGGCAGCAGGCGTAAAGCCGCTGCTCAAAGTCAGACTGCCGGAATCAACCCTGACGATGTAATTCGAGCCTGCAGTTGTGCCTGTCAACGCGCCGGTGATAATGTTGTCGCCGTCCACGCTGACAATCAACGGCGCCTGCGTTGTGTCGCCAATGGTGCTGCCGCGACCGTTAAGTGTAACCGGCCGCGACATCGTAATGCCGCCACCCAGCTCAAGCCTGCCTGTGCTTGCAGCAGAAAGCGTGACCGCAGAACCGCCCAATGCGTTGTTGTGGCGCGCCTGGACAACGCCGTTGTTGATTGTCACTGCGCCGGTGAAGTTGTTGTCAGCCGTCAAAATTGCCCTGCCTGAGCTTGCTGTCAGACCAATCCCGCCGCTTATCGGGCCGGCAAACGTCAAATTCAGCGTTGGCGGATTATAGATGCTCAACGTAATCGTGCCGCCCACACCGCCGATTGGATTGTTCACAGTTCCGTCAAACCCCTGCTGGAATACCAATTGCGTTCCGCCTGCCACTAATGCAGCCGGGCCGCTCCCCAATCCATAATGGCTCACCCGCACAATGCCGCCACCTACAGACAGACCGCCGCTGAATGTGTTTGTGCCAAACAGATGCAGCTCGCCGATGCCCGTCTTGTACACAGTGCCCGGCCCGCTCACCATCACATTCGACAGCGAGAGAACGTTGGCGGTATTGGCAATGACATCAAACCTTGCCACACCGTTGACAAACGCCTGCCCGGTGAGTGCAAATGAATATGTGCCAGTGTCGCCGTTCAATTGGAAGATGCCGTTGTCAATAACCAGATTTCGCTGGTAATTGGTGAACGGTTTGAATAATTGCAAGGTCGCGTTGCTATAGACATAAGTTGTGTTTGTCGGCCGGCCCATTGTCACCCGGTTGTCAAATACCAGCATCCCTTCCCGCACATGGATGTCGCCAAGATCAGTATCGCGGCCATAAACGATATACAACCCGCCCAAGCCCTTCTTCGTCAGTGCATAACCGTTGCCGATGAAATTGCCCTGTATCTCAGCGTTGCGAGATATGCGCAATTGTGCCCCAGCAGCCACGTTCATTGTAGTATCTCCTGCCAGAACAACATTGGACGGACAAGTATCATTCCCAAACGTGCCGGTGCTGAGATAAAGCGCGCCCAAACCGCCAAATCCATCCCCGGCCAGTACATACGACTCGCTCCGCACGTTGCCGCCAATCTGGCCGTTAAGGTCCAGTGTCGCCCCCGGCAAGACTTCCGTATATCCCGCGGTTGAACCAAGCGCCGCGGTGTTGCCCAAGCGCAGTATTCCGCCTGCAACAGTGACGTTTCCTGCAAACGTGTTGGCCCCGCTCAACACCAATATGTTCGTGTTCTCTTTTCGCACCGCGCCCGAACCGCTGATGACGAATCCAAATGTATTGTTGACTGTCCGGTTGAATATCAGCAGGCCATCATTGGCAATCGGGCCGTTGACATTCCCATCGGCGCCGCCATTGCCCAGTTGCAGCGTTCCTGCGGCATTGGTCGTTGTGCCTGTGAACAGGTTGTTATTGGCTATTATCAATGTGCCCGTGCTGCTCTTGCGCAATCCGATGTTTCCGCCCAGACTGCCGCTTCCAGCCAAAGTATAAGTTTGCAAAACATTGTTGAACTCTATCGCCGACGGCGTGAGCAACCCGCCAAGCGCAACCGCCGGACTCGCCGAGCCGCTGTCATTGAAGATTACTCGGTCGCCATTGAAGAACCGGTCCGGCACACCGCCATTCAGCCAGTTATAGGTTGTGCCAGCATCCCAAATGTTGTTAATGCCGTCGCCCTGCCACACAAGGCCCGCCGCCGCGCCGCCTGTAAACGTAACCAAAACCTCTCCTGGCCGCGTGGTGGTATCAACCACCGCAGGGAATCGTGAAACCACCGTGAAGTTGGCAGGCCCACCCGACAATGTATTGTTGTACCTGATGATTGTGTAAGGCTGGTTGAGAACCGGCGCGCCGTTCAAGAAGTCAATGGCCAACAGCGTCGTCCCGCTCAGGGTGAGGTTGCTGACGATCAATTGGTCGTTGCTTGCCCAGTTGGTAACATTGGCCAAATCATAGTACAGCGTGCCGCCGGTAAGGGTGAGATTACCTGCAATGACCAGCGTACCTGCACCCAGAACATTGCCCGGATTTATGCTGGCGCCTGCCCCCGCCGACACTGCTCCCCAGACAGTCCCGGCGCCCGCCAATGTCTGTGCGCCGAGGCCCAATGTCGCGTCCACCCGCGTTGTCGCCACCAGTGAAGCCCCCGAAGCAACATAAATGATGGCGCTGTTTGATATTGAAGCCGTGTTGCTCAGCACCAGCAACCCGCCGCTTACAAGCGTGCTGCCTGTGTACGAATTTGTCCCGTACAAAATGAGCACGCCTGGGTTTATCTTGTTGAGCGCGCCATCGCCGCTTATGCCGTTTGCCATCACCAACCCGTTGACCGCCGCTTGGCAATCAATGTTATTTGTCCCAAACAACGTCACCGGACCAACAAACCAGTTGGTAATTGAGCCGGAATTCGGGCTTTGATAAGTCGCATTGGTCATGAATAGATTCTTGTTCAGCGGATTGCCCGGACCAGTCGCATAACTCTGGAACAGCGTCCCTGGTGAGAGACACATCTTGTTGCCGGGCCGTCCCAACGTCGTGCTTACATCCACATACAAGCTGCCCTGCATTACGTAGATATCGCCCAAATCCGTCTCGCCGGCGCTACCAATGTCCACCACGTTGGCCCCAATCTTTATCAGCGCGTAACCATTGCCGCGTAACTGGCCGCCACGTCTGCAAATGTCCCAGCGTGCACTTGGAGCGTTGATTGTGGTGTCGCCCAGCAAAGTCAGCCATTTGACCGCCCATAAATCTGGTGGGGAGCCTGCTGAGTTGTAGATTGCGCCTAGACCGCCAAGGCCCGCACCCGAGACGTAAACTTTCTTGTCGCCCATGTTCAATGCGTTTATGTCCAGCGTCGCGCCATCTGCGATATACAGCGGGGCGTTCACATCGCCCAGCGAGTTGCTGCTTCCAGCCACCCTCAACATGCCTTCATTCAAGTAAATCGGGCCTGTAAATGATGTGTTGCTCGTCAGGTTCAATATCAGCATCTTGCCGCCATATTTGTAGAATGGGAAATTCCCATTCAGCCTGCCAGCGCCCGAGAATGTATAGTCCCAGACAGCGTTGCTCAGTATCAGTTGGGATGGCGACAGCACCGTTGCGAGGTTCACGGTTGTCGAACCAAGGGCCGAATCATCAAACAACACCTGATCGCCCAGCCCGCCAATTTCCTGATAAGTGGTGCGATTGCCGCTTGCCATTCCACGCCAGTTGGTTGTGGTATTGATATCCCAGTTCGCGCTGATATCGCCAACCCACTTCGGATAATCAACCGACTGAATCTGCAAATCAATGGATTGATTGGCAATGTTATCCACCAAAATGGCTGTCACCCGTGGCGGCAACCCAGCCAGTTGGAATGCGCCAAAGCCATTGCCGTTCAAGCTCTGGTATTTGACAAGCGTGAACTGGCCGACAGACAGGTTGTTGCCCGAAATCGTGAGCAGTATGTTCCCATTTGCGTGCAGCGTGCCAATATCCGCCACCGGCGCTGTCGGGTTGCCGCTCAATCCGAGGTTTATCTGCAAGCCAACTGTGCCGCCCTGACCAAGCACCAATTCATTTGCCTTGAAGGTTGAGCCGGGGGCCGCCACCTGGATGCCAAGCACCGAGGAATCATTGATTGCAACCACCGCATTGTTGGTAACCACAGTTGAGAAGTGCAACTCGCCGCCCGTGTTGGTTGTGTTGCCGCTGTAAACATTGGCGCCGGAAACAATCAGCGCGCCCTGGCCGGTCTTGGTCAGCGCGCCAGAACCGGTCAACTGCCCGGCCAGCGTTAATGAACTATTGGTTGCCTGGACCTGAATCTCCGAGTTGCCGCTCAGCACCACTGCGTTGGAAAGCGTCCCGCCGGCTGCCAGCACAAACAGCGAGCCATCGCCCGGATCAGCCATCGGCATGTAGTTTCCTATTACGGTCTGATTGCGCCCCTGTGGATCATAGCCAAACCCAAAGGCAGTGGTTGTCCACCAACTTGCCACATTAGGCCCAACCCCGCCGCCGCCCTGGCCAAGTCGAAGCTCGAATGTATGCAAACCAGGCGTCAATACATAGGTTGCGATAACAGGCGCATTCCACGTGCCGCTGTTGATAAGTGTCACGCCGTCAATCTTCAGAAGCACTGAATCGTCAAAGTTCTTTCCAAATGTCCAGGTCACATTTGTGGTATTGGTATTATTCAAGTAACCGCTGTAAACATACGTTGTGTTGTCAGCCCATGCGCCGCCGGTAGCCATGTAAGGCGAAGCATCCGGTATGTTGGCATACCGTGTATTCGGCACCACCGCGGTCCCCGGATTCGGATCGGTTGTGTTGAAGGCGCCGCTCAACCGGCCTTCACGCAATCCAGCCGTGCCGGCGCTCAACACGCCGCCATTGAGAATGATCGGGCCGCTGCCCAGAGCATTGTCCCACGCGGCCACCACGCGCCCGGCGTCAATCCGCGTTCCTGATGTATAGGTGCTGTAATTACCCAGCACCAAATCTCCACCGCCGACTTTCGCCACTGTTGTCGGGCCGCGAATTGACCCGCCAAACACCGATGTTGTGCCATCTGTCCCAACAGTTAATGTGGCAGACGCCCCGCTGTTGGTTATCACGCCCGTGCCGGCCAGTGCGCGTATCGCCTGGTCGAACCCGCCCAAATCAAAGACGCCGTTGGTAATGACATTCACCAGGTAACTGTTGCTGATGATGTTTTGAGCGCCGGCTTGCAGCCAGCCCTGGCTGATTGTTGTATCGCCGACATGCTGATTTTGATTGGCCAGAATATTTGTGCCTGTGCCGGTCTTGCTTAACGCCACGGTGCCCGATGTGTTTTGGATTACACCGCTGAAGTTGCCCATGGCGTTGTTTGCGCCAATTGTAAGCCGGTAGATGCCGCCGCCAAACAGATTGTCAACCGTGCCCGCTCCGCTCAAGCCGTTGATGGTGTCGCTGTAACCGTTCAAATCCAGCAACGCACCCGCCCCGATCACAAGGTTGCCGCGGCCTGCGCCGTCCGCTATAACATTGTTGTTGCCCAGCCGCAGTGTGCCCTCCTGGATAATTGTGTCGCCCGCATACGTATGATTGGCCCTGAACATCAGCGAGCCAGTGCCAACTTTCGTCAGACTGCCCGCTCCGTTGTTGCCAATTGAGCCGTTGAGCACGATGTCATTGGCGCCGACATCCAGTGTTCCGCCCGCCGGCCCAATGGTGACTGTCCGCGTCGAGATATCCGCCAAATTGCCCGGCAGCCAGCGCAACGTGCCGCCATGGAATCCGATCTGGCCGCTGCCCAGACCATTCAGCGAGAAGGCCACCGTCCCGCCCGCCAGCGCGTTGCTGCCGGTATGGTAGTTGTTGTTTTGCAGTGTCAGCAGGCCGGCACCCTGTTTAATCAAATTACCGCTGCCGTTCAAACTGCCGCTCCCGCTGAATGTGTACGACTTCGATATGTTGCTGACCACGATCTGTGATGGCGACAACGCCCCGGTCAAATTCACCGCCGGAGAATCCGAACCGGTATCGTCGAACCGCACCGAATCGTAATTAAAGAAAACATCCGGTGCGCTGCTGACGCGGTTGAACCAATTCTGTGCGCCAGCCAAATCCCAGACATTGGCCGTCCCATCACCGACCCAGAGCAAATCCCCGGCTGTGGCCGTGCCCGTGAATGTAATCCGGATTTCTCCCGGCACGCTCCCCATGTCCAGCACATACGGCAGGCGCGTGCTTATGGCCAGATTGGCCGGACTGCCGCTGAGCGTCCCCGAATACTTGATGAGCGTATAAGGCTGATTCAAAACCGGCGCTCCCGGTAAAAAGTTGAAGCTGAGCCGCGTCACGCCGCTCAAAACCACGTCCCCGGCCAGAATCCTGTCATTGCTATTGAAGTCAGTGGTGTTATTGATGTCATAGACAAGGTTGCCGCCGCCCTGCAGGTTGAACTGGCCATAATACTGCAATGCGCCCACCACTCCAACGCCACCGGGGATTATCGAAGCGCCAGCCGCATCGCTGAAGTTTCCAAGTATGCTCCCATTGCCGGCCAGCACCGCCCCAGGTTTCAACGCAAAAGCACCATCCACACGCCCCACCGCGTTGATCGTGCCATTCAATGTGATATTCGGCACAATCAGCTCGCCGGTGCTAATAAGCGTAAGTGTCGAGTTGACGCTCACCATTCCGCTGTTGGAAATGACGCCGCTTACGCTCATCGCCTGGTTCACGATGGTGTTGCCAGTGTAAGTGTTCGTCCCGGCCAGCAGCACCGTTCCCGCGTTGGCTGACCGCCGCACAAAGTTGCCCGGACCGCTGACTCCGTTGCTCAGTGTCAAAGTCACACCGCTGGCGGCGTCAAACTGCGCATTTCCATAAATGGTGATTGGGCCGGTGATAATATCGTTGTTGCCGCTTGTGCCATTTCCAAACAAAACGCCGTTATCCTGAATCACAATCGCCCTGTCCACCGGCGTGTTTGTGTTCAAATTGTATGGCTGGAAAACCGCCCCTTGATAGACCGTCAACGTCTTGTTCGGATTGCCCAGCCGCACCCAGTACTCAATGCTGATCGTGCCCTGCACAATGTCCACGTCACCCAGGTCCAGATTCCAGCCCGGAGCAACCCCGTTCTGGAAAGCAATGTAATTGCCACCCACCTTTGTCAACTTGTAACCGTTGCCGCGTAGTCCAGGATTGCTGCCGCCCGTAAACAGACGGAAATCCCACCGGCGCGAACCGCCAAAGTAAGTGTCGCCCAAAAGCGTCACATCCGAGAAACCCTGTGTCGAATCGGCGGTGGCGCTGTTATTGATAATGGCGCCCGCTCCGTTAAAGCCTGCGCCCGACACAAACACCGGCTCGCCGCCGCTGCTGAAACCGTTGATATCCAGCGTTCCGTTGCCCAGAACATACGTCGCGCCATTGGTGCTGCCCAGTGCTGCGTTGTTGCCAAACCTCAAAACACCGTTGGTGACGTACACCACGCCGTTGAATGTATTGGTGTTGTTAATTGTCAGCGTACCAGTCCCGCCCTTGTACAGACTCATGCCGCCTGCCAACCGGCCCGAACCGCCAAAAACATAAGGCGTATTCGCATTCACCACCACCGAGCCGGGCGACAGCGTCCCAACTAGCACAGGCACAAATGCCGATGCGCTGTCATCAAATGTCACCGCGTCCAGGTCATAATAAACTGCCGGCAAACCATTGCTGCTCCAGTTGGTTGTCGCCCCAACATCCCAGTTGTTTCCACCCTGCCCGCCAACCCATTTGAGTGAGGACGGCCCGCCGGTAACAGCCAGCCGGATTTCATTGGTCACATTGTCCAGAACCGCGAATTGGTAATGTGTATTCGTACCAAGCCCAACCACCACAAAATTGCTGGCTCCGCCGACAAGCGCCCCGCCATATTGTATAATGGTGTAAACGCCGACCGCCAGTTCATTGGTCAGGTTGTTCACCAACAGGTAGTTTGTGCCCGAAAGATTCAAATCCCCGGCCACCACCAACAAGTCATTCGTCCCGCCACCAACAACATTGGTATTCGACAGATCAATATAATTGGTTGTCCCGCCGCCCATCGTCAGGCTGTTGGAGAAACTCAATGTCCCCGCAACGCCGTTGGTGCCCGGATTCAAATACGCCCCCACCGCCGCCACGTCGCCCGTTACCACGCCATCGCCGCCCAAAGTCTGACCGACATTCAGATTAAACGGCGCAAACGCAGACACATCCAGCCGCCCGCCGCCGCCAACTTGCAAAACCGGCGCATTCGCAAGACTTGCCGATGCCATCAACGCCACGGTCCCGCCATTGACCAGCACGTTGCCGGTGCCGGTGCTCGCCCCGCCAAGTGTCAAAGTCCCGGCGCCCGCCTTGACCAAATGCAGTTTGTAAGTATTGTCCGTTATTGTCCCAAGGAATGTGCTCGACGCACCGCCTGAGCCTACGGTCAAAAACGCATCTCGCGCAATCGGCCTGACAATGCCCCAGCCGCTCAAGCCGTTGATGGTTTCGTCTGTCGCCAGTTGCAATATGGTGCCGCTGCCCAATTCCACGCTCGAGCTGTCCGGTATGGTATCGCCATTGAAGTTGGCAGTAGTGTCACCTCGGAACGGCTGCAAAATTGTGCCAGCTCCAACCAGCACAACATCACCCACAAAGGTATTGGTCGCACCAAATGTAATCCGCTGGCCACCCGTCACAGTCAGCCGCCCAACGTTGCCCGACAAAATTCCCATGAAAGTAGTGCGATCGGTCGAGCTGCCAATCAACGTCACCGGCTTGTTCATGACCACATCGCCCCAAAATGACACTCGATTGCCTGACGCATTGGTTGAGCCAAGGTATGTCACCCCTGTGCCCTGGTTGTTGATTACAATCGGCCGCCGGAAATCCCATACCCCGGCATCCGCATCCAGCAAAAAGCCGGTATCCATCGCGCCGGTGTTTGCATCGTTAAGATAGACCGTGCCGTTTGTCCCCAGCGAGCCGTTGCTGCGCAGCCGCAAAAAGCCCTGCGATACAATGGCGTCACCCATGAAAAATACATTGTTTTTACCCGTGCCCATGAGCAGTGCGCCAGCGCCCTTCTTTATTATGCTGCCCGGCCCGGCAACATCCCCGTTTATATCCAGCCGCAGCCAGTAGGCCGGCAAATCAAATGTCGCCCCTCCGGCCCCAACCGTCAGGCCGCGATTCAACCCGCCCGCTGGCGGCGGCCCGAGATAGCGGAATGTCCCGCCATCCATCACCCAGAAATTGGTTGCCACGCTGCCCAGGCCCATCGGGCTTGCCGTGCCGGCATTCGCAACATTTGTCACTTCCAGCACGCCTCCACTCAAAACAACCGGCCCGCTGAAATCATTCAGCGTGTCGATTCGCACCGTGCCCGTTCCCGTCCTGTACAGGCTCATCCCGCCGCTCAACCGGCCCGGCCCGTTGACCACATAGTTTTGCGCGCCCTCAAACCGGACGCTTCCAGGCAGCGCAACAAAGCCCAGATTGATTGCAGGCGAGGCCGAACCGGTGTCCCCGAACACCACCCTGTCTCCCTGATAAAATACGCTCGGCCCGTTCCCATCGTTGAAGTTGGCTGTACCCTGCAAATCCCATACGTTGGCCGTGCCATCACCAACCCATGTCAAATCAACCCCGGCGGCCGTCACCACCAAGTCAATCTCTCCCGGCGTCGCATCACTCAACGCGTAGCTCAATCCGCGCCCGCTCGGCGGCGTTGTAAATGCCACCGTCAGATTCGCCACCCCGCCGGCAAGCGTACCATTGTAACGAATCAATTTGTAAGTGCCCGGACTAAGCGTCCCGCCAACCGGTGTAATCAAAATCGTGTTGGCCCCGCCAAGACTCAAATTCCCCGCCACCACCACCTGGTCGTTCGACTGCACCAGCCCGGAAGGGTCAACGGAAAGTTCCATGTTAACTGTAACCCCGCCGTTAAGTGTCAAATTGTTCGCCAAACTCAGTGTGCCAACCACCCCCAAACCACCAGGATTCAGCGCACTGCCGCTGTTCATCGCCACTTGTCCCACCACCGTGCCCGAGCCGCCCAGCGCCTGCCCCGGCGCCAATGCCAGCGTCCCATCCGTCCGACCCGAAGCGTCCAAAACCGTGTTTGCCGCCAGTTGAATGTTTGTTGAGCCGGCCAGATTGCCGCCATACATCAGGGCCACCCGACCCACGTTCAACATCAACGAGCCCTGGAAAGTATTGTTGCCGCGCAGGACAAGGATGTTGCCAATGTTAGTCGCCAAATTGACAATCATTCCGCCGGGGCCGGAGATGTCGCCGTTTATTGTCAGGGCACCGGCAGTTGTCGCCGAACCAACCGTAATGTTGTTGCTGAGCGTGACCGTTCCATTAATTTGGTTGAACGAATTGCCGTTGTACAACGTGCCGCCATTGAACACAAACGGCTGCGGCACAACCACCGGCTGGTTGCCCGACCATAACTGGAGCGTGCCGGCATTTACCATGTAAGTTCCATTCCCATAGTACCCGCCGCTCTCCAACGACAAAGTGCCATTCGTCAAAATTATTGTCCCCCAGTTGGTATTCTGACCTATCAATCCCAAATATCCACCATTCACAGTCAAAACCACGTTACTGTTGACAGTCAGCCAGCCGTTGCGCACATCCCAGCGATTTGGGCCGGCTGCAATGCTGTTTGCCGCCACCAAAAGCCGATTGACAGCATTGATCTGGGCGGCGCCATTGTTGACCAGCGTGCCGCCGTTCAACACTATCAGTTCGTTGGCCAGCGCCACACCGTTCACATCCAGCGTGCCGCCATTGTTGATGTACGTCGCGCCAACCGTGTCGCCAAGGGAATTGGCGTTCAGCACCCGAATTGTGCCCGCATTCACATAGAGGTTGCCTCCAAATGCGTTGCTGGCTCCCAAGACCAAAGTGCCAGTGCCGGTTTTTTCCAGATTAAAGGCTCCGGCAATTGAGCCGTTCAACGCTCCCAAATCCGTGCTCCAAACCGTAACGCGCGCATCCCCAAGCAACGTCACCGCCCCTGTATTGGTTATGTTGTTACTCAGCCTGACTGCGCCCAGGAACCCTGACGCCTCCTGGCAGCCAATACCGGCTATGTTCAACGCATTGGGGGTGTTGTTGGCGGTGAACCAAACTTGCCCGCCCGGGAATACTGTCACCGGCCCGGTCCCAAGCGCATATTGATGGCCCACCTGCAACCGCCCGCCATGTATGAATGTGCCGCCGGTAAATCCATTGCTCTGTGTGGTCAATTGAACAGCGCCCACACCGTCCTTTATCAACATCAGCGGCGTGGAGCCGTTGTTGTTAATTTGCACCTGGATTTGCAAATCGGTCACCACTGGGGCGTTAGTCCCAGCCCCCACGCTGTAATCATCCGGCGTATGCAGATACAATTGGTTGCGCAAGCTCGCTGCATTGCTGAACGCCGAGGTTATCTTCCCAATCGCGCCTGACCCGCCCTTTATCCAATGGTTGTTTTGACGCATTATCAGGCCGCCGCCGTTGAGCACCAGCGTCGCACCGTTGGTCAGCAACACATCCCGTTCCGATGTCAGTGTGTAAATGGTCTTGGTGCCGCCATTGATCGTTTGCGGTGCGTTGCCCGATGTGTTGTCGCTGGCCAACACGTTGTTTGTCGCGTTCGCGTTTGCCAGTGTGCTGCTGCTGGTCACCGTGTAATCCGGCGCCCCAACCATTATGCCCTGCGTTGCGTGATTGGTTGCAAAATACCGCGCCCGGTTGGTGTTCATTCCAGTCGCGCCGGAGGCCAGCGCCCACGGCCCAAGTATGTTCGTTACATTCGCAATTGCGGCCCCGTTCACATTTACCACCCGGATATTGCCGCTGCCTTGTATATTGGCGCCCAACACGCCGCCCTGACTGCGAAATTCAACCGTCGCATTCGTGCTCAAAACCAGATTCGATATCACAAGCCAATTCGTCGGGCCGGCTGCATCCGTGCTGTACGGCACCGAAGCCAGCGTGTTATATCCGTTGGTTAAAATCACCGTGTTCACTATCCCCGTCGGCGCCGATGCCGTCTTGTTCCATCCACGATACACAAACGAGCCACCCGCCAAAACCACAGTCTTGCCCCCAAACCGGTCGCCCTCCAGCTCATTCACACCCAGTATTCCACCCTTCAGCTTCTGGTATGGATACGGAAATTCCCCGAAGAAATTCGGCGCCCCACCCTCCACCGTCAGGCTGCTGTAGCTGTTCAAAGTAGGCGCCAACGTGTTGTTCGCCCCATACAATTCCAACGCGCCTCCAGCAATTCTCAACGCCCCGGAAATGTTGTTGGCCGCCGATAGTTGAACCAGCCCCGGTGGCACAACAGTCAGATTCCGGCTGCCAGTCAACGCATTCACATTAAGCATATTGAGCTGCCCGCCGCCACCCAGCCTGTAACCGCTGGAGTGCGGGGTGATTGTGCCAGAATAAGTGTTGCTGCCAACAGAGCCAAGACTCACATTCGGCAGTTGCGTAAAATCCAGATTCTGCGATGAGTTGCTCGCTATCAAAATTGCCCCCATACTGCCCGTGTCCACTGAGTTCAAAAAGGCCTGGTTGATTGGATAACCCGCCGCATACCCGGAGCCTGGATTTATCCGCACCAACCGCCCCGCCGGCACCGCCGCCGCAGTGTCCACCCTCAGTATGCCGCCATTGATGGATATTGGCGCGCTGACAACCGTGTTGTTTGTAAGCACCACCGTGCCGCTGCCGATCTGCACCACGCCGCTGTTCAGCGTTGCATTGTCAAATACCAGCCGATTCGTTCCCAACAACGTAATGCCGCCGCCCAGTGTAACATTACCCAAAAACACCACCGGATAACTCGCGCTTATCGTCAGCCCGCCCGGCCCGGTTACATTGTTCGCAAGGTACATCTCATATCTATCCAGGAACACCGAACCGTCATTTATAAATGAATTGCTCCGGACATTCACGGGGCCTGTGAATGCCACACGGCCTCCCACCAAGTTGCTGCCGCCACCGTAATTCTGCAAGTTGCCGCCATTCAAAATCAGCGTGGCGTTATTCGTGAATATGTTGCCAGCTCCGTAGCCATTGTAATGGCTGAGCGTTGCGCCCGGATTTACCACGATCGGCACCCCCGCAAGCGTAGGACTCACCGACTCCCAGTAAACCAAACCTTGATTAATCCTGATACCCCCCAGATTTGTGAACTTGTAGTTTCGGAAATCCAAATTGCCCGCTCCAATCTTTGTCAGCCAGTAGCCGTTGCCATTGAAAATTGCATTCTCTGAGGTTTGCAATAAATCCAGTGAAGTCGGATTGTTCACAGTGGCGTCGCCCGTCAATGTCAGATTTGTCATCGCAAGTGCCGCGTGTAAGACTACGTTGTTGTACAACGCGCCAATGTTGTTCACCCCGTTGCCTGCCAGATATAGTGAGTAATTGGCGGTATTGTTGATCCCGTTCATGTCAAATGTCGCATTCGGCTTTACATCCACCACCGTCCCGGCAGGCAGCGCCGTGTTCACGCCAAGCCGCAGTGTCCCGCCCCAAACCGTAATCGGGCCGCCCAGGGTGTTTGCGGCGGATAACAAGACGGTGCCGTTGGAGCTGATGCTGCCGATGGCGGCGGAGTTACCGGCGCCTGTGAGCGGGGAGGCGATATTAAGGATACCACCGCCACCGCCGAGCTGGAAAGTATTATTATAAGGTAGGACTGACCCCGTAAATGCATTGCTGCCATAAGATCCCAGACTTAGATTCGCCGCTCCGCTACCCAATGCGCCGAAATCCAATGTCGAACCGCTGTTCGTCGCCAGTGCCACCACGCCCGTGGAATTGGCATTTATGCTGTTCAGCAGGTTTTGATCTATCGCATAACCAGCCGCCGCCACCGAATTGCTGTTGGCCAAAATTATGTTCTGCCCCAGCGAGTTGGGTGAATCGAACCTGACAACAGCATTGGACCCGACAATTACAGGGCTGGTCGAAAGGTTTGTGCCTGAAATTGCCAGAAGCCCAGGCCCCAAGTTTACCACCGGCCCTGAAGTTGTGTCATTGGTGCCACTAATCAGGACTGTGCTCAGGCTGGCATTTGTAATCCCGGCCACAGATACCAGCCCACCTAATGTAACTGTATTTGCGGAATTTCCGCCAATAACAGTCACGCCGGCGGTACCGGTAAAGTTCGAAGTGATGGTTATATTTCCATTTCCATAGTTATCTACGGTGTTAACTGTTGAATTTGAATTGATTGTGAACGGCCCAGTCCATGTCGCTGCTCCGCCGCCGGCATTTACCAACCGCCCGCCGTTAAGAACGACTTGCGGGGCGTGCGAAACATTACCGTATGAACCCAGCCGGCCCTTGGGCTGAACATAAACCACGGTGTTTGTTATGTATGGCTGGCTGTTGCCCTCGAAGTACCACATACCATCCTGAATCGTCAGTGAATTCAGGTTGGTAACAAACTGCGGACGACATGAGATATCGTTTGGCCCAACCTTTGTAAGGTTAAAGTAACCACCATCGAGCATTGAACCCGCCCCGGGGCCGATATCCCAGCGGCCAATGCCGCCAACAACCGCATCGCCGCTCAACGCTAATTGGAGCAAACGGGTGCGTTCCGCCAAAAATACCGCTGAACTGTTATACAACGCGCCCTGACCGGCATTGCCGCTACCCTCAATGGTGAAATTCAAGTAATTGACGTTGGTACGGCCGTTGAAATCAAATGTGCCGCCGCTATAAACCCGCACTGGCACCCCGCTGGTAATCGCGCTGTCAGCATCCAGCCTGAACAAACCGCCATAGATGTTGATTGCGCTGGGCGAGTTGCCCTGGCTGGCCAGAGCAAGCGTGCCGGAATCATACTTCTCCAACACAAACAAGCCAACATTTGCATTGGTTTGCAAAACGCCTGAAATTATAACCGTTCCAGCCCCGCCAACGGATAAGGGGGCCGCCAGATTGTCTTCATTAGCGATATTGCCCGCCAGTGTAAGGGTTTTGCCATTCGCCACCACCACCCAATTCGGATAATAATCCCATGCAGTGTCGTATATGACGATGGGCGCGGCAATTACTGCGGTTTCGTTGGCGTAAATGCCCGCGCTGCCAATCGCCAGCGGCGCCCCTTGCAGAACGTAATATCCGCCGGTGGCCGCATCAAATTGTACCCCGCGCGCCGTTATCCCCGGAGCCACGGTCACCACACCGGCAGGCCCGCCAAACATGGCCACATACTCGATCAAACTCCATGGTTGGTTGGCGCTGCCGTCCCACCAATTCGGCGAGGTGGTGTTCCACACCCCGGAACCGCCCATGGTTGGCGGTGTCGGATTCCAAACCAACCCTTGAGCAAGTCCGCGGGCTGACAAGCCCAACAACGACAGGACCACAATTAGTTTATGCATGCTTTTCATAACTGAAAAAATTCTGAATTGAGACCGGCTGCGAAGATTTTGCCGCGCACAAATCTGCTTCTCCAAACACGCTACTCCACCGTCTGGAATCATGGTATTATGGTTGTTAATTGTCTTTCGCTGCCAATTAAGCACAAATCCCGGCGAGAGTCAACACTGGAAAAAAGAGAAAATGCCATTGCGATGAACACCGGCCAGTCTCTTCACATCCACTGTTGGCAAAAACCAGCCAGTTGCGCTAAAGTGGCCATGGCAACAAAATTCATGTCTGCAACAGAGCCAGTCAACAAGCATCTGCGCCACGGGCCGGATGCAAATGCCGGCGCCAGCCATTTTACGCCGCTGGCGCTCCAAGCCATCCTCGGAGAATCGCCCACCGGCCATGAGCTGCCGGACATAATATGCCGGCGCATTCGCGAAGCCGCCAAACGGCTTGAACTGAAAGAGGAGGACCTGGAAGCCATCTTCTCCACATTTACCCTGCTTGAGGGTGAAACAACTGTAACCGTTGAAGGCCGCGAATACAGATTCCCGTTTGTTGAGGCTCATCATCTAATCCAAAATACTGTTGGCAAAGGCGCCTTGAAAATCGTCCTGCCACAGGACCTCGTCCGGGAAAGCCGGAATTTTGCCGAAACTGCCCCCCGCGAGGCGGAAGTGCTGCCTCCGCCGGACAAGGGGCGTTGGGACAGCCCGACCGAAGCCTGGGAAGTGGTAAGAAAATTCATGCGTGAACTGATCATCGGCGAAACCCTCAGCATGAGCCTCAAATCACAGGCAACCGACGCCCCTTTCGGCGGTAGCGAAGGGCTTGTGCTGTGCGCCTGCGGTGAATTTGACTCTGCAAATGGGCGTTTTTTTCTCAAACCGGTGCTCAGCGGCGATGAAGACAAACGCCGCCATGACAAGGAGCTGCTCGAAGCCATGATGAATGCTACCGCGGAAATTCTGACACGCTCCGGAAAAATTGCCCATGACCGCATCGTCCACGCAGCCGAAACCAACAGCACACTTACTGCCCGGCTTGATCTTCAACTGCCGGTCAATGTCGTCGAAGGCCACTTGCGCGCCCTGCTCACAACCGAACCGGAAATCGTCATCGGAGACGAGGACATGACCGTGGCCTTGCGGCAACTGTTGAATAACGCAAACTACCGGCCCACAACCTGCGCCATGGCCCGCATGGCTGCCCGCATGCAACTAAACCATGCCGTCCTGCTGCCCCGCAGCCGCGAGCAACTCAGGCTGCTTTTGGAGCAGCTCCCTGAATCCGGCACACCCGCGCCGGAACAATTCCGCAAAATTGTCAATTTATTCTTCGGCGCAGGCGAAACCCAGCAAACCGAAGATCAGGTCTTTCATCATCGCGAGCCGTTGCTCCGCCGTCTTGCTGCCGCGCTCTCCACCCAATGCCTGCTTGAGTCCGACGACCCGCAACTGCTTGAGTTTTGCATCCTGACGCTGCTGGACAACTCCCGCCGCATGATGAAGGGCGCCATGATGCGCCATATACCACCCTATGAACCACTGCCGCCGGACTGGCCGGAAAGTTGTCCGTTGCTGCTGCCTGAACAGGAAGCCGCAATAAAAAGCCTGCTCCCGCCCGCCACCACTTCTCAAGCCATCCGCCGCAGTTTTGTCAAACTGCATGATATCCTGCTTGAAGCTCTGAAGGCATTGCCGCCGGGGCTTAATGCACCCTGGCCCAATGCCAGGCGTGAATTGCTTGCCCAGATCGTCAAGGCCTTGGAAGACTCCGGCGGCATCCTGCCATCGGTTGAGCGGCTGCGCTTCTTCCTCACACCGTTCACCATCGAATGTCTCACACCAAAACTCGGCGTGGTCACACGCAAACCGCTTTCGGTTTGCGGCTCCGAGTTGCGCCCCGAAGCCATGGCCGCAGGCGCGCTTGCCGCCCTGGAAACTTTCTTTCGCTCGCGCGGCGCCCCAAGAAACCGGCCCCTGGCAGGTCTGACCTTTGCCATTCAAGGCCTGGGCAACGCTGGAAAAGGCCTCGCGTGGCTGGCAAATCAACGCGGCGCCCGTATCGTCGCCGTAAGCGACAGCCGCGGCGCCATACTCGCTCCAGACGGCCTCAATGATGTTGAACTGATGGCGCTCATCGAGCATAAAAATGCCGGACGCCGCCTCGATTCCATCCCGGCGAATTCGCCGCTTGCAAACCCAAGATTCATTCTCCACCGAAACCCTGACGTCCTTAAGACGGTAAAAGCCGATGTACTGGTGCTTACAGCCATGGCCGGCGCAATAACACCGGAAGACGTGCCGGCAATCCAAAACCGGGTTATTTGCGAGCTTACCGGCGCCGCTGTCACATGCCCGGCCGCCGAATTGCTCCGCCAGCGCGGCATCGCCATCATCCCTGACAACCTCGCAAGCTCCGGCGGCCTGCTGGTTTCACTGTCAGAAATGCTGCAAAACTCCGCCGGTCAACAATGGGACCGCGCACTCGAATCCGAAACCCTCAGCCAGCAAATTGAACTTTCATTCGACGCCATTAATAAAACCGCAAAAAAGCACGGCGTGGACATCGCCGTCGCCTCAGATATACTGGCCCTCGACAGAATGCGCGCCCGGGCTGTTTACCGCAACTGCCTTCAAGCTGCCGCGCGCAAACTCCGCCAGGAAATCGAAGCCATCAGCGACCAGGAAACAGTCATGATTGTTTCTGATGATGACGATGACGGCGTGGCCTCCGCCGCCATCCTGCGACGGTTGATGACCGCATTCCGCCCCGGCCTGGAATCGAGGCTCATCTATTTCAATGAGTCCCTCCGCTCCCGCACCATATTGGATGCCGTCGAATCATATCAGGCTGCAGGGACACCCATCCGCCGCATTTTTGTCCTGGACCGCTCATTCCCGCTCACCCAGTCCGGCCAGCAATGCGTCGCCGAACTCGCCCAACGCTGCCAGTTGACCATCATCAACAACCATGCGCTCCCCGCACACCTTTTGAACGGCGCCCCTGGCAAAACGACACGGGCGCAGAAAACCGGCCCGTTGCGCTCGCCATCCGAGCTTGGCATCTGGTTGCTCACACCACAAACCCTCCAGGCCACCATACCGCCACGCTACTTTACCACCGCACTGCTGTTGCGCGAGCTTGCCCTGACCATGCTGCCGGACTCACCGGACAGGCAATGCCTTGACTGGATTGCCGCTGTCGGAAGCTGCCTCGACGTGCCGCCGGAAGTTTCCACTGCATGGCAGCTTTTTTACGCCCCATTCAACACCGATGATTTGTTCGAGGCCGCCCGCGCCCTTCGCATGGTTGCCCGCGCCTATGGTTTCATGAACGCACTGCAGGCCCTTGAAGGACTCAAACACCCCGACATGCTGGAAACACACAAACCGTGGCAAGAATTCCTGACCCTGTACAAAGTACTGGCCGAGCGCGTCCAACTCCTTGTCGAAAAAATCATCATGGAAAACGCCGGCCGCCCCTACATCGCACACTTCTTCACCGCCGCCGAAGTCGCCACCCCGATCAGCCCGCCGGGCACAACCACCCGCTGCCTCGACCTATACCCCTGGATCTCAGAAATTTTGACCACCCGTCCGGGCCTCGCCGACAAACCAATCATCGTCGGTCAAGTCGTCCGCGACTTGCTCAAACGCCCGTTCCTGGGCGTGCGCATCCGCAGCCCGCGCGATGTCGAACTGCTTGAAAACGGCCTGCCCGACTGCTTCTATTCCGGCGGACTGCCGAACACCGCCCTTGCCAAAATACCGCTCGCAGAGTCAGCCTCCCCGGAACAACAATTCCAGGCGCTCGTGGACAGCATCTGGTGGAAAACAATCAGCCCGACCGTCCGCGTCAAAAAGCCCACCCCTAAAATCTAATCACCGCCCAACAGCAGTCTTGAGCCTTCCAGGGCTTACTTTATTTGAATCCTATCGGCAGGCAAATTCAGTGAAAACCGTCCGCGCTGGGGCAGGCATTCCGCAACCCGATGCCCCGTCTCACCCAATCCCGAAAGTTTTCGCCTTAAATCCGTCAAAATCTTGCGGATTTCATCATCCTCATTATCCTGTATTCTTGTCAAACTTCTGCGCCAATCTGAAAAGTCATCGGCGTTCGCTTCGGCCTTCAATGATTCCCTATAATCATTAATTAAATCCAAGGCAATTTTGTATTTGGAAATCGCCGGTTTTCCATTTTTCGCCCTCTCAGCCAAGAATAACATCATCGCCTGCTCGCGTGGAGACAAGTTGAGCGTTCTTCCATTAACCTCGATTTGTGGCGTTGTCCTGTGAACAATCAAATTGATATCCTCCGTGGCACGCATCTGCACACTTTCCCGGCAATATTCAACCATATTCATGAACCCGCCCGGACGCCGTCCCAATTCCCGGTAAAACAAATTCCTCAGTGCCACAAACGGAATATCCGCAAGCTCAACCTCCGCCTTCGACGGGTCGTATTCCATTCTGCTCCTATGATCTTGCAACGCGCCCCCCGGCTGTCCCGGAAAGTAAAATTCCGACATCGTCTCAAACGGCTCGCTCACCAACACATGCGTCAACCTGTCGCCCTCACGCCCGATTAACGTCATGCACGCGTACAACAACGCCCCCATCGTCTTGCGCCCGCCGGCTATTGAGGCTATCAGCGGCCTGTCCGGATTCTCAACTATTGACCGCACTTGGTCCAATAGGAAATCCGCCGTCGCCTCGTTATCACGGCCATTGCGAATATCCTGCAACTCCTCGCTCCGGCCGCCGGCCTTGCAGGAAGTGATGACTCTGATATCATCCGAAGTTGTCCCGAACCGAAGATTGTTTCCAAGATTGATACCCTTTTTCTCCAACGCATCCCGGAGCACATCCCACGCCGTCTTGCCCCCGAACCGCGCCACCGGCGTGAACAACTGCTTTTCAATTCTTTCCCTGCCGCTGGTTGTTGTCACTGCAATCACCCGCGCAGGTATGACTTGCTCCGACCCATTTGCAAGCGCCCATACCGTCTCCGTTATTATCGAAGGCGACATCCCTGTCACCGCAAGCAACACCGGCGCCGGCGATTCCAATTTCACCTCCTCAACCGGTTTGACGGTTTTCGTCCCAGTCACTTTGCCTTTGGTTGATTTTCTTTTCATAAATTGCACATTACACGTTCAAATGTTTCCAAGAAATTTCGACAATTTCAGCGTCTTACCAATCGCGCAACAATTAAAAAATCCCCGCCCATCATCGCAGGGCCGCCACATAACTTGCAACAACTAGCACCACAGTTGCCAATCACAATATCACCTTCATGGGCATGCTCCGGCTTCTCACCGCGCCAGGGACAACCAAATTCCCAGTGATCTTTGAACAACTTCTTCAACACCTTTGTCCCGCACCTCGGCCAAACAGCAAACCCGCTGTGCCTTTGCAACTTTTCCAAACATGTCCGCCTGGACGGCGACGGCATCGCCACAAGCCGCCTTCGCACAAGCAATTTTGCAGGACTCTTCCTGTGGCGCTGCCACCGACCTGCAACCCTCCGGCTTTGACAGACCGGTAAAAACCAAAATCCAAATCTCGGCCAGCGACCGGAATATCTTGCTAAATTTATATCTCATGCTCCCAACCTTCGTCCGCCAGCCCCGCATTGTCCAACAATCGGACGTTACCGCACGTTCGCCAACTCATGCATTCGTACCCACCTCCGTCAGGCGGCAGAAAACATCATGTCTCAATTGGCGGTTAAAAAAGAAATTTGCCTTTCGGCATTTACCGCGTTCCCGACGCACGCTGGCACGGTGGAAAGCATTGCAGACCGACAAGACGTCTCCATTGCCTTTCGGCATTTACCACGTTCCCGACTCCAGGAGGTGTAAAATGAAATACATTGGAGAAGACCGTCTCCATTGCCTTTCGGCATTTACCCCGTTCCCGACGGATTGATTATTGCACTAATGTGATAGCCAAGGCCATTTAGTCTCCATTGCCTTTCGGCATTTACCCCGTTCCCGACTATGCGCTGTTTAGCGTTAAAGGATAAAGTTAGGCAGTTAGTCTCCATTGCCTTTCGGCATTTACCCCGTTCCCGACCAGATGCATCAACGTTGTACAGTGACTTGGTCAATGGATTTGCGTCTCCATTGCCTTTCGGCATTTACCCCGTTCCCGACACGCCAAGCAATTCAGGCTGATGCAATACACGCAAAACCATGTCTCCATTGCCTTTCGGCATTTACCCCGTTCCCGACCGAAACAACAAAGCGTTAACTTTTGACTTGGTCAAAAGCTTGTCTCCATTGCCTTTCGGCATTTACCCCGTTCCCGACAAAATTCATCCGAATGTTGTCTGGACAACCAACCCCGGCGTCTCCATTGCCTTTCGGCATTTACGCCGTTCCCGACCGTTGACGCCGCGCGCGAGGTGGCGTCGCAGCTTGGGCCGTCTCCATTGCCTTTCGGCATTTACCCCATTCCCGACTGATAAGGTGTAACGCCATACCATTTATTGCAAGTTTCAGGTCTCCATTGCCTTTCGGCATTTACCCCGTTCCCGACAAGAATTGGAGACCACAAAATGAAAGAAAATGAGCCACAAAGTCTCCATTGCCTTTCGGCATTTACCCCGTTCCCGACAGCAAAACTCCGTGGGAAGACTGGAAGCTGGTTTCCTGTCTCCATTGCCTTTCGGCATTTACCGCGTTCCCAACAAAATGAAAAGCTGGAAAACAACGGTGGCAGGCGTGTCTCCATTGCCTTTCGGCATTTACCCCGTTCCCGACTCCGGCAATATAACCCATTGATGTGCAATGGCGCAAGTACTATCCAGGTCGGGAGGGGTGTTTTTGGGGTTTTTGGCTCCCGACCTGGAAAAATTTTTTGCGGTTTTGTCGTCCGGGAGGGGCTTGAGGATGATTTGGGTGGCCAGTTTGCAAAGAGCAGCGGTGTGCAGGCGGGTGCTGCCGGCAGATGTGTGGGAGAGTGTGTTCATGGAAAGATGTAATCCCAGTCGCCAAGTGCAAGCCAGCGTTGGGGAGCAGGCTTTTCCTCCAGCAACCGTTTGGCTTCTCTTAAAATTGAATTTTGCCCGTTGTTGCAAGATGCACAGGCCAGCAGGCAGTGGCAGTTGTCAGTATTTTTGGCTGTGAGCTTTAACAAGTGAATCCAGTTGTGCTTGCGTGGGGGGGGCGCCGGGAAAAAGAAGCGCCCTGAGGCCTTCCACAAGGTCCCTTTTGAGCACCACCTCAATCTGATTGTATTTTGCGTATTGCAGGGCTTGTTCAGGAAGCTCGGCTTTTCTGACGCAAACGATTTTACCCAAAAGCCCGCCCATTTCGCGGATTGCCACCAAATCCAACTTCATTGCTTTTGTCTCGCCAATTTTAAGCCTCTCTCCAATTTGATTGAGCAGATTTTCTGCCTGAGATGAAAGTGTTTGTTTTATTTCCCGTCTCAAGCCTTCGATAAGGTTTTCAACTGGCTTGCGGTCTTTGCAATCAACCAACCACAAGCGGCCATTCCAGTTAAACAGCAAATCTATTTCGGCATGTGGCAGCATTGTGCTGACGTGTTGTGCTGATCTGACTTTGAGCCTGAGGCTGCGGTAAGCACATTTGACTCCCAATTTTAGAACAACTGCAGCGGTGGCGTATTCAAGTGAATCACCTTTTTTCTCTTCGGGGTCGGCCTCGCCTTTGATTTCCAGCCATTGACAGGCGTCATTGCCGTTTTTGATTTGCTTCCATAAATCTTCTATTGAGATTTCACGGCCCGCTTTATTAAGTGTCAAAATTTGGCCTGGGCGTTCGAGTTCGGAGGCGTCAAGATGGCAACGCAGCAGGGCAACCGGGTCAAGTTCATTGGTGATTCTGCCATCGAGTTTTTCAGTGCGAGTCTGCAAATTGCCGTTATGCGGCTCGAACCAAGTGAGGGTCTGGCCTCGTTCAAGGTAGAAGGATTTCATGCCTTTTGCGGTGGCCCAGCGGAAGGCGGCTGTGGCCATGAGTTTGTTGCCGCCGGTAAAGTTGAGGAAGGTGTCTTCAATCTTGAGCTGGTAATTAGCAGCGAGTTCGTCGAGCCTGTGCTCGACGCCGTTAAAATCATCATGGGGAATTAGTCCGAGGTGTGTGCCGCCTTTTGGCACGATATTATGTTTATCGAAAAATCTCTTCAAGCGCTGGGCCGGGCCTTTTGATTCGGCTTGATCATTGCTATGGAGCAAAAGCACGCGCTCAGGTTTCAAGTGCATTACTGATAAAACCTGCGGCCAGATTTGTTTTGATGCGAGCGTGATCAAGTTCATAGTTCAACAACTCCTTTGCAATCGGGGTAGGCGGTGCAACCCCAAAATTGGTGGCCGGCGTTTTTGCCGCTTCGCGCCGTGCGCAAGGCCATTAGCCGTCCGCAACGTGGACAACGAGGGATGGGGCCAAGTTGATTAGACGGATTGGCCTGACCTGACGGGTCGGGCTGATCAAGATTGCTTTTTTTGCTGCGTTGTTGCAGGCGTGCGGCGGCTAGTTGTTCGGAGTAACCGCCCTCCTCAATGAACGCTTGTTCGAGGGCGGTTATCTGCTGATCGAGCAGATAGTTGGCCTGGTGGATAAGGCAGATGATGGCATTGGCGCGGGTGGCGGCTTCCGGGTGCTCCAACCATGGGGCGTAAAGGGCCCATTGCTCCTGGTAGGAGAGGGAGGGTGGATTGGAAGAATCAGACGGATCGGACGGATCGGACGGATCTTCATTTTTTGCGGTGCGGCGCAGGCGGGTTGCCAAAGAGCGAACGGTGCGGGCTTCCTGGCTTTCGGGCGACCACTGTGGAAGGTGGCGGTGGCGCAGGAAATCTTCATAGTCGAGGAGCAATTCCTCGAGACTGGAGCGGGCGGTGTTGAGCAAGCGCAGCTCGGTCTGGGATGAAGTAGCGGCGAAGCGGCTGCCCTCGGCGATGTTTTGGCGGCCGCTGCGAGCGGCCTGGATCATCTGGTCAAAGGTGCGTGAGTGCGGGTCCATGAACTTTTCGCAAAACCAGTAAGTTGCGTCGTAAATTAGAGTGGCGGTCTGGAAACTGGCGGTGTTGCGGTAGCCACCCGAAGGCCGCAAGCGGCGTGGTTTGGGGGATGGGACGGATCGAACGGATTGGTCGGGTCGGTCGGGTCGGTTTTGGTTTTGCGGGGTCATGGGTGGTAATTGGTTAAATAAGTTTCCGTTCCTTTGCCAGTTCCAGAATGGACCCGCGGTTTGCGTGCACTCGAAGGGCTTGCGTGCCAAGAATGTGTTGATGCGGCGCTTCGAGCAATGCCAGCCTCAGATTGCCATCTATCCGTACCGGTCGGAACTGCAGTACGCTGGCCTGTCGCGGTTCGGCAGAACCAAGTGCATTTGGGCTTGAACCATTTTGGCCGGCGCTAATTCCCAAACCATCAGAAGAACGAAGTTTATTTTTCAGAATATTGCCAGCTTTATGAATAAGACTCGACCAGTCGTTGAATTCATCTTGTATCAATTCGACATTAAACCTCGCATTCTTCAAGTCATTAACCACTTCTTTCCATGTCTCTTCGGTCAGGGCATATTCCCGGCTAGTCAATGCTCCTGCAGCCCTTGTAGCGCGAAAACCCAGTGCGCCAATTGAAAAGAAAATCTTCAGCGTTTTTTCAAGCAGTCCCGCAGGCGGTTGTTTAAAAAGAACTTGAACAATTGCCTTACTGCCTGGAGGCAAGGCGCCTTTTGAATTTAAACGGCCCGTGCGACTACAGAAAAAACCCAACAAATAGGCTTCAGGAGCCGTGCCTCCTTCTGGGATTTCCATGTGCCAATCAGTTTGTCCGCCTGTTGGTCGCTCCAATATACGGATGGCAATGGTGGAACTTCTGGAATTGTCACCATGCACCCCGCCGAAGATTTTTCGTTCTTCGATTGCGGTACCACCCAACGCGCGAAACCACCACCGCAACATACCGCGGATTTCAGAAGGACGCAGTTCTGCTTCGGCTTGGTTGGCACCTGCGCCGAAACACGGCGTAAGAAACTCGATGTGATAAGTTCGTGTTGTCATGGCATTCTCCCAAGATTCATTTCTTTGCTAAGTCTTCGAATTTCATTGGCAATCGTAGCAAGTTCCCCCTTGGTGGCTTTGGCCTTAAACTTTTCCCAATATGCCAGGCGCTTACCGCGCAAAGCGCGCACAATTGCTTTCTTTTGCTCATCAGTCGGTCCACCGTGTCTTGGTTCCTTACAGAAGGCGCGCACTTTGGTATCAAATTGCTGGTCTGTAAGCCGCTCGATTTCCCAATCAGCACGTTCTTCAGGAGAAAGACGGGCCAATTGGGCTTGCTGTTCCTGTTTTTGGCGAATACGTTCCGCCTCTTCTGCACGGCGGCGTTGTTCCTGTGCCTGCCGTTCGCGTTCAGCACGCTCCCGATTGGCATGCTCTTTAAGCAACTCCTGGATTTGGTTTTGAACTGCTTCAGAGCACTCAAACCATCCATATCCAGCATTGGTTTTGGCGCCCAATCCGAACACTTTCAAACCTGTGATCAGCCATTTGCGGGCCAGATTGACAAGCTTAGCGTCTGCCTTTCGTATTGGGGTGATAGCAAATGCAAAAACGTGCCCGGCTGACACCGCGGGATATATCACGGGGATGGGTTGCTCAGTATCGGTCGCTTTGGCTGATTTGCCAGCGTAGTATTCCGCATGGTGGCAGGTCACAACGTCAAGTTCGAGCCGGCCAAGGGTTGGCACTTCAAGTGGAAGTCCAGCCTCTTTTCCAGTCTTGCCCATGTCAAGTGGGTAGGCAGGTAAAAACGAGATTGCACCGGCATAATTAGGCAAGGATTTCCATGGGGATTGGCGGTCTTCAACTGCGATTGCCCAGCCATGATCTGTGGCCAGATTTTGAGATGCCTTTTTCCATATTTCGCCGTGGTCGTTGCCACAAGCCCATTGGAGATCAGATTCAGCAGACCAGTCTTGCTCGATCCAGCCGAATATGCTGGCGATGCCGGTCAACATCTGCGCAGGCTCGTCAAATGGTTCACAGGCCGATTTGAAAAGGTTGTCACGCTCACCTCCATCTGCACCGGGCTTTTGTCCAGATTCACACCATTCTCGAAGTGCCGCCATGGCGGCCCTTCGTGCGCAGCCTTTGACAGCACTACCAGGGATATAAGGCATGCCGAAGCGGTCAAGGCAAAGACCGGCGTTTTCCATTACCCCGCCAGCCATGTTAACCATGAGCCGTGACTGCAATTGAGCGTAAACAACGTTTTCTGGATTGCTGCATATAGCGCCTAGAAAGCCCCTCCAAGACTTGACGCGGTGCTTGGATGCCGCTTTCTCAATGGCATTGTAAAACCATGATTTGCGCTCATCTTCTTTTGCCGCCGGATCTCCAAATCGGTCGAAGAAAAGAGAGCGGCTTTCGAAATTTCGGGCGTTATTTTCCAAAACACCTTTGGTATCTGCTGGCATTAAGATGGACATTGTAAACTCCTTTGGTTTGTGTACCTCATAAAATCCCGGCTAAACACGATGGCGAACCATCCAAATTGCCGCTGCAACAGGAGATCAGCGAAGTGTCAGGCGACGCAAGCGGCGCGCAATTCAAGTTTCCTGCGCTTGCGGTCAGCGTGTGTTTTAATTCATTGTCGTCCATGGCGCTACAACCACCCTGTTGCAGTTTGTTAGTTCAATCTTATTTGGGCGCAAAACGTTTTAAGTAAGAAATAAAGGCCAGAGCTTCACTGGCGGCGCGCTGCAATTCAGCCGAGCTGCGACGGCTCAAATCTTCGATCAAGCCTTGGGTGTTGCTTATATTGCTCGCAATCAAGCCCCGTTTTGCAAGATGCTTTGCAGTAGCATCCATGGCCTTTTTCATGTCCTTGCGACTCTCGCCGCCGCCCTCTGCCTCACAAAACGCTGCAGTTGCAAGGAGGCCGTTGGCAAGAATCATCGCAGGCAACTTATTGACGGCGGAACGGGAGAGGCTTTTAGCAGGTTCCAGCGCATTCTCTGCTCGAATTTGTTCCAAATTTCTCATGGTTCAGTCTCCTGTTAATTGGTGTTGTAGGCAGGGTCGGCAATTCTAACGGTGCACCAGCCAAGTCCGGTGGAGGCGTCACCGCCGAATTGGAATACATTTTTCTCTTTCTCAAGTTTTCTCTTAAACGCATCAACTGCATCTTCCGGTTTTTTGTCTTTGAAACTTTTGCCGCGTCCAGGAAAGGCATGCAGCAGACAGTAAAACAAAGTTTCGCTTGGCACGTTTTCCTGGTTGAAAAGGGCGCCCTCGGCGGCGGTGCCGGTCTCATCGTCAATGCGGACATGCTGAGCCACATCACAGGCATTTTGGGCAAAGAAACTCATCATCCCGTCACTGAGGATTACAATGCGGCTGGCGACCTCGGACCAAACGGGGTCAACATCTCCATCACTATTTTTCAACAGACCGGACAAGGCATCACCAATCTTGATTTCCAAATCACCCGCCTTGGTAAAGGTGTATTCCTCAAGGACAATTTTATCACCAATTGCGAGCGGGCCGCCGGTCAGGAATATGGCTTGCTCGTCAGTCAGCCGAGGCAGATTGGGCAGTTCTTTAAACACGCCGTCCCGCAAGGCCCGCCGCAACAGCAGCGGGCAGGTAATCCAGGCGAAACTTCCCTTGGCCGAACGAACAGGGAATGCCAGCAACCTGGCCTCGGAGAACTGGAGTGAGCCGGCGAAAGAATAATCGGCATTATCAGAACCAAAGAGCCAAGCCGGTTCATTGGCATTGCCATCTTTTTTAACACGAACCTTTTTAATCTTCCCTTCATTTTCTTCCATCAACTCATCATTCCAAGCATCGGCGAATGTGCCTTTCAAGCTCGATGCCGGTATCACCGGAAAGCCGGTGTGGCGTTCGCGGATGATGGGTTGGTCAATTGCGCCCACGCTTGAGCCGGCGCCCACGTGCAGCGGTGTGCGCGTAAACAAGTACAGTATTTTTGTATTCATGGTTTCAATTTTGTTTGTTTTTGGTTTTGACTCAATTTGAAAAACGTCCAAGAACGTTGCCAACATGCCGGAGTCAGCGATGCAAACACATTGCCAATCTCACAAGCACCGCCGCCAGCCCCATGGGGTTGCGGAGAAAATCCGTGCCTCGGAATCTCTGCGGCTGCAGTACCAAATCTGTAATGAGTTTGTTCCACGGCATGTCGCATGTTTGGTTTTTTAGTTACATGAAATAAAATTTCCAAGTGCCACACACGCCAAGCCCAAAGCCCTGCTCGCCCAACAGTGTGCTGCGGCGGTTTTTAATTTCCTTTCCGTCGCCGTCGCCATGCCAATTGAGGGCGTTGGCAAGGTTTTTGGCATCGGCTTCTGAATCGGCCTCAAAGTAGTAAACCGCGCCGGCAGGGACGGCCAGATGCGTGGATTTGGCGCCGCCTTCGGGGCGGTCGGCATCATTTGGCAAGGCCCAGCCGGTGACAACAATGGGCTTCGGCACAATGGCGGCAACGAGGCGGGCATTGATTTGCGCTCCTGGTGTCAACTTTTTGCGCAAGGCCTTTTTGAAGCCGGGGCCGCTGGTCAGCAGGACTTTGCCGTCATTCGGCGCGATCCAGTTCGGCAGCCAGCCGCCCGGATGGCTGTTTATTTGTGTGCCATCGCCGGTAATGCGTTCAGCTATTTCCGGCCAGATTGCGGGCGTCAAAAGAACCCACTTGATCAACCATTTGCCATCGGTTTTGGCAAAGCCGGCGGCCAGACCTTTTGGCAAAGGCAAAGGCGAGGTGACATCATGACGGTTTGCGGTGCAAACCCGTTGCTGGCCGCCGACAAGAATTTGGGTTGGTTTGCCATTGAGAAGTTTGTCAATCAAATCCTGCCGTTGATTTGGCTGGTCATCCACTTTGTCCATTGCTTCCGCAATGGCGCCCAGTCGGAATTCCTCCCGCAGGCGCAGGTAGTGGGCGGAGTAGATTTTGCCTTCGGCTACACCTTTTCCGGTGGTTTGAGTCTCCGGGTCAATGGCAATGCCAATGTACGATTCCACATCGGCAATTTCAGTGTCCTTGAGGAGAGCCGTCCGGAGTTTATCGGGCGTCAAATTACCGTCAGCGCCTTTGATGTAAGCCTGAAACGCTTCCAGACTTAGCCATTGTTCGATTTCTTCGTCCTTGCTTGGAGGCTCGGTGTTGGCCACGGCATACTCAAGGCAATCGGGGAGGCTGCAATCATGCCACGGGTCACGGTTAGGTTGCCCCGGAAGCTCTTTTACAGGCAGATGTGTGATTTTGAGTGTGGCAGCCTGCTGGGCATCCTTGGGACGCGGGAAGTACCAATTCTGCCGGCCGGAAGTCTGTTCCAAACGCACCGGAAACGGGCCTGCAGTCTTAAGGCAGCCAAACAGGCGGTCGCGTTTGTTGGGGTCTTCGGAATAATTGCCACTGCGCCCCCTGCGATGTTTATGCGCGGAATTTGCAAAGCCAGCCCGATGCAAAGCGGCGTGAAAGGCGTGGTTGATAACATCGGGCAACGGCCATGCCATGGTGTGGCCTGCAAGTGAGCCATCCATTGGCCGGCCATCGCGGAAAAACAACACGTCAGTTGGTTGAAGTATTACAATATGCATAGTTGAGCTGCCTGTCGGCGGTTGAGAATTTTGGTTGCTGTTCATGGTGTTCACTCCTCGCTGATGCGATGGGTAAAAGCGACTGTCTGGCAGAGGCCAATCAAGGCATCAATTTTCTTCTGTGAGTCTTGAATGCTTCTCAAATAATCACGGATGCTTTTCTGGATTTGGTTTGCTTCATCGGGATTATATTTGGGGCCGCGCTGGCGCCCGGCTGCGATGGCGACTTCCTTTTCCAATACCAGATCAACTTTTTTCTGAAATTCCTCGTGCGGTTCAATGGCGCCGAGTTTTTTTTCGGAAGCTTCGCCGGTCTGATACTTTTCCACCAGCTCCACAATTCGATGCGGGAATTTGGAGCTGACAACATCATTTGCCATGGCCCGGCACATTGCTTCATAAGCGAAAAGCCCGCCGCTGTCCCATTTGCAGCCCCACTCAATAGTCTCGCCGGAGCGTTTCATCAGCGTGACGGCCACGGCGCTGCGGTTGAGTCGTCTTTTGGCGCGCTTTTCAGCGGCCTGGGCTGCGCGCACCACATCTTGAAGCGGGCTTTTGAAATGAGCCACGGCAATGCCAACCGAGCAGTCGGTGGCAGGGCCGGGGACAAGGAATGGGATTGGTCTGTTATTATTATCCACAATGTCCAAGCGACACAAAAATCCCGGCACATTGCAGTCCAGCAACACCGCGTTGGCGGCGAGTTTTTGGTAATATGGAGCCTTGCTTTCAGGGTGTCTATTTAGAAGGGCGCTTGCATTGGCTTGCAAAAATTCCTTCAAGCCGGGCTGCCCCTGAAAGGCCATGCGCAACGCCTGGGCACAGGCCAGCGCCGTATCCGCAGGCAGCAATGCCACAACATCATCACCGCCGGCATAAATCAGGCACCCATCAAATGCTTCGACAATGGGGCGCACACAAAACAGGGCGAAATTGCTCAAAGTTTCGCTGAATTGCAGATGGTAACTTGCGGACAAAGGGCGGTTGGTTTTGAGAAACTGGTCAAATTTTTCAAAATACCCAAGCACACCCTGCCTTACAGTATGGCTGGCATCCCAATAATCGGCTAGCTGTGTGGCAAACGGCGGCGTTTTTTCACCGCTGATCCATTTGCCGATTTGATCGCCGTCCAAGGCCAGCACCGCAAAGTACTTTTCCGAAGAAGGGATTTGCTCAACCGGCTTTTCATCATCCGCATTTGAAAAAGGCTCATGAGCTGAAATGCCGCGTGTGTTTGGCATGGGGAAGAATTGTCCGTCCGTTTTAAGCCCGTATTTAGCTTTCAGGTATGCCAGATGCCACACTCGCTTGATTAACATGGCAGCGCCGAGCCAGTCATCGTGCTTGAACAAATAATTCCAAGGCTCGCCGGCCTTTTCGGCCTTGCCGAACCATTGTCTGCCACCGGCTACCGCCTCGTCCCTGCCGTTGAGCGCGTCTTTGTTACAAAATGTCCCCACTTTCCATCTGCCTTGGTTGGTCGCATCAAAGCAACGTGTCTGGCGCACGGCGTCCAACTGCCAGCCGTTGAGAGCCAGAATCACCGACCAACCCAGCCCGATGTTATTCAGCTCATTCTTTGGTCCGTTATCTCCGCCGACGTAAAACCGCCCGTCGCGATGGGCTTTCGGCATGAATTTTGTTGCCATCTCCACAATTGCGTTCACACGCTTCCTTGCCTGCTGAACCGGCATTTCATTGGCAAAGCCATCGGCCAGTTTCAAGGCATCCTCCAATTTCGCCGGCCACGGTGTCACCTGCCAGGAAAGCGACAGGAATTGCTCAACTTGCCGGTCAAAGCGTTCCTTGCGCTCCTGGCGGGAAATTCCACCTTCGTCCGCTGTCAGACCGGCTTGCTCACAAAAATCCCATGCGGATTTGGCAATTTTCCGCCACTCGGTTTTAACGGCTTCCACAACTCTTTCGCCATAATCCGCCGCGTGTTTTGCGGGCACCACCGCCAGGAAAACATTTGGCAGGTTTGGAGTCAGCAGGTCCACATCTTTATGTCCAAGCGACTGCCAGACATTCCGGCTGCCATCGCCGATTGTTACCTTCTTCCACAAATCATCCCGCCACCACAAATCAAACAATGGCTGCCCCTGCAAATTTGGGTAAATCACTGCATCCGGCCCCGCCAGCTCCGATAAACGCTTCAGGCCCGCAGCCATCAGCCAGGACAACAAATAACTGCCGCTCCACAAATCCCGTATGCTTCGCGCCTGGGCGATGAATTCCTGGACTGGACCGAGTTGAAACTTCAAAAATGCAGGATGCCAGACCAATTTGTGATTTTCATCTTCCTGCACGCATCCCGCGAGCGCCGAAACCACTTGCATGTGAGTCCATATCGAATGGTCAGGCAGCCGCGTATCGGCAGGCAGCATCCCCAGCCGGTAATCGTGCTCCACAGCGTGTTTCCGCCACAGGCGCCAGTGGGCAAAAAACCGTGCCCGCCAGCGCGCTGCTTCATCCGGCAAATCGGCAAGCGACTTCGCCGACAACACCGGCTGAACCGCCTGCTCTCCCTCTATCCCGAGTTCAGCAGAGGCAAATTCCTGGTGAAATGGGTGTCTTATTGGCTGTTTATGATCCTTGCTTCCCAGCGGATGCACGAATGCGTTGCGCACGCCGTCGAACACGCATGAGATATTTGCCGCCGCCGATTTGGGAAAAGGAATCCGGTCTATGGCTGCGCCGGTATGGTCTGCATGGGCAAAATACGAGCCTATTTCGGCATCTGCAAACCCAGCAGCCCGAAACGCTGCATCGGAGCGCTCACCATGAGTTTTTATATCGAGCGCCTTGCTGGGCGGATCATGCAGGTAGGCCGCGAGTTTGCGCTTCCAGAACTCCGCGTTGTTTGTATTGTTGTTAGCCATAATGTCAAATCATTACAAATCCAACGCAACTTCTACCCCATTCCAAGCCCGCCATGTGCATTTTTAACGTCGAAAAACGTTCGCACTCATCCCCTGAGTTTTATCCCATCAAGGATTGGCGTGGCGTTTCAAATAAACCGGGCTGCGTACGACAAAGATTTTAGAGCGAAATTAGGTTTAACGCAAAGTATTTTTGGAGCAAAACGGGCGGGCGAACTGCGGCCAACTCATCCCCCGCGGGCTTTTTTCCACAAGGAATGAAAGTAACGTCCGCTTTCGCTCAGGCTGCCGTCGGGCTTGATCAGCCAGAAGCCGCGCAAAAGGTTTGGGTCTGTGACTGGAGTTTTGGGAGTAGGGTTCTGGTTGCCCTTGAATTCGTTGCAATAAAGCTCCCAGTGGATGATATACAACATGTCCGAGGCCAGAAATACACCCATCATCTCATCCCATCGCTCCACAATCCGGTTGGGCTGCACGTTCTCAGGTATCCCAATTTCGCCGATGCAGACGGCCTTTGGCCCGAACAACGGCCCAGTGCGCGCAAATTTTTTAATCTCCTGTATGCACTGCCACATTGTCAGCGGGTCGCTCAGGCCGTCATAAGAGCTGTAAGAAATCAAATCCAGCTCAACTTTCGGCAGAACATGCTGTGTGACGGTAGGGATGTTTTTCCAGATGTCAGTCACGCGGTTGACCTCCGTGGCATGCGCCACGCGACAGCGCGCGCCGCTCCCGTAACGCGCTCGAGCCTGACTGACACCGGCCTGACGCGCCGCCAGCCATTTTACCATTCGCTCGCAAAGTTGGGGCCAGTCATCGGGCGGTTGCGTCCACATTTCGCCGCCGCGCCCGCGCAACATCCAGTCGCCCTCCCAATGTTGAAGCACAACTGTGACCTGCCGGTTGCGCAAGGTCTGATAAAGATGCGCGGTTAAATCAAAAAATTCCTTCGTTACATTTTCATAGAAATCCGGCTTGAGTGAGGGGCGCCGCCAGGATTCCTCGATTGGTGCGTGGGCCTCAAAAAATAAAGTCTCGAAAGGCATGCCCAGTAACTTTTCAAAATAAGGCGTGCGGACAAGCTCAAGGAGTGAACGACATTCCGGCCACTGGCTGTTGAAAGGATAGGATGATTTTATGGTTTTGGGGATAAGCCAGAATTTCCCAAGTTTAGTGCCCAAATCGAGGAGTTTTTCGGCGCCTTCCAACAGGAACGGCTTCGAAGTCAGATGATATTTGCCGGCGACGTGAGTTGCGCCCACACGCGCGCAAAATTGCGGAGGCATAACCGCCATCCTGCCCGGACGATTGCGCTCGATGAGCTGGCGGATTGCATCCGGATTTTCAAGCGGCGGCACATTTTTGTGCGCGGCTTTTATCAGGAACCATGGGCAGGCTGCCAACCCAACAGTGGCCGTCGCGCCGCGCAAAAAGCAACGGCGAGCCAGTCTGAAACCATTTGAATTACCGGAATACATGATGAAACCGTGGTTCACTCACGCTGCGTCTTAAGCTCTTCGCCCGGAGGCGCCGTTTGAAACCAGAAAATCCACTCGGTGTTGTCGTGCAAACTTGTCTGCTCGGCAATGGGCCTCAGAACCGCCTGTTGCGGCTGTGCCGGGTAGCCGCCAGGCAGATAACGCAAATTAAATTCCGCCATTGGGACGGCAAAGGGCGTGCGCGACTGCTGGCGACTTGAGACGCGTTCAAGGGTGACCTCTCCAGTTGATGGCGTGCTGATGGCGATTACCCGGTTGAGCGCCGTCAGCTCGCCAAAAAAGTCCGGCGACCCCTGATTATCAACCCCAAGGAACCATGGGCCATGCGTGAAGGCCACCAGATTCGTCTGACCGGGTTTTTTCATGATTCGGGTGCGGATATCGTAGGCCAGGAGCAACCGGTCATTCTTTTTCCATGTGCGGGTTAAATGGATGTAACCGTTGCGGAGGATGCCATCCAGCTTTTTGCCGCCAAGATTAATTCCAACATTGCGCGCCCATTGCGGCAGGCGAATGGCCAGTGACTGGGATGATTTACCCGCTGCCTGAATGTCCAGATTGATGATTCCGACCGTGCCAAGTTGTGAATCTGCATGAACCACAAAATCATTGCCAATCCGCCCGTAGCCGTTGACGGGCAAATCATAGAATAGAGTGCCGTTCTCCTCATGGAAAACGCAGGCGGCGATTTCGGGAAAGGCGCGCAAACCATGAAGGGTGCAGCACCACCATGCCCGCGCGCTGGCCGGGCCGGCGCCAAGAGCGGATAAATCGCGGTGCCCAAAGTCGCCGGTGCGGAACTGGTTGAATTGAAATTCGTTGAACAAAGTCCACTCGGCGGCCTGCAGGTATTGTTGCTTGCGGGTTGTATTCCAAAGGGCAAGGTTGAGCCGCAGCCAGTCGGCCTCAGAGCAGCCCTCGTCGCGCTTGATTTTGGGAGCGAAGGCTTCCGGGATTGCGCCGTGCGGCAGGACGTTGCCCGATTCAACCAGCGCCTGCCATTGTGTCTCAACCTGAGCAAGCAACTTTGCATCGCCGCTCAAGCGGTGCAAATCCAGCACACCCCGCAACGAAGTCAGGAAACCGTGGCTGTGCTGTGCCGGGAAACGGTCCACGCGCGCCGCCACGGCGCGGGCGGTATCCAGGTATTTATTTTCGCCAGTCACGCGCGCCAGCTCGACAAGGCCTTCGAGACATTGCGTCCAGCAGATGTAGCCGACAGCCAGCAAATCGCCGCTAAATTGTTGCTGCACCTCTTCGCTGTTGTAGAGCGGGGCCATACCGGCAAAAAAGTCTCCCAGCTTCCGCGCCGCCGCCAAAACCTCGGCTCGCTGATTGTACTGGTAATATTCCAGCAGCCCGATTAGCAGGCGGCCGTTCCCCCACAATATGGCCATGTTGCGAGTTGTGGCCTTGCCGGAATCCAATGGGTCACCAAAGTGCCCGTCGGCCCGTTGCAATGTGAGCAACTTGCGCACGACATTTTCCAGCTCGGACAACCGCGCCCCAGATGCCTTTGAATAAACCGACAGCGCCCCTATGTACCGGCCGGAAACGTCCCCGCAGTACTCGGTGAATCGGCGTGTATGTTGCGGAATGGCATCGGCCAGCACGAAGCCCGGCAGATAGGCCGGCGGGCCACCTTTCAAAACCCGGTTTAATGTCAGCTCAAAACGCGCCGTCAAATCATCGGCCAGTCCAAGACTGCAACCGAGCAGTAACACTGTAAGCCCGTGAAATCTCATGTCCGAATCATAATTGGCATTTCAACGCATGGCGAGCGGAAAACCGGTAATCGCCGTGCTGTGCGGGCAACATGATCAAGATGCCTGAGTTTCGGTTTTCAATATTCTCCCCACAGGATTGATATTTCCCATGCCATGGAGCAGATTGTAGCGAGACAGATGTTTTTGACGCCCATCCAGGTCGAGTCTTACGCAGGCCATAAGGCCGATGAAACCCCGCGCCGTTTTTATTGGCAGGGACAATGGCTTGGAGTTGAAGAGGTGTTGGACCGCTGGCATCAAATCGAGTCCAAACCGGAATGGCCGCGGGCGGACTACTTCAAGGTGCGCGCCTCGGACAATCACCTCTATTTGTTGAAGCACGATTTGGAATCTGGTGAGTGGCATCTTGGCCGCCGGTGGTGAAGCGCGGCGACTTGACTTTGTTTCGGGCGGTATGCGACTTTAAGCCAAAGCCGGCTCGGTCGAGGCGCCTTCAATCGGCGCGTCCTCCGAAACAAACATCGCTCATGCGACAGGATTGGAATCCAATCTGGATTTATGCGGCAGCAGGGTCAATCGGGCTTCACCTGCTGGCTGCATGCGGCTTGTTGCTGTCCGGAAGCGACATGCTGGGCTGGCTGCGGCTGGAAACATTGCGCGCCGCCTCTGGAAAAACAGTTGCCCTGGGGTTCACAGCAAACCTGCCGGGGGAGTCTGCCGCAACGGGAGAATTACCGGAGGGTTTTTCCAGCCAGGAAGTAAAGGAAAGACTCGCCGAGGAACTGGATGCTACAAGGCGGATGACCGAGCCTGAGCTGCGCCAGAAGCTCGACGAAAAACGCACAGCCCTGGAAAAAATCCCGGAAAAGCATGTCGGCCAGATTACCAACGTGCTTGAAAAGCTGCTTCCCACCACAACCTACACCCTCGAAACCCGCACCAACCATCTTGGAGAACCTGAGTACGTGCTCAGCTTCACCAATGCCAGCGGTCAAAAGGAGGAATTCGTTTTTGACGAGGAAGACCGCAAGGAAGGTGGATTTTTGCAGTTGTTGGAAGACCCGCTGTTTGGACCGCTGATGCGCTTTGCCATACCGCTGGCTGGCGACACCAATGCCACGCCCAAAAAGTAGTGGATTTGACCGGCCGCCGGTTCAGGTGGCCGGAGCAGGGGACGGAGCAGGGGCCGGTGTGGTTGGCTTGTTCTTTTCGGCCTGCTTTTCCGCCAGCCATTTGGCGTATTGTTCAGGCGTGTCCACGTACAAAATGCCGGCCATTCTTGCGTGTCCAACACCGCAAAGTTGCGCGCAGGTAATCATGTAACGTCCGGGCCTTGTCGGGGTAAAGGTTGACGTATTTGCCACGCCGGGAACGGCGTCCAATGTGAATCGAAGAGCTGCAACCTTGAAACTGTGAATCACATCCTTGGATGTGACGCGCAACAAGACCGGTTTGCCAACCGGCACGTGCATCTCCTTGACAACGGTGAAGTCGTCCTTGCCGTTTTCATCATCTGGGTCGTAGCCCAAAGGATTTGAGGCGCTGACCAGCGCGATGTTTTGCCGCCCATACTTGCCGTCATTCCCTGGATAGGTGAAGTACCATTGAAATTGCTCACCTGTTATGCGCACCAGAGTGGATTCCTCCGGCTTTGGGAGATTGCGCGTCTCATTCAATTTGACCCACATTGGAATTGCAAAGCCAAGCAACAACGCGATCTCAACTGCTGCAACCGTCCCTTCAACGTATGATGAAAAATGCGAGCGCGCACCGGTCGAGTCCGCCTTTGGCTGGCGCTTCTGGTTGAATCGCCACAGAACATAAACAAAATAGATGAACCATCCGACGAACAGCACCACCATCATCAGATGGATGAAGAGCATCATCCTGTCCACATCCTTGCCGTGGGCCGATGCCAGGGGCGGCAAGGCCAGCCATTTAGTCCAGTCCATCATAGGCTTGCAACATGGGTTGATTGGTTGACGGAATCGGATTCCTGGGAAGTCAACGCATCAGGAGCGCCAGGCTTTCGATGCGCAAGATAAATGAAAAAGCCGGCCAGCCACGCCAACACCAAAAATATGACGCCAAGCAGTGAGAGTATGCCCCAATTCAATCCCTCGGCCAGCCGGTCATTGGTATTGGCCCCAAAACAAGTCGCGCATGCCTGGGCCGCGGGCGCCGCCAGCACCATGCACGCCGCCAAAACCCCGCATAATCCGTTCAAAAATCGCGCCCGCCTTGAACCAGAGGCGCGCCCTGACACAAATATCAGCTTCGTTTTCATTTTGAGTTGATGCGGTTGAACCTGCGCCAGAAATAAATCACGTAGCCGCACAACACGCAGCTTGAGAGCGCCGAGCCTGCGGCGTAGATGATGAAAAACTTCTGGCCGCTTTCCCGATACTGCTCCCACGCCCACGCCGCCAGTCCTAGGCCAAGCAGAAGCGCGAGCGTAATGAAAAGTATGTGAACGTACTTTACCGGCATAATTTCATCCGTTCTCCAAAAATTTGCTCATAAACGGGCTTACAGCAAATAAAACAATGGAAAAACAATCAGCCATATAAAATCAACAAAGTGCCAGTAAACCACGCTCAGCTCGATGCGGTTTGTGAAACGCTCCGGATCAGAATGCCACATCTTGAGGCCCGGCCCGCCCAAATACCCCAAAACAATCAAACCGCCCAGCACGTGCAGGGCATGCAGCCCGGTAATGGTGAAGTACAAGGCGAAGTAACTGCTGTGCGCCGGCACATAGGCCGTCATGCGGTGGATATGCGAGACTGGAATGCGCAACGGGGCCGGATGTCCTTTTGATTCCCCATCATGGATGTCCGGATGTACCACGATCTCAGTAATACCAGCCTGCTTGAACTTCTTGTGGCTCAACAGCCACGGGTTGCCCTCTATGTGACCTGTAATGCTCCTTTTGCCTGGAATAATCGTCGCAGGCTTCAGCCATGCATACGAATCGGTGTGTTTCGATTCCAATTCCTGCACGCCGGCATCGGTAAGCCAAATTTCATAATGCTTGAACTTGCTGACCCACTCCACCGACTTGATGCCCAGAAACACAACCGCGAGCAAAATCGTCGCGGCATGATAAAAGCGAAACCTGTCAAATTGCTTTAATTTCAGGGCGGTATATCCGGTCATCACCAGCACGCTGGAGCTGACCAAAATGATGGTGTTTAGAGTGCCCAGGCCAAGGCTAAGCTCGCCTTTTGGCCATGCAAGGGCGCCGGTGCGCAACAGTACATAGGCCGAGAACAGGCCGCCAAAAAGCATCACCTCCGATGCCAGAAACAGCCACAGCCCAAGTTTGCCATTGTACAAACCGGTGTCAGGGCGTGGTTTGGTATTATGTGGAATTTCCATGCTAAATAAAAATCATCATGCGCTCGCCACAGGCTCGGTTTGCGGGTGATAATCCCGCTGCCCGCCGTCCGCGCTGTAATCATAAGCATGGCGGTACACCCGGACAGGCCTGGTAAAGTTACCGTGGCCTGGCGGCGTTGGCGTCTGCCATTCCAGTGTGGTGGATTCCCATGGATTTTCCGCCTCAACTTTTTTGCCATGCTTTATGCTCCAGAAGAAATTGATGATGAATGGAATTTGGGCCAGCATGAGCGCAATGGCCGCATGTGTGATTTTTATGTTCAAGTCCAGCGCCCAACCCGGCAAACCAATCAGCAGACTCCCAGGCTCGGTTGCATAGGTTGCGCCGCCGTCTGACATGCGCCGGCTCATGCCTGCCAGTCCCTGGAAAAACATCGGCAGAAAGATCAAATTCATGAACAGCAGCGAGAGCGCAAAATGCACCTTGCCCCAAAACTCATTCATCATCCGGCCGGTTGCCTTCGGATACCAATGATAAATGCCGCCGAAAATTGCGAATATCGTGCCCGGGGCGACAACGTAATGAAAATGGCCGATGACATAATAACTGTCGTGCAAATGAATGTCGCTGAAACTAAACCCAAGCGGCAACCCCGTCAGCCCGCCGATGCCGAACATGGGGAGGAACCCAAGGCAGAAAAGCATTGGCACGGTAAATCGAATTGAGCCGCCCCATAGTGAAACCAAAAAACAGGTCACAATGATGACCGAAGGAATGGAAATAATGATTGTTGTGGTTTGAAAGAATGTGCTCAGGCGCGTGCCCATGCCGGTCAGGTACATGTGATGCGCCCATACGATGAAGGAGATAAAACCGAGTGTCAGTGCGGCATATACAAGCGTTTTATAACCCCAAATCGGTTTGCGCGTGTTGGTGGAAATGACCTCCGCCAGCACACCCATCGCCGGCAAAATCAACACATACACCTCCGGATGCGCCAGAAACCAAAACAAATGCTGCCACAACAACGGGCTGCCGCCACCGCTCACATCAAGCGGCTGTCCGCCCACAACAAGACCGGTGGGCATGAAAAAACTCGAGCCTGTCACCCGGTCCATCAATTGCATTAGCCCGGCTGCCTCGAGCGGCGGAAACGCAAGCAAAAGAATGAAATTCGTCACCAACTGCGCCCATACAAAAAACGGCAGCCGCATCCAGGTCATCCCCGGCGCGCGCAGTTGAATGATCGTCACCAGAATGTTAATTGCACCCAGCAATGAAGATGTTATCAGCAGCACCATGCCGATAAGCCAGAAAATCTGGCCTGCGGTGGGCGTCACCGTCGCCAGCGGCGGGTACGAAGTCCAGCCGGATTGCGCAGCGCCGCCGGGAATGAAAAAACTCACCAGCATGATGATGCCGCCCCATAGATAAACATGGTAGCTCATCATGTTGAGCCGCGGAAAAGCCATGTCCGGCGCCCCTATCTGGAGCGGCACCAGGTAATTGCCAAACATTCCGACCAGCAGCGGCACCACCGCCAGAAACACCATGATCGTCCCGTGCATCGCACCGAATGAGTTGTACAACTCGGCGGACATCTTGCCGCCCTGCGCCGGCTGCCCAAGAACCGACTCAAGCAAAGAGCCGAATAATGGGATTGGCTCGCCCGGATGCGCCAGTTGCCAGCGCATCATCAGCACCAGGAAAAATCCCAGCAACATGAATACAAGCGCCGTGATTCCATACTGGATGCCAATGGTCTTGTGGTCGGTTGAAAACACATACCGCCGCCAGAAGCCCGTTTCATGGTGCCCTTCGTGCTCGTGCGCAGCCGCCTGCGCGCTTTCCACATTATGCTCTGTTGCCAATGATGACATACCAAATGCAAACCAACTTGGTTATTTACAAATTTAAAAATTCAATTTCACCACGTCCCAACTCAACTTACTGCCGCCGGCTTGTCCAGCCACAACAACAAAATTAAAAACGGCAGGGGCATTATCGAGACAAGGAAAAACTGCCGCGCCCGCCGATATGAGCGCACGGTGGCATAGCGCATGATGGCCATCTTGAACAGCCACCCAATCAGCGTGGAAAACCATAGCTGTATCATGGGCCAGCTCGGCCCCATGGCATAGCCCAGGGGATGAAAGGGCCACCAGGTGAATCGTGTGCGGGCTATCGAAAGCAGCCACGTGATGACGAACCCTGCTATGATGCAGGCCCACCCAGCCGCCGTCGGCCGCCGCGGCTCCGAGAGCACCTGCATCAAAGTAGTGAAGGGCTGCCTAGGGCTGGCCTTGCAGAACCACGGCGACAGCGTCACGCCGCCGAACCGGAAGGCCGTATACATCATTGAACTGTAGGAAGCCACGATGGCCACCAGTACAGCCAGGGCAAGGGCCGGCATTAGCCGGCGCGCATCTATCCCGGTCTCGTCGGCGATCTTGTAGCTATCCATGAAGCTGGGCATGATGAAGGTCCGCAGGTCGAGCATGAATACCCGCTGAAAGAAAGCGTGGACCGTCAGGTCTTGCGGGGTCAGGAAGCTCGTGCCCACCGTGTTGGCATAGATGTCGGTCGGCCGGAAGGGCGCCTGCACGAAGAGCAGTCCGCCTTCGCTTATAAGCCGCGCCAGCACCAAGGAAACCATAAACAGCAGCAGGATTGAGACCACAGCGACCCAAGCGCGGCAACCCGCCAGGCTACACCAGATGGCTATTCCTGCGACGCCCCCCAAGAAGCCCCAGACGGCCAGGCGGTAGGGCATGGGTTCGTCGCTATCGTCTATCGCGACGGCCTGCGGCCCGCCGAAAGCCTTCTCCAACATCTGCGCGATTTGCCGCCTCAGCAAGTTGACCAAATACCCGCACACCAGCACGAAAGCCCCAAGCATCTGCAGGGCGTTCTCAGGCCGTGTGGGATAGTCCGGCAGGGATGGTACTCGCACTCCGGCTGCGAAGAGCGCCACTGAAAGCAGGTTGAACAGAAGGAAGAAGAACCAGAGGCTGAAGGACAGATCCGTCGCTAACAGGAAGCTGAAGCCGATGATGCTGAAGTGGACGATCGCCACCATGATGCCAACTTGATTCCACGGCGCGCTGCGGAAGTATGGATTGAGGCTCCAGGAAAGAGTGATGCCGGGGACTACCGGGAAATAGCGGTGGAGCCCGTTCCAGGAGTGGATTACAAGCGGTATGGCGGCGGCAATCCACGTAAGCCGGCTGCGCAAGAAGGGACTCACCACTGCCCCGTCTTCTTCAACCATGTCCAGCGGCAACTGCACTAAGGGGAAGATGAGGTGCTCATTTTTCACCCATTGGCGCCGCAGGGCGACCGTTATTCACGCATAGCTCCAGAAAATCAGCGGCGCCACGCCCGTCCAGGCCAGCGTCGGCACCAGCCACGGCCGCCAGGGCACCGCCTCTCCAGGTCTTAGGCCCTCGTAGAACGCGCGGGTAGCGAAGTCGTCAGTGGGGGCGAGCCAAGACGGTATGTACTTATAAAAGGTTTCTGCCCACTTGTTCTCGGGCGAAGCGAAGTACCGGTAACCTGCCAAAGTGGGGAAGAGGTATTCGGTAAGCTGGAAAGAGGGAATACCGCTGCCGACCAGGGTCATCGTGTAGATGACCATCAGCTCGCGTGCCGAGAAGGCTTTGCGCGGCGCGAATCTTTTCAGCAGTGCATTCACGACCCCCACCATGACCAGCAGGAAGAAGAACACGACGATGGGAAGGTGACAGCAGGAAATCCATGTTCCTTCTAGGCGGTTGTCCGAATAGGGGATAGCAATCCCGGCGAGGGCTGTGAAAAGCGCACCGACTACTACCGCCCGCGCCGTCACCCCGGAGGGCTGGGCAGGCGCGGCAAAGCGCTCAGGGCCTCGCGTTGGTGCGTCCATGGCGCTGTCTCACTGCT